>JAAUYH010149208.1_pt1 | contig 50450 bp, 34 predicted proteins | sample 7278061 | NCBI WGS metagenome assembly JAAUYH01 (sample SAMN14350203, study PRJNA611818) | marine sediment metagenome | isolation source: surface marine sediment (0.6m) | place: French Polynesia: Moorea | collected 2018-08
GGGGGAAGACGACTCCGCGCCGTTTGAGCTGACCGTGCCCAGCGTGGCTGCAGGCTGCTATTCCCTGACCGCCCGGGCCAGGGACGATGAGGGTGTACTCGCGTCCTCCGATCCGGTGGATATCATGGTCGGATCCGGCTGTCCCCAGGCGCCCTACCTGATGACTCCCACGGCGATCCCCGGGACCATCGAGGTGGAAAACTACGACATCGGCGGCCAGGGCATTGCGTACAACGACGCTGATCCCGAAAACCAGGGCGGAGCCTACCGCGCGGCGGAAGGTGTCGACCTGGAAGGCACAACCGATACCGGCTTCGGTTTCAACGCCGGTTTCATTCTCACCGGCGAGTGGCTGGAGTACACCGTTGACGTGACGGCCGGCACCTACGACGTCGATCTGCGTATCGCTTCCAACCTGGACGGCGGCGCGCTCAAGCTGGAACTGGACGGGGTCGACATCACCGGACCGATCCTGTTCGACGGCACCGGCGGCTGGCAGAACTGGCGCACCGTGACAGTGGAAGACATCACCTTCACCGGGGGCCTCCAGACCCTGCGCATTGAGGCGTTGGACGATGACTTCAATATCAACAAGATCACTATTGGCGAAGCGCCTCCGGATCCCGGCCCTGCTGACGGCATCGTGTTTGACGACATGGAGCACGGCAACCCGTTCGGCAACGGCTGGTTCGCATTCGGTGGCTCCGTCGGCGGCGGCGGAATCGGCCCCAACGGCGCTGACCTCCCGCCCCAGGACGGCGGTGTGTTTTCACTGGACACCGGCTGGGGCTCCGGTGGGGTACCAGGCTTTTTCGGAGGCTTCGGACGCACCAACCCAAGTGACCTGACAGGTGCCACCCACTTCAACTTCTGGATCAACCCGGACGCAACGGACGGCGAAGGTCGAACCCAGGACTTCCTGCTGGAGATCAACCTGCAGGAAGATGACAACGGCGACAGCGCCATCAATGCACCCGATGATGACGAGTTCCAGTTCAACTGCGTAGTCAGCCCGGTCGGCCCCTGCGCAGTCACCGGTGGCGGTTGGCAGCTGGTGTCCATCCCGCTGGCCGATTTCTTCGACGATAACTCATTCCTGTTCGGCGGCAACGGCGTGCTGGATCCGTTCCCCGCATCGGCCGGCGGCAACGGCCAGTTGATCAACGTGGTGTTCGCGGTGATCAGCAACTCCGGCGCCGACGCCACCTTCCGCACGGACTACTGGACCTTTGGTGACCCACCGCCGCCGGAGATGGTCGTGTTCGACGATTTCGAAGACGGTGACACTTCCGACTGGGGTTTCTTTGGTGGCAACGCCGCCGGCGGTGGCGGTGGCCCACTCAGCGACCGACCCCAGGAAGGCAACTTCTATTTCAGCACCGGCTGGGGCGGACAGGGAACTGCCAGCGGCTTCTATGGCGGCGCTTTCAAGAACATTCCGGAAGCGGACCAGGTGGCCACGCCGGTCAATCCCTGGTTCAACGTCTGGGTCCTCAACCAGTCCAACGCGACCGTGGACCAGTACACGCTGGAAATCACCATCCGCGAAGATCTGGACGGCAATGGCTGGACCAACGGCCAGGAAGACAGCTTCCGGTTGGACCGCGTTTTTGCCAGCTCCGCCTTTGACGACCAGTGGACCCTGATCAGCGCCCCGCTGAACTCCTTCACCGACCTGTTCACCGGCGGTGACGGCACCTTCGACGGCAAGCTGGACGAGGTTGTGATCGTGGTCGCTGGCGTCCAGGGCGCCGATGGCTCCACTGTTGAGGTGGACTTCGACTACTTTGCCATCACCAGCAACGGCCCCCTGGTTGAACCCGAGGAAGTGGTGTTCGACGATATGGAGCACGGTAATCCGTTCGCCAACGGCTGGTTTGTGTTCGGTGGCGCCGTGGGCGGCGGGGGCATTGATCCCAACTTCGACGATCTACCGCCAACCCTGGGCGGGGCAGCCTCGTTGCAAAGCGGCTGGGGTTCAGGTGGCGCGCCCGGATTCTTCGGCGGATTCGGCCGCTCCAATCCGGTGGACCTCTTTTCCACCACCCACTTCAATTTCTGGATCAATCCGGATGCCATCGATGGTGTTGGCCGGGACCAGGACTACCTGCTGGAAATCAACCTGCAGGATGACGACAACGGCGACGGCACCATTTCCTTCCCGCCGGATGGCCAGGACGATGAGTTCCAGTTCAACTGCGTGATCTCACCCACGGGCCCCTGTGCGGTTTCCGGGGGTGGGTGGCAACTGGTGTCCATCCCGCTGACAGATTTCTTTGATGATAATTCGTTCAACTTCGGCGGCAACGGCGAGTTTGATCCTGTATCAGCCTCCCGGGGCGGCAACGGTGAACTGATCAGCGTCGTCGTCGCGGTGATCAGCAACAATGGGGCCGACGCCACCTTCCGTACCGACTACTGGTCATTCACCACCGGTTCCCTGGACCTGGACGGTGACCGGGTTCCCGATGAACTGGACAACTGTCCCGCCATCGCCAACAGCGACCAGGCCGATAACGACGGCGACGGGCGCGGCGACGTCTGCGACGGCGACGATGACAATGACGGGATCGGCGACACCGCCGACAACTGTCCGGTCAACGCCAACCCGCTGCAGGAGGACACCGACGGCGACGGCCAGGGTGATGCCTGCGAAGCTGACGACGACAACGATGGCGTGCTTGACGTGGACGACAACTGTCCCTTGATCGCGAATCCGGATCAGCTGGATTTCGATGCCGACGGATTGGGTAACGCCTGCGACGACTTCACCGCGCCGCGGCCGCTGAAGCGGGGCTCGATCGAGTTGCTGTCGGCGCTGCTGCCCAGCGATGACTCCGGGACCGACAGGAGCATCAACAAGGCCATCGGCAATATCGAGAAGAGCCTGGCAGACGACCTTTGGGTCGACGACCAGCACCTGACCGACAGGGGCAACAAGGTATTCGACGAGGAGCGCAAGGCGGTCAGGGAACTCGGCAGGCTCATAGGGCTGAACCGCAATGATGACGACGATTCAGACGGCGATTCAGACGATGACTCCGACTCCGATGGCAACTCAGGTGGCGGCACCTCAACCGATCCGGTGGTGGTGGAGACGGTGGTCGAGGTCATCGCCCTGCTGATCACAGCCGACGACATCCTGGCTGACGTTGCCATCAACCAGGCCGTAGCCGCGGCGGACGCCGCCGGCTGTGTTGCCGGCAGCGGCGGAGCCTGCAAGGACGCCCTGAAGGAAATCGACAAGGCCGAAGACGCGCTGGCCAGGGCCAGGGCTGAGGCGGAAGCCGGGGACTTCGACAAGGCGATCAAGGAATACAAGGACGCCTGGAAGCGCGCTGGCGAAGCAATCGAGGAACTCAATGACGATGATGATGACAGTGACGACTGAGTCCCTGTCGCTGCATGGGCGGCCGCATCACTGCGGCCGGACTCAGGCCGTCACCCCAGGCGGATTTCTCCCGTAGCCGAGTGGGATCAGGGTCAGTGCAGGCCAAAGTGGGGAAAACACTAAGAACAATTCCTGCACTGACCCTTTTTACACGCTGGGCCCGGCTAAGGGCCCGGATCTTTGCCGTGAGGGTCAGTGCAGGCGGAGTAAGGCAAACACTCAGGCACACTACCGCATTGCCTGCACTGACCCTTGTTGCATGACGTCAGTCGATGGTGACCGCTCGCCGGCTGGCGTCAGCTGCCGCCAGGGGCAGGCCGTTGAGTTCCAGCACTTCGGCATTGCGGTTGACCACGCAGTCCACCCGCGCTACGACCTCATCGCTGTCAGCGCTGCGGACATCCATGTGGAAGGTGTCCCGGGAACGCAGGCGTCCACGCTCACCCATATCACTGGCCTCTTTGTCCAGGGCGTAGTCCGTTGAGACACGGCGGGTTTCGGACAGTTGCTGAACCGTGGCGTCAGCGCAGGCCTTCATGCCGTCCTCGACGGGAGCGGCTTCAAGGCCGGCGGCTGACAGTGCCAGGGCACACCCCATTGCTACCATATTGAACTTGCTCATTTCTCGTCTCCTGTTGGCTGTTCGAAAGACGGGAACAGGTTAGGCAGACGGGGAAAATCCAACAAACGGGTTTTTTGGGGGCCAGGGGGCAAAAAAATTCATGCGTCTTCTTTGAACCTTTCGAGGATCCAGTCGATCAGGCTGACGATGTCCAGGCGCTCCGGATCGTCGGGGCGGTGAGCGAGGTAGAAATGTTCGCCGGTATGCCACTGCTGGTCGAAGGCTTTGGCCAACGCCTTGGACTTGAACCACTTCCGGCTCAACGGCCAGGACACGATGGCGAAGCCCAGTCCCTGGGCCGCCGCCTGGACCACCGACGACATGGAATCGAACCGCAGGATCTTGCCGGCCCTGGGTGGCTCGACGCCGCGCTCCGCGGCCCAGTTGCTCCAGGCATTGGGCCGGTTTTCGTGCACGATCAGAACCTGACCGTCGAGGCTGCGCTCCGTTGACGCGTCGAATTTCTTCAGGAGCTTCGGCGCGGCAGCGACGACCAGCTGTCGCTCGAACAGGGGATAAGTGACCAGGTCCGGCCAATCGCCATTACCAAGGAGGATGGACAGATCAACCTCTGCTGGGTGCTCCTGCATCAGGCTGGGTTGGGTGCTGACCCGGATATCGGTGTCGGGCATGACGGCCTGGAAATCACTCAGCTTGGGCAGCAGAACCTCGCTGGCGAAAAACGGCGGCACGCAAAGGCGAATCATGCGGCGCCCGTATTCTGCCCACAATTGGTGCGTTTCTGTTTCAAGTCGGGCAAACATACCGTCCAGGAAGCGGAAATAGGTCTGGCCCGCCGGGGTGAGCTCCAGGGATCGGGTGCTGCGGCGAAACAGCTCCAATCCCAGGAATGCCTCCAGGTTCTTGACCTGGTGACTGACCGCGGATGCCGTTAGAAACAGCTCGTCCGCCGCTTTCTTGAAGCTCAGGTGTTTGCCCGCCACCTGGAACGCTCGCAGGGAACGCAGGGACGGCAGTCGCGTTGTTGGGTTCATGGCTCGCTCTTTGTGTTGGCCAGGCCAGTTTTCGATGCAAGTACCGCGCCATCGGAACCATGGCGCTGGTGCTTCATAATGTATCGATGAATCGCCAGGTGTGGAGAATCGAAAAAGCCGGCAGTATCGATCGGCTCAGACTGATGGAAGAGTCCCTGGAGCCTGTTGAACCGGGCCAGGTACGGGTCCGGGTTCTGGCAACGGGACTCAACTTCGCCGATATCTTCGCCCTTACCGGGCTCTATTCGGCGACCCCCGACGGCTCGTTCATCCCCGGCCTGGAATTCAGCGGTGAAGTGCTGGAGGTGGGTCCAGGTGCAGGCGATTTCGCCCCAGGGCAGCGGGTCATGGGTGGCATTCGATTTGGCGCCTATGCCGGAACTGTTGATGTCCCACCGACCCAGCTGCGTTTGGTGCCCGAAGACTGGACGCCCGAGCAGGCCGCCGCCTTCCCCATCCAGACCCTGACCGCCTGGTACGCCCTGCGGGGCCTGGGTGCCCTGGGCGCCGGACAAACTGTGCTGGTGCACAGCGCCGCCGGTGGCGTTGGACTCCAGGCCATGGCCATAAGCCGGGCCCTGGGCGCTGAAGCCATCGGCACCGTGAGCAGCCCGGACAAGGCAGAATTCCTCGCCGAGCGTGGATTTGGCCAGGTCATCGTGCGCGGCGCGAACTTTGCGGAGCAATTGGACAGCGTACTGGGCGGCCGGCCGCTGCACCTGGTGCTGGACGCCATTGGAGGGAAGATCCAGCAGCAGTCTTTCAATGCACTGGCGCCCACGGGCCGGCTGGTGGTGTATGGCGCCGCCCAGTACACGCCCGGTCGCCGGCGGCCGCGTTACCTGTCATCCGCCTGGAAATATCTCACCCGGCCCCGCTACGATCCGCTGCAGATGGTCAGCGCCAACCGATCCGTGATGGCCTTTAACCTGATCTGGCTGTGGCAGGACAACGCGCTGTTCCAGCGCATGATGGACGAAACCCTTGCCCTGGACATCGACCCTCCCCACGTGGGGAGGGTATTTCCATTTGATGAGGCGCTGGAAGCCATTGAGTTCCTGCGCAGTGGCCGCTCCATTGGCAAGGTTGTGCTGAAGCACCCGGAACACTGAAGTGACAGAACCGACTCTGAAAACCCAACGCCTGCTCCTGCGGCGCCTGGAGCTGGCGGATGCACCGCGGGTGCAACAGCTGGCGGGGGTGCACGCCGTGGCGGAAACCACCCTGAACATTCCGCACCCCTACGAAGACGGCATGGCGGAGACCTGGATCAATGCTATCGCGGCTGAGATCCTGGACGGCACCAGGTCCACCTTTGCCATTACCCTTCCCCGGGAAGGGATGATCGGCGCCATCGCGCTGACCATCAACCGGGATTTCAATCTGGCGGAACTCGGGTACTGGATCGGTCAAACGTACTGGAACCAGGGCTACGCCACCGAGGCCACCATCGCCATGCTGGATTTCGGGTTCAACCAGCTTGGGCTGAACCGAATTGCCGCCCAGCACCTGACGCGAAACCCGGCATCCGGGAGGGTGATGGAAAAAGCCGGAATGCAGCGGGAGGGACTGGCGCGCCAGGCTACCCGGCGATGGGGACGCTACGAGGACCTGGCGCTCTACGCCATCCTGCGCCAGAACTGGAGCCATGGATAAGCCGCGCCAGCGACTGGCCGCGCGGCTGGTCATCCTGGATTTAAAAAACCATTTACTCCTGTGCCAATATCGCCGCGGCACCGGCTGCTACTGGGCGACGCCGGGCGGTGGGCTGGAACCCGGCGAAACCCACCGGCAGGCGGCCCTGCGCGAACTGGCCGAGGAAACTGGCCTGTCGGCAACGGTGGGCGAGGAGCTGTGGACCTATTCCTTCACCTTCGAGCTGGATGGCCGGGCGGTGTGCCAGAACGAACGCTATTTCCTGGTGCGGCTGGACTGCGTTGAGCCGGAGGTGCACAACAGCTCGCCGGAACCGATCCTGCGTCTGAAGTGGTGGAGCATGGCCGAACTGCATGGGACCGACCAGACCGTTTATCCGGAGTGGCTGGCTCAGCGGTTGGGCCGCTGGTAATGGGAACGGACTGGTCAGTAGGCAGCTGCTGATCGAGGCGGCCCGAGGCCGGCTTTTCCAACGGCACTATATGCGTTTCGCCAGGAGAGCCACTACCTGATCCCTGTCCGCCGGTGATAGTTTGCCCATCACGTCTCGCAGATCCGGTGGCAAGTGGGCTCCAGGCTCGCCGTGTCGCTGGAATACGAAATGATCGAACAGCGCACGCCAGCCGTCGCGCTCCACAGGGTCCAGGCCGGATATCAACGCCATGGCGTGGATCATAGCGAGCATCGGATCGCGGTTCAGCGATTCGGCATCGTTCCACCAGTAATTGACCAGCACGTTCAGCGGCTCGAGCGATTCCACTCCATGCCACCACAGAACCGGTATATAGATCGCATCCCCCGGCTCGAGCGTGGCCTGTTGAGCCGACTCGAGCGCCTGGGCGAACCTCGGGAATCTATCCAGGTCTGGATTTCGCAGGTCCACGACGCTGATGGGCGGGCCTCCCGGCGTGGTCAGCAGCGGTCCAATATAGAGGTTGCTGACCTGGTCGGGCGGGAAAACGGTGAATCGCCGGCGGCCACTGACGATGCACGCAATGTTGTAATAGGTATCGAAATGCGGTGCGACGATCGACGGACTGCTGATCCATATTCGCGGCGTGACATCGCTGCCAACCAATGGCAGTACATTGGCCACAGGGAACCCCGGCATGAGGCTTGGCAGGTCAATGGCCTGCAGAGCAATTGCCGGCGGGGGCGATGCCTCAGCCAGGGATACAATCGTATCCAGCGCGAGGCTGAGTGAAACCTCTTTCGAATCGAAGTTGAACCGCTGAAAGTCGTCAGCGTAGAAGAACCGGCCATTGATCTCCGGCGGACCAACGTATGCGTTCAACGTGCTGCCGGTGTCGAATCGCTTCAAGTAGTTGGCCGCGCCCGCCGGCGATTGCCGGCATGCCTGGACTGCGGGCCAGTCATTGAGCAGGCCTCTCAGCACGACCGGCCGGTTCGCGGGCAGGATTTCGTTCTCGAAAGTTTCTCGATCTACACCATGCCGCTCTTGCATCGTCTGCAAAGCTTTCACCTTCTTCCATGCATCATTGCTGTTAACGGGACAGTCTACACACCTCGCGCAGGTCGAATCTCACGTTTGGTGAACGACAGGTTCGCAACTGCTAGAGTGCCAAGTCCCAAGTATAGGACCAGGAATTGCTATGAGACAGCGCGTTTTCCTCATCTTGTCAGGCTTGCTCTTGTCAGCTTGCGGGAAAGCTCCTGACAGTCAGGTCGAGGCGGATCCTCCGCCGCCCACAAGCGGCTGGCAGGTTGGCTTTTTCGACGACTTTGACACGTTCAATCCGGAAAACTGGCAAGACCAGCTTCTGTGGGTCAACGACGAAGACCAGTGTTACGTGCGCGATGGTGCGTACAACACCCGCGAAGTCAGCGACGGCACCCTGAAACTTCGGGTCGTCGACCTGGGCGAGAAGCGCCCCTGCGACAACATGAACAAGCAGGGAGAGCTGAAGCCGGATACGCAATACGTGGCCGGCCGTCTCGCCTCCAAGAACCGCAAGGAATTCATCAAGGGTCGATGGACTGCGAGGCTGAGAGTTGAAAACAGCGGCGAGCCCGGCATGTTCCCTGCCTGGTGGCTGCTGGGTGCGTACAATAACGAACCGCCGGTAGAGGAAGAGGACGAAAACGTGTGCTGGCCCATGACCGGCTCCGGAGAGATCGACATTTTTGAACACCACAGCGACGGTGGCCCCGATCATTACGCCGCGCGCGCCATCAAGAGTCTCGGCTACTGCGGCGGTGGCGATTGGCAACAGCTGATGCTGGTCCAGGAAGCCACCCTGGCGGAATACCATGAATACTCGGTTGAGTGGGAGGGCAGCGACCTGGTTTTCCGCCTCGATGGCGAGGAGATCTATCGCAATGAAGGGGAAGGCGATCTGTTTCCCGAACCCCTCTTTGCGGTGCTGAATTTTGCCAAGATCAATGACTCACCCATGACCATGCCATCATGGACAATGGAGGTTGACTGGGTGAAACATGAGTACTGGCAGGAATAGCAGCGGATAGAGGCTCCTGACCTTCATCGCGAAGCTTGCTCCCACTGAGTCGCTATGAAGCCAATCGCTCACTTGCTGCATGGATTTATCGGCAGCGGCAAAACTACCTTTGCGCGAAAGCTCGAGCGGGAACTCGGTGCCGTGCGTCTATCACACGATGAATGGATGGTCAGGCTGCACGGGTGGAATCCGCCGGAAGAACAGTTCAGCGCATATCGGGTCGAGGTGGAGCGTCTCATTTGGGACGAGGCCTCGCGGGTCATTGCCGCCGGGACCGATGTGATCCTGGACATCGGGTTCTGGACCCGCGAGTCAAGGGATGAGGCGCGACATCGTGCACGCTCACTTGGGGCGGCGGCGAAGTTTTATGACGTTTCCTGCCCGCAACGGACTGCGCGGGAACGAGCCCTGAAGCGCAGCGAAAGCCCCAGGACTGACTCGCTTTGGATCGACGGCCCTGCGTATGACAAGTTGATCGCTGCGTTCGAACCAATGCAGGATGATGAGGAGTTTGTACGCATAGACGGAACAAGACAGGGCGTGCCAATCGAATGAAAGCAATGACGGCTTGTGGCCCTTGGGTACCGCCACTTAGAATGCCGCAACACGGTGAGGAGTAGCCAGACCTGTCCGCTATTCGGTTGAATCCAGACGCACAGATTCGCCTGCACGAGATTGGCGCGGGGCGATCCTGTGCAGTCGTCGACGACGCATTGGAAGATCCAGAATCCCTGGTGGACTTCGCCGTTGAACACGCATCCCGGTTTGCCTGGATGGCCATCCCGCCGGGTCCGAGATTGGCGATCAGCGACCACCAGTTGGAAGATCTGAGGCGATACGTTCGCTCGAAGCTGAGCCGGCATTTCCCGATTCACCGTGCCGGGATCGAACTCAATGCGAGCCTGTCCAACGTCACCGTCGCTCCCGAAAAGTTGTCACATTTGCAGCGGATGTGTCATATCGACCGCCGCGCGAGCCAGGGCCGAAGGACCTACGCCGGCGTGATCTATCTTTTCCGAGACCCGGACCTTGGCGGGACCGGGTTTTATCGGTGGACCAGACCCGAGGTCATCGCAGAGGCGGAGCGATTGTTCCTGCATGATCCGGCCGCTTCGCTCAAGTATCTTGAAGAGGCATCGGAGATCTTCAATGAACCACCGCGGTACATGACCGAATCCAATGACCTTGCTGAATTGCTGACCGTGGTACCGGCCAAATTCAACCGCCTGATTTTCTACAACGGCGAAGCGCCCCACAGCGGGCACATTGCCCATCCAGAACTGCTAAGCGATGACCTTTCGAAAGGCAGGCTGACACTCAACTTCTTCGTCAGCGTGCACCCTCGCGAGACCACTACTTAAGCGTGTTCGATCACGCCGCCGGTAAGGCAGCGGGGCAGTATTTCTGCAAAAACTCGGCGTGGCTGGGCATGTGGTAGACGACGAACTTGATCGACTTCTCCATCTCGGCTGCTTCCCTGGCCAATGCTTCCTGGTTCAGCGCGTCGACCAGCGGACTGTAGCTGCCAGGCTGAATACCCTGCCCCAGCATGACCGCGGCCCAGCTGGTCGCGGTAAACAGCTCATCCTCCTCCCGGAAGAACTGCCCGTTCAGCTTGAACAGCTCCATTTTTTCCGTCAGTGTCTCCGGTACATCCATGGTCCGGACGTAGTTCCAGAAGTCACTGTCGTCACGGGTGGTGGCGTTGTAGTGGAGGACCAGGAAATCCCTGATCCTGTTGAACTCTTTGAGGGCCAACCTGTTGAATATTTTCTCCTGGTCCGGCTGCACCCCATCCAGCGAAAAGATCAGCATCAGCTTGTTGATGGCCGAATGAATGAGATGGATGGACGTCGACTCCAGCGGCTCCATGAATCCGGACGACAGACCGATGGCCACAACGTTCTTGTTCCAGAATTTCTTGCGGTGCCCGGTGACAAACTTGAGTAACCTGGGCTCAACCGTGGGTTCACCGTCCAGGTTTTTCAGAAGAATGTCCAATGCGTCGTCGTCGGACATATATTGCGAGCAGAAGACATGGCCGTTTCCAAGGCGGTGCTGCAAGGGCACCCGCCATTGCCACCCCGCCGAATGCGCCGTTGACCTGGTGTAGGGCAGCGGGGGGCCCGGCTGCTCAGACTGGACTGCCCAGGCCCGGTCACAGGGCAACCAGTGAGTCCAGTCCTCGTAACCCGTTTCAAGAGCCTGCTCGATCAACAGGCCGCGAAACCCCGAGCAATCGATCCAGAAATCGCCGTCGATGGTCTGGCCGTCTTTCAGCGTCACGGATTCAACGAAGCCGGATTCCGAATTCAACGAACTGCTTTCAATCAGGCCCTCAATCCGCTTGACGCCGAGGGACTGGGAGAACGCCCGCAGATACTGGCCGTACTTGACGGCGTCGATATGGTAAGCGTAGTTGACCGGAGGCAGGTCAGCCCGGGCGTTGGGATTGGTGATGGCAAACTTGTTGTATTGCGCTGCCAGGGTTTCAATGTTGAATAGGTACAGGGGCCGAGGGTCACCATTTCTTCGGAACTTGTGCCAGATCTGGTGAAATGCGACGCCTTCGATTTCATACCCGTAATTTCCAAAAGGGTGAAAATAGCTGTCGCCCTGTTTGCCCCAGTTGACAAACTGGATTCCGAGCTTGAACGTCCCCCCGACGGCGGACATCATTTCGGCTTCATTGATGCCGATGAGTTTGTTGAAACCGAGAATCGGGGGAATGGTGGCTTCGCCGACCCCAACGATGCCGATATCCTTGGACTCGACCACCGTCACGTTGGCCAGGCCCTTGCTTGCGAATCGGGCGAATGCCGCTGCCGTCATCCAACCGGCAGTGCCTCCTCCGACAATGACTATGTTCTTAATGCTCAAACTTGGTTCGCTCTTCTGTTACGCGCATTGGCGGCTTCACCAGTAGTCTAATGCGCCGACACGCTGCTTTGCCAATCCCAATCAGGTCTCGTGTCACTATCGCACAGGCCTAAAGAAAAAGCCGGGCTCCCTGGTCACAGGAAGCCCGGCTGATTTCGGTGGTTCCGAGGCCGATCGTCAGTAATTGAAACGAAACGCCACGGTGTATCTCCGGTCATTCCTGAATGCCGATCTCGGGAACGTCGTGCCGTCAAAATCGACAATCTGAGACGTTTGGGTGACTTCGTCCAGGATATTCACCACCTGCAGCCCGATCTGCATGTTGGTGATGCCGAAGGGTTGAGAGTTGAAGGTATAGAAAATGGAACCGTCCAGCTGTCCCGTGTCCTCACCAATGATGGGTGAGAACGGGAAGATGTCATCTCTCGGCGTAATCAGGAATTCGGATCGCCAGTTCCAGGCAAGGCGGGCCGATATCGATTCATTTTCGAAGAAAGCAACCAGGTTGACCGTATCTTCTGAAACCCCTGGCAACGAAAGCCCGTCGGCGAATGGGCTGCGCGCCGTGGAGTCGGTCGGTGCCAGCAATCCCTCAGCATCGATGTAGGTATAGGTTGCCTGGGCGCCGAACGCGCTCCACGGGTAAGGCAGCATGTCGAAGGTTTGCTGGTAGGTAACCTCGAACCCTTCCATGGTGCCTTCGTCGACGTTGGCCGGCCCGCGAATCTCGGTGACTGCTGATGCGCCAGAGTCGCTGGTTAAAGTCCTGATGGTTGCACCGTTGGTGATCAGCGCTTCAAAATCCTTCTTAAAGAGGGTGAAGGTCAAGGAGCCAACGGCAGCAAAATACCATTCCGCCGACAGGTCATAACTCCAGGCCTCCACCGGCTCCAGAAGCCGGTTGCCGGTCTGGAGTGCAAACAATGGACCTGTTTCCAACGTACCTTCGTCCCGCAGGGCGTTGGTGTTGTCGAAAATCGCACCACCCGTAGCGAAAGCGGCCAGATCGGGTCGGGAGATGCCCTTGGATGCCGCCGCCCTGAGCAGGAGGTCGTCCTGCACACGCCATTGGACATTCAGGCTGGGCAACCAGTGGCTGAACTCGATGTCAGCGTCATCCGCGATGGTCTCTCCAGTGAACGCCGACAGGAACTCCGCCTCGCGAGCGGGCGACAGGGAACAGAAACCGGGTAGTCCGCCGGGGGGGATCACTTCCGGATTACACAACGAGGGATCCGGCGGGGCAAACGGAAATCCTATCTGGCCATCGGATTCGACGGTTGTCTCGACGTAACGAACACCGAAGTTACCCGAGATCGGGCGGTCTCCTTCAAAGCCGAAATCAAAACGCAGGTAAAGCGCTTCGGTCTGTTGGCTGACATCCGAGATCTCACCGGCTGTGAAAGGCCCGTTAACCAAATTGTCGCGGTTATAGACCGGTCCCCAGGCATTGCCCCAGTCTCCGAAGGGGTTCAAGGCGATAATGTCGTTGGCCTGCTGCTCGGTCGTACCGTTGAAATACTCTCCGAGAAAATCCGGACCGCCGTAGAAAATGGCAGCGCCATTCTGCACAGGAATCGAAGTTTCGCCTCGCTGGAAGTCAGCAAACGGATTATACACCTGGGCGTAGGTGGAAACGTCCCCGGTCGGCTCGCTAACGTAGGTCGCCGGGGTGAATCCGCTCCAGGGGGCTGACAGAAGGCCCCAGTTGGCAAACCGGTTGTCGCGGGTGATCCGGTTGCGATCTGACCAGCGGGCACCGAACTTCATACCCTTGATGATTTTTTCTTCACCAAAGTAGTAGTCGAAATCCAGGGCGGCCGTGGTCATATCGGCCTCGTTCTCAATCTGGCTGTCCAGCAGGAACGAATAGTAGGTCCGGTCCGGGTTGGTGAAATAATTCGGATCGGTTGATCCGTCAGTGGTAATCGGCGTGATGAACTGCACATCCGGCGTTTCACCGCTCATGTCCAGAAAGATGTCCGAATAAGTTGACATAGCGCCGATGATGCCGTCTTCAGACCGTTCCGATTCAAGCTGTTGTACGGCGAAGTTCACCGTCAGGTTATCGTTGGGTGTCCAGGCGATATCCAGGGAGAAGTCTTCGGTGAGTGAGTCATCCTGACGCTGGAATCGCAGCAATTCGGTAGGAATGCCGATCTGTACGTTACAGGGTCGGTCAAGGCCTTCGGGCGGCAGGAGTGAGCCATCGAGGCAGTTGTCGATACCGCGCCAGGCAACCTGGGAAAGCGTGCCGGATTGGAAGCTGCCGTCGGGTGCGAAGTTCCAGTTGGTTCCGGTTGCGGGCACCGGAAACAGGGCGTCGTCGTTAACCAGCGCGAGAATAGCGTGCTCGTCGACGAACAGTTCCGCGTCCGCCCGCAGGTATTCGGCCGTGACCAGCAGCGATGCATCATCGGTCTCATATTGGCCGATCAGCGAGACGGCATTGCGGTCACGCTCATAGCCAGTCGTTCTGACACCGGCCCCCTTGGGAACCACAATGGCGCCGCTCGGTGGGAAGGTTTCTGGCGTGAAGTTAAAATCACTGCCAACACCACCTGAAGTCACTGGTGTGACTCGAATACAGCCGGCATCCAATGCAGGGTCGCGGTAGCAGGGGTCAGTAACCTGCGACGCGTTAGAGGTGGTCACCAGCTCGGACTGTGCGTAGCCCAGCTGCAAACCAATTCTCCCGCCACTGGTTTCCCAGACGTTTGAACCCAAAAACGAGAGTGTGGGAGACGTCTCTTCTGCAATGTCCCCATAATTGGCTTCGAGAGAACCCGCAATTCTCACACCGTCGGTATCCAGCGGCTTGCGCGTGTTGAGATTGACCGTACCGGCGATGCCGCCGTCGATCATGTCTGCGGTCGCGTTTTTATAGACCAGCACGCTGCCGAGCAACTCGGGGGAAACGTCGTTGAAGCTGAGTACGGTCCCACCGGTTGCCGAAAACACATCGCGCCCGTTCAGTTCGGAACGCACAAACGGCAGGCCGCGAATAATGACGTCGGCGCCTTCCACGGAGAACCGATCAGGGTCCGTCGATTTCTTGTAACGCGAGATGTTGACGCCGGGAACTCGCTGTAGCGCCTCTGCGACCGATCTGTCGGGCAGCGCGCCAATGTCCTGTGCCGTCACGCCGTCGACAAACGTGTCCGAATTTTCTTTCAGTGATTGTGCGGAAATCAGTGACTGGCGAATGGCCGTAACAACGACCTCTTCCAGCATCGCAGGGTCTTCGACCTCTTGTGGGGTCTCCTGCGCGCGGACCTGACTGACTCCACCAACGCCTAACGCCAGTGCTATGCCAGCCGCCAACGGATTCTTCACCAATTTCGTTTGCATAGTAATTTTTCCCCTCGATAGGTCAGCTCTATGGCTTTGAACGTGACCCGCACCCAAACCCTGGCGCGGGCCGTCCGATGCGCCTTGTTAACGACAGGGTCGTATCCTGCTGGAGGCCAAACCGTTCGTCAAGCACCAAATGACAGCGCTGTCACGGTTGTACTGCATTCTCACAACCCTGTCAATCTTTCGTTACAATTTTGTTTCGAATGTGTCGGTTGGACGTCCGATACGGGGTAACAGAGGCAACGGGCCTGGCGCCGGGCTGAAGTCGCTCACTGACTCCGCGGCGGCTCTTTCACCAGTAGCGGAATGTTTGCCGTCGCGGCATTCCCCGCTGGATCCCTGGCATAAGCAAACAGGCGATATGCACCGGGTTTGTCAGGCATCCGCAGCTTTGCGGATAAACCACTCGCTTCCATGACAACGCCTTCTATATCGGGAATGGCCTCTCGGAAGTCGCCGCCCGTTGCGTAATCACCGGATTCAGGCCGCACTGCCCAACGCAAAGATATGGATTCGCCTTCCGGATCGGAAACGGCCACGGTGGCCAATACCTCGCCACCGGGAAGGACCGTTGACGCGGGACTGACCGTCACCGGCTCTATGGTTGGCGCCAGGTCAGCCGGTGCTTCACCAGACCACAGCTCTGTCATGGCGTCGACTACCCCCAACTTCGAGCCATCATCGAGCAACATTCCGAACCAGGTCGCGGTGCCTTCCATCTTGTTACCCCACAGGAACGCATAGGCGCCGAGCGCCATGCCTGGACTGTCGAGAACCGACTTCTGGTACGTCTGCCGATAGAAGTCGGCCTTCTGCGTGCTGGTTTGCTCGATCGGCGCGTCCCAGTCGGTGGTTTTTGATTCCCAGGGGCCTCTTGGACCAAACTCGGTGATCACGTAAGGCTTGGTGGCACCACCCTTGCGCATCCTCTCGGCTATAGACGCAGCTCCGCCGTAAGCGTTGACGCCGTGGATATCGATTGCCGGAGTGCGCTGATGCACCCACTCGATGCGGCCTCCCCCCAGCTCGGCTGTCACCGTCATGGTGGGGTGGTTCGGATCGAGTTCCTTGATCATCTCTGCAACGTCGTTGACGGCAGCCCAAATGCGAGGATCGTCACCGGATCCGAATTCTTCCATTTCGTTGCCGACGCCCCAGAGGAGCAATGCCGGGTGATCCTTGAATTTCAAAACGGCAGCGCGGGCCTGCTCCCACTGCTCACGCACCTGCTTCTCATCGCTATAGTCGAAGTGGCCGTGGCGCTCATGCTCCAGCCAGATTCCGACGGCCACCGTCATGCCGAGCGCATGTGCCGCGTCGAGAACCGGACCAGCCCCGTCCGTATGCCAGACGCGAATCGAGTTGGCGCCGGCCGCAGCCAGGCGTTTCAGGTCGCCGCTTCCGCCTGCCCCTCGAATCAGATAGGGTTCGCCGTCGCGCAACAGCTCCCATTGGCCGTCAACTTGCCGCAGTTCGACTGGCACGGGTTCCGCGTGCGCCGTCGACGCAAGCAGGAAAAGCCCTACGGAAAGTAAAACCTGTGCAGCCCTGCACTTACTCATTTAGTCACCTCGACTTGTCAATTCTGAAGCTGGCCTGCAGGTCAGCCTCGGAGCTGCCGCCGATCCATACGTGAAAACTGCCCGGTTCCGCTGCGAGCTGCATATTGCGGCCATAGAACGCGAGATCGTCAGTGTGCAACTCAAATTCAATTCTGACAGTCTGCCCCGGCGCTAATCCTACGCGGCGAAAGCCTTTCAGCTCCCTGACCGGTCGCGTAATGCTGCCCGCGAGATCGCGGACATAAAGCTGCACGACCTCTTCAGCGGCAATTTCACCGGCATTCGTCACATCAGCGCTGATGACGACTCGGTCGCCAGGTTCAATTCCGTTCGCGCTCAGCGCGATGTTGTCGTAACGGAATTCGGTGTACGACAAACCGTAGCCGAATGGAAACAACGGCTTGAAGCCGGCGTCGAGGTGATAGGCCACGTTGCCTACCGACGTCTGGGACGCGCCTTCCTCGATGTCGTCAATCAGTGTGGCGGTCTCGGCTGTTGGGGGCTTGCCGGTGTTGCCGTGGGCGTAGTAGATCGGTACCTGGCCAACCATGCGTGGAAATGTCGCGGGCAGCTTTCCGGACGGTGAGGCGACGCCGAACAACAGGTCGGCGATGGCCGGCCCGCCCATGGTTCCGGGGTGCCAGGCGAAAAGGATGGCATCGACCTCGTCAATGATGTTGGCCAGCGTCAACGGACGGCCGGCCAGGATCACGGCGACGACAGGTTTGCCGGTCTCACGGATCCGGCGCACCAGTTCGACCTGATCGCCGGGCAGGCCAATGTCAGCACGTGAATGCGCCTCGCCAGACAGAATCGACTCTTCGCCGAGAAACAGCAATGCCGCATCGGAGGCGGCCGCCGCTGCCACAGCTTCATCGAATCCGGGCCCCACTCGGCTGCGCGAGTTACGCATTGCCTCGACATAGCGTACCGTCAGGTCAGTGCCCGCGAACTGCTGGATAGCAGACAACGGCGTCACGCTGAGGGTCGGATCGCCGTCAAATACCCAGGTTCCGAGCTGTTCGTAAGGCCTATGGGCGAGCGGGCCTATGACAGCGACCGATTTCAGCTGCTGCGCATCCAGGGGCAGCACGGCATTTCTATTTTGCAGCATGACGACGCTTTCGAGCGCGGCCCGTTTAGCGATCGCCAGTGCGTCTTCGTTGCCGATGGCAGGCAGCGCCGCGCGGTCGGTGTAAGGGTTGTCGAAAAGCCCAAGTTCAAATTTCAGGCGCAGGATTCTGCGTACGGCCGTATCAATGGCTGCGATGTCGATCTCGCCGTCGGTAAGCAGCGACTCGAGATGATTGAAGTACGCGTCCCCCTCCATTTCCATGTGAACGCCGGCTGTGACGGCCTGGAAGGCGGACTCGCGATCGTTCTCAGTCAGGCCGTGGGTCTGCAGTTGCCGGATCGAATCCCAGTCGCTGACCACAAATCCCTCGTAGCCCCACTCATCGCGCAAAACCTTGCGCAGAAGAAAGTCGTTTGCCGTCGCGGGCACACCGTTGACATCACTGAACGAGGTCATGAAGGTTGCGGCGCCGGCATCCGCTGCCGCTTTGAAGGGCCTCAGGTGGACATTGCGAAGTTCGTTCTCGGGAATATACGTTGCGGAATAGTCCCGACCGGCTTCCGCGGCGCCGTAGCCCGCGAAATGTTTTGCGCAAGCGGCGATGGTGCCCGGGGTCGCCAGATCGTCACCCTGAAAACCTTCGATGGTCGCGGCGCCCATGACGCCGGTGAGATAGGGGTCCTCTCCGTAGCTCTCAGCAATCCGGCCCCAACGCGGATCTCGGGAAATGTCGATCATCGGCGCAAAGGTCCAGTTGATCCCGGCGCTGGCGGCTTCTCGCGCGGCGACCCGGGCGCCATCACGCGCCACGTCGGGGTTAAAGCTTGCGGCCTGGCCGATGGGCAGCGGCATTATCGTGCCGAAGCCATGAATGACGTCGCGCCCAACCAGCAACGGGATGCCGAGGCGGCTTTCCTCGACGGCAATCCGCTGCAGCTCGTTGACAACATCGGCATCGGCGAGGTTGAGAATTGAACCGAGTCGTCCGCTTCGCAGTCGATCGCCAAGGTAGTCGACCGGATTGCCGAAACTTGCGTTGCGCTGCGTCATCTGACCGATCTTTTCAGCCAGGGTCATCTGCGCGAGCAGCGCTGCGACGCGCTCGTCAATATCAGCCGTTTGCTGTTGTGCGCCCGCCGAACTGACACTCATAGTCAACAACCACCATAGGCCGCAGCCCGCGGCAATTTTTGTTGCTCTATCCAATAATGAATCGCCCGATCCCTTAGCCAGGGCCATGTCAAAGGCGCCAGGATGTGACCCTTACCCACACACTGCCACAATTGACAGCGCTGTCAATATGATACACGATGCGTGGAACACGCTCAAAATATCAAGAAGGGGGGCACCGCGTGGCATCTGACAGCGCACCGCTGCGATTTCGGGAGAAACTGGGATACGGCCTCGGCGACACAGCGTCGAATTTCTTTTTTGCAACCTTCAACGTGTTCCTGCTGTATTACTACACCGACATTTTCGGGCTGACGGCAGCCGCGGTCGGCACCATGTTCCTGGTCACCAAGATCGTCGACGCGGCCAGCGACCCGATCATGGGTCTGATTGCAGACCGCACCAATTCGAGGTGGGGAAAGTTCAGACCCTACCTGCTGTGGGGTGCAGTTCCCTACGGATTGCTCGGGTACGCGATGTTTGCCAACCCGGACCTGAGCGACACGGGCAAACTCATTTACGCCTACGTTACCTACTCGCTGATGATGCTGGCGTACACGGCGATCAACGTGCCCTACTCCGCATTGATGGGGGTCATTTCGCCATCCTCGCTGGAACGCACCAAGGTCGCCAGCTACCGCTTTTTCTGTGCGTTCGCGGCCGGCTGGCTGGTAGGTACCTTTGTCACCCCGCTGAAGAACATTCTCGGCGGCGACAACGAGGCGCTCGGATTCCAGCTCACCATGGCGATCTTTGCCGCACTCTCCATCGCGCTTTTCTGGATCACGTTTGCAACCACCAAGGAGCGAATTAAACCGCCGCCGACGGATTCCAACTTCAAATCAGACTTTGGTGCACTGTGGCAAAACGGTCCGTGGCGGGTGCTGTTCATAGCCGGCATCGTGACCCTGATGAACGTCGCGGTGCGCAACGGCACACTTCTCTATTACATGAAGTATTACGTGGGCGACGACGGCACACGGCTTTTCCTGATTTTTGACCAGACCGCTGTATTCATGTCGACCGGCCTGCTGTTCATGCTGATCGGCGTATCGCTGACCAAGACGCTAAGCGCGCGGTTCGAAAAACGTAGCTTGATGATCTGGCTCTCGTTACTGAACGCCATATCCATGGCCGTGTTCTTCTTTATTCCGCCCGACCAGTTCTGGCTGATGGTTCTCGTCAACTGCCTGGGAACGTTAGCCATCGGACCCACGCCAGCCCTGGTCTGGTCGATGTATGCGGACACTGCCGATTACGGTGAGTACAAGACTGGCAGGCGCACCACGGCGCTGGTGTTCTCGACGGTGCAGTTCTCGCACAAGCTTGGTCTGGCCGTCGGTGCCGGCATCGCCGGGATCATTCTTGGCTGGTTCGGTTTCGTGGCCAATGAAGTGCAAACGGAAACGGCGATGCAGGGCATTCGACTCATGTTCAGCGTGTTTCCGGCGATTCTCGCAATATCCGGCGTGATTGCGATTTACTTCTATCGCATTGACTCGAAGATGATCATAGAGATGGAAGAGCATCTCAAACACAGTCGGGCCAGCGCGTAAGTCACACACACCCAGTTCGTCTGCTACCTGGAGGACGCCCGGCGCCATTGACGCCATGCTGATGACAACGCTGTCATTGCGCATTAAGATGTCAGTCTTCCACGGTGCTCAGTCCCGGCGGCCTGGTGATGCGAGGCCGGCGGGGCGAATCGTGGATGGAGTGGGAAAAGGGGAATTGGAGGCTGGAACTCAATGAGCCGAGCGGCAATAGAACAGGTGTCGGGTCGCGTGACCCGTGACGGCTCCGTGGGCGGTGAGTTCATGGATTTCGCCGGTGAACGGTACTACGGTATTCGCAATGTCGACCAGATGCTGCCGTTTTTTGTCAGCGTCATATCCAGCGATGATCACTGGCTGTTTGTCTCTTCGACAGGAGGCCTCACCGCCGGACGCGTGTCACCGGAAACGGCACTGTTTCCCTATGTCACAGTCGACAAAATCCACGACAGCGCGCAGCACTCTGGAAGCAGGACCATTCTGCGGATTCATGGCGACCAGGGAGCACGATACTGGGAGCCGTTTAATCACGCCCAGGACGGTCTGTATTCGGTCAACCGCCATCTCTACAAAAACCTGCTGGGCAACAAGCTGTGTTTTGAGGAGATAAACCACGATCTCGGCCTGGCGTTTCGCTACACCTGGTGCACCAGCCAGGAATTCGGGTTCGTGCGCGAGTGCGAGCTGGAGAACTTCGGTGAAATCCCCCTGCGCCTCGAGCTGCTGGACGGACTGCAGAACATCCTGCCGGCAGGCACACCGATCTTCACCCAGACCAACTCCAGCAACCTGGTGGACGCCTATAAGTGGTCCGAACTGGACCCGGCCACGGGACTGGCCTACCTGACCCTGTACTCGGGCATCAGCGACCGGGCGGAGCCCTGCGAGTCGCTCAAGGCCACCACGGTTTTCTGCCTGGGGCTGGAGGACTGCAAGGTGCTGGTTTCCTCCGAGCAGCTGCGCGACTTCCAGGCCGGCAAACCGGTTCACCAGGAATCCATGAAGCGCGGCATCCGGGCCGCCTACCTGGTCAATCAGTCGCTGGAGCTGGCCGCCGGGAACAGCCAGCGCTGGCGCATGGTCGCCAACCTGGAACAAAGCCAAAGCCAGGTGGTGGCCCTGCGCCACCAGCTTCGCAGCCCCGCGGATCTGGACATAGCCCTTTCCCGCTCCATCGAGGCCGGCAGTGACGGGCTGGCCCGAATCATGGCCGGCGGTGACGGCTTCCAGGTCACCGGCGAGGAAAACGTGTCGGTGCACCACTACGCCAACGTGTTGTTCAACATCCTGCGCGGCGGGGTGTTCGACGATCACTACAACGTGTCCATATCCGATTTCAGCACTACCGTGGCGCACTTCAACCAGGAGGTGTACCAGCGCAACCAGTCGCTGCTGGAAAGCCTGCCGGAGCAGATTCCGTTTGGGGAACTGATGGCCCAGGTGCGTGAGCACGGGGACAGCCAGCTGCAGCGCCTTGCGGGCGAGTACCTGCCCATAACCTTTGGCCGGCGCCACGGCGACCCCAGCCGGCCATGGAACCAGTTCGCCATCCGGCTGAAAGATGAATTCGGCAACGGCCTGCTGTCCTACCAGGGCAACTGGCGGGATATCTTCCAGAACTGGGAAGCGCTGGTTTACAGCTATCCCGGCTTTATCGAAAACGTCATCGCCAAGTTCGTCAACGCCTCCACCATGGATGGCTACAATCCCTATCGCATCACCAAGGAAGGCATAGACTGGGAAGTCGAGGAGCCGGACAACCCCTGGAGCTATATCGGCTACTGGGGAGACCACCAGATCATCTACCTGCAGAAGCTGCTGGAGCTGTCCCGCCAGTTCCACCCGGACCAGCTCCAGGGCATGCTGCGCGAACCCCTGTTCTGCTATGCCAACGTGCCGTATCGGATCCGGCCATTTCAGGCGCTGCTGGATAACCCGAAGAACACCATCGACTTCGACGAGGACCTGGCCGACCGGATTGAACAGCGGGTCACCCGCATCGGTGCCGACGGCAAGCTGGTGCTGGTCGACGATCAGGTGCTCCAGGTCAACCTGCTGGAAAAACTGCTGGTACCCCTGCTGAGCAAGCTGGGCAACCTGGTGATCGACGGGGGAATCTGGCTGAACACCCAGCGGCCGGAATGGAACGATGCCAATAACGCGCTGGTGGGGCATGGCCTGTCCATGGTCACCCTGTACTACATGCGCCGTTATGTCCGCTTCATGGGCCAGTTGCTGGCCGAGGAGTCCGGCAGCTTCGATCTGTCGGGCGAAGTGAACGAGTGGTTGGAGCGGACCGCATCGGTGCTGCAGGCCGCTCGGCCGCTGCTGGACGGGGGTTCCGTCGATCAACAGCAGCGGCTGCGGGTCCTGACCGATCTGGGCCAGGCCGCCAGCGACTACCGGGAAACGGTCTACCGCCAGGGTGCCCTGTCCCGGCCCGAAGCCTGCCCGGCCGACCGGATTCGCGCCATGTTGGACGATGCGCTGGCCGCTATCGATTACAGCATTGGCAACAACCATCGCGAGGACGGCCTGTACGAGGCGTATAACCTGCTGCACCTGACCGACGACGGAGTGGAAATCGATACGCTCTATCCCATGCTGGAAGGACAGGTGGCCGCGCTTAGCGCCGGTGCGCTGAGCCCTGAAACCGTGTTGAGCGTTCTTGAGGCCCTGTTCGACAGCAGCGTCTACCGGGCCGACCAGAACAGCTTCATGCTCTATCCTGACCGCGAACTGCCCGGATTCCTGGAGAAGAACCAGGTCAGCGAAGCCCAGATCCAGGCCATTCCGCTGCTGCAGAAGATGGTTGCCGCGGGTGACGAGCGGATCGTGCTTCGGGACGCTGACGGCTGCTACCGGTTCAGCGCGGACTTCGCCAACGCCGGCGATCTGAAAACCCAGCTGAACTGGCTGGGCGATGTCTACGGCGACGAGGTCGAGCAGGCCCGGGACCCCATTCACGCCCTGTACGAGGAGATCTTCAGGCATCGGGAATTCACCGGCCGCTCCGGTACCATGTTCGGTTTCGAAGGCCTGGGGTCAATTTACTGGCACATGGTTTCCAAGCTGCTGCTGGCAGTGGAAGAAAATTTCTTCGCTGCGCTGGACAGCGGGGCGGACCCCGGCGTGATTCGGCGCCTGGGCAGCATGTACTACCGGGTCCGCCAGGGTATCGGCTTCAACAAGACGCCCCAGGAATACGGAGCGTTTCCCACCGATCCCTACTCCCACACCCCGCGCCACGCCGGCGCCCGGCAGCCCGGCATGACGGGTCAGGTTAAAGAAGAGGTACTGGCCCGCTTCGGTGAGCTTGGGGTGCGGGTTGCCGGCGGCCGTGCGCGCTTTCAGCCGGCCCTGCTGCGCCGGCGGGAGTTTACCGCTGACTCCCAGCAGTTCTGCTACCTGGACGTGGACGACCAGTGGCAGGATCTGACCGTGCCGGCCGACGGTCTCGCGTTCACCTGGTGCCAGGTTCCCGTGATCTACCGCCTGTCTGAAGACGGGGGGTCCGAAATCACCCTGCGCCGGCATGACGGACAGGAGCAGGTTGTGCAGGGCCTTGAGCTTTCGGCCGCCGACAGCAGCGAACTGTTCAATCGCAGCGGCCGGATCCGCGGCCTGAGCGTCACCTTCGGACCCGAGCTGCTGCTTACCGAATAACTAAAGAAGGTTTCCCATGTCCAATTACTACCAAAGAAAGATGTCTTTGGCTGGCATCGATTTGTCCAGCCTGACCGTCGACGATCTGCGTGCGCTGGTCAAAAAGCTGCTGGACGACAAGGTCCACGGCCTGTGCTTCAGTCCCTATGTCGAAGGCCAGGGTCCAAATACGGAACTGGGCGAAGCCCAGATTCGGGAGCGGCTGTCCATCATCGCGCCTTACGTGCACTGGATTCGATCGTTCTCCTGCACCAAGGGCAACGAGCTGATCCCGCGCATCGCGTCAGAAATGGGGCTGAAGACCATGGTGGGCGTATGGCTGGACGATGATCGCGAGACCAACGACGAGGAGATGACCAACGCCATCCAACTGGCCAAGGAAGGGCACGCCGGCATCCTGGCCGTGGGTAACGAAGTGCTGTTGCGCGGCGAGCTTTCCGAGGACGAGCTGCTGGGGTACATCCAGCAGGCGCGGGAAGCGGCACCGGGTGTCGAGGTGGGCTACGTGGACGCCTACTTCGAATTCGAGGACTATCCCCGCATCACCGAAGCCTGCGACGTCATCCTGGCCAACCTTTATCCATTCTGGGAAGGCTGTCCGGCCGACTATGCCCTGCTGTATATGAAGGAGATGTACCGACGGGCGATCAACGTGGCCAACGGCAAGCGGGTCATTGTCAGCGAAACCGGCTGGCCCAACATCGGCACCCCCGACCGCGGCGCTGTCCCCTCCTACCAGAACGCCATCAAGTACCTGGTCGACGCCTTCCAGTGGGCCGAGGAAGACGACCTGGAGATGTTCTACTTCTCCGCCTTCGACGAGACCTGGAAAGTGGACGCCGAAGGGGACGTGGGCGCGTACTGGGGGATCTGGGACAAGGACGGGGCGCCGAAGTATTTCTAGCGCGCTCTGCGCGCGGGGAACGCTCACTGCGTGAGCTGGGGAACGACCGCTGGGCGGTCTGGGGAACGCACGCTTCGCGTGCTGGGAAACGCTCGCTCCGCTCGCTAGGGTTTTGGTTTCTTTTTTTCCCAGGGCGCGTCAGCGCCCGTTTCCCAGCACGCGAAGCGTGCGTTTCCTAGCGCGAAGCGCGTTCCCCAGGCCGCAATGCGGCCGTTCCCTGGTCCAACACCTTCGCCCAAACCGAGGCCCAGCCATTCAACATCACGTCCCGCTCCACTGAAGCCAACTCAACCCCCTGCTGCCGCTTGGTCAGATAAAACAGCCAGCCGCCAAAAACGTTCATGGTGAGCGCCGCGGCCTGTCCTGGATCCAGCTCCTTCCCCGCGGTCTTGGTCCGCACCCACTCGGTCAGTGCTTCAAGCATCTCGGCATTGGCCCTCGCTTCGAATTCCCGACCAGCGTCGGTCAGGCGGACCTCCTCGATCAGGCGCAGCCAGGGCTGCTGGCGTTCGCTGGCTTCCTCGAAACGCCGCGCCAGGGCAATGAGTTCAGCCCGGGTGTCGGCGAATGACCGCAGGCCTTTCAGGTCAAATCCTTCCGGTGTCTCGGTGATGCGCTCCCGGGCCAGCTCCTCGAACAGGGCCTGCTTGCTGTCGAAGTGCCGGTAAAACGCTCCCGCCCTGGGGGCCAGCCCAGCGCCTTTTTCGATAGCCGCGATCGAGGTTGCCGCAAATCCCTGTCGTGCGAACAGGTCCAGGGCAGCCCGCTTGATGCGTTCCTTGGTATTGACTTTCTTCATAAAACGTTGTTATTTTAATTCAATAACAACGTTATTTCCAATGACTTCGGCAGCTAACAACCCATCAGTTCGGAGCCGCCTCCAGCCGCTGCTGGACATCCTCCTGGTGATGGGCGTTTCCGTGGGTGCCTTCCTGCTGGAATTGCTGCTGTCTGATCGACTGCCCTGGGGCCAGGAGGCCCGGGGCCTGCTGGGGGTGCTGGCGGGCGCGGGCGCAGTGCTTGTTCTGACCAGGGTCCGAGGTGGCGGGTTTTCCTACCTGGGGTTCAAGCCCCCCCGCCGATGGTGGACCTTTCCACTGTGGGTGGTGGGAATCTTCGTGGTGTTCGTTATGGCCCAGAATGCAGTGCCGGTGGTTCTGTCCAACTGGTTTGAAATTCCCCAGCCCGACATGTCCCGCTATGACCACATACGCGGCAATTCTTCCGCCGCCTTGACCATGGCGCTGCTGCTGCCCCTGACGGCGGCGATTCCCGAAGAAATTGTCTACCGCGGATTCCTGGTCCAGCGCTTGAGAGAGTTCTTCGGAGCGAATGCCGCAGGGGGCACGACTGCTGTGCTGGTCCAGGCGCTGATTTTTGCCGGCGCACACTTTCAATGGGGCATGGGCGGCATGCTGATGACTTTCATCATGGGCGCCGTGTGGGGATTCGCGTTCCTGCTGTGCGGGCGCAATCTGTGGGTGGTCATTGGCGCGCATTCGGCGGCACACATCGCTTTGGTGGCGCAGCTTTATCACTCTGCGCCCCTTGGCTGATAGTCGCGCCTTGCGCGCGGGGAACGCTCACTGCGTGAGCTGGGGAACGACCGCTGCGCGGTCTGGGGAACGGGCGCTGACGCGCCCTGGGAAATGAAAAACCGAAACCCTAGCGAGCGGAGCGAGCGTTTCCCAGCACGCGAAGCGTGCGTTTCCTAGCGCGAAGCGCGTTCCCCAGGCCGCAAAGCGGCCGTTCCCTGGTCTTCTGGACTCAGATGCTCGTAGATTTCCTGCATCACCAGCTTGGGCGTGCGATCAACGTTAAATATACCCCAGTGCTTTTCCGGCTCCATGGGATCGGGTGACCCTTTCCAGGGTTCATCGAAGGCTTCGAAGATAAACGTCAGCACCCCTCGTTCCCGGCTCCAGTCGATGATCTGGCTGTAGTAATGGGCCTGGAACTCTTCGTTGGCGTTCCAGGGCTCGATGCCGCGGCCGTTGGAGTTGGTGGTCCAGCCGGCCTCGGTGATGACCACCGGCTTGTCCGGGTAGTGATCCGCTACGCTGCGGTAGTTCTGCAGGGTGTAGTCCAGCGCCCCCTCGATGGTGTGGTACTCCCACACCGGGTAGCTGTGCAGGGACAGGAAATCCAGCTCCGCGGCCAGGGGCTCCAGCTTCTGGGTCCAGGGCACGTAGTTTTCGCAGAAGGTCACCGGCGAATTGATTCGGCTCTTGATCCGTCGCACGTAGCCGATCAGGCTCTCTACCGGCACCATGTGATCGGTCCAGTCCACCGTCGCCTCATTGCCGACGGAAACCGCGAAGGTGGCGTCGGGAAAGCGCGCCGCCAGGTCGATCATCCGATCGATCTCGTCGCTGTTGTGGCGGCGGTTTTTCTCCAGCCGATCCTCGGAGAAGTTCGCCCCCCAGGGACAACCGGGATTACTCTGTTCAGCCCACATGTCAGCGCCCAGCATGACCTTGAAGTCAAAGCCCTCCTGCTGGATGGCCTCCAGCACCAGCTCGGCATGACGGCTGGTGTCGTAGAGACGCAGGTATTGCCAGTGATGGTCCAGGATCCGCAGATCCTCACAAACCTGTTCGTAGCTCGGATAGGTCCGGTTCAGCGGCGACTGATTCTCACGGTATCCCGAGTAGCAGATCGCGTTGCCGAAGCGAATGCCCGGCACGGCGTTTGTTTTGGATGACATCCCCGAAATCTCTTGGTTTGACAGCGTTGTCATTGTATCCAAGGGGACAGGGCGTCAGCAAACCACCACGCGGCAACTGGATTCGAGGAGACTGACCTGCGAAGGACCCCGGCGGCCGAAGCCGCCGGGGCAATGGATCAATTGCCGGACTCGACCATCTCAGCGGTCTCGAAGCCGTCACGGAAGATCGGAAACGCGTCCAGCAGAATCAGACCGTCCAGAAACAACTCCAGGTTGGGATCGGCACCCAGATCCTGCAGGCTGAATTCGCACTCAACCGAGGAGGCATTGCCTGGCGACTGCATCAGCGCCTCGAACTTCAACCAGACGCCGACGGGGTCACCCAGGGGTATGACCTGGTCGATCGACCCCAGCCCACTACCGGCGCAGTTCGGGCCATTGAAGAAACTGCAGCTTCGGGTCAGGGTCCCGGGCACCTGGGGGGCAGCGTCATAGCGGTAGCGGCCGAACAGCCGGTAACGGGCGTCACCCCGGACGGGCACACACTGGGCAATGGCACTCTGGCCGCTCACCGTGTGGGAGATTCTGAGGGACGCCGACACGGGCGAACCATCGGAATCGTCCACCCCGGCCTGCCCCGGCAGGATGCCATTGGGTGGTGTGGCAACCGTAGTCCACGGATCCAGCGTAACCGGGCAGTCGTCAAAATGACCGTTTTCAAAAAGGTTGAACGGGTCTGCCCGGAAAAACGGAACCAGGAAACTGCCGCCGGGCTGCATATCGTTGTCACCGTCCAGGGCGTTGCCGGCGTCATCCACGATACTGTCGCAGGCCACCACCCGGTGCAGCCCCGGATTCAGCGGCCGGAAGCTGAGGGTTGCCTGTACGGAATCCGTGCCAACGGCCAGCACCGAGTCAATGTTCACCGGCTGGTCGTCTCCCAGCACGGCACAGCTGTCGGTGGAGAAATCCCCGTCGGGGCCTGCCGCAATGATCCGGTAATTGGCCGGATCGTCGGCGTTGGCCACCAGTCCGTCATCCACGATGCTGATGGTGACCTCGGTCAACTCCTGCCGCAGGTTGTCGCAGGTGTTGAGCGGGCCGCCGGGAATGGCGATGCCGGTAACCCTCGGCGGGACACCGTTGACCGTGAGTGTGGCCGAAGCTGAACCGCTGTTACCGGAATCGGAGGTCAGATCACCGCTGACGTTGACCAGTGAACCGGCCGTATCCGCGACCACGTCAACGGCAACTGTACAGGATGCGCTGTCCGCCACGCTGCCGCCGCTGAGGGAAATCACGCTGGTACCCGCATCCGCGGTCAACGTGCCGCCACAGCTGTTGGCGACACCCGGAGGAGTCGCCACGGTCATGCCGGCCGGCAGATTGTCGGTGAAGTCCAGGTTGGGCGCTGCCACCAGGGACTGGGAATTGTCGATGGTGAAGGTCAGCGTAGAGGGTATATTCAGCCCGACCAGTGCCGGCGCGAAGTCCTTGGCAAACGCCGGCGGCAGCGGAATGACCTGCAGGGTCGCATTGGCCGGGTCGGCAATCCGCAGACCACCCTGGAAGAGGGGGCTGGAGGCGCTGACAAAGTCGCCCGGAACTACTGACACGGGCACCAGGATTTCCACGTCAAACGAACACGATCCCATGGGCGGTAAATCCCCGCCGTTGAAGGTGAGAAAGGATGTGCCCGTAAGTGCCGAACCCGCCCCACAGGGAACCGCCGGCAGGCTGCTGGCCACCAGGCCAGGGAGAACGGCATTCAGGTCCTCGGTGAATGCGAGGCCCGCGGCGGCGTCCACGCCCGGATTGGTAATGGTGTAAGTCAAGGTGACAGTGCCGGTGGGTAACACGGGCGCGGCAAAGGCCTTGCTGAAGTCCAGCCGCTGGACTACCTCGAGCTCTCCGGCGGCCGCCGGGCCGGTTATCGGCAATGCGTTCATGGTGCCGGTCACCGCACTGGTCGTGCCGGGGTAGACGCCGGCCGCCGCCAGGGCGGGCACACCGGCACTGATGCGAACGGTGCAGGACGAGCCGCCCGCCAGCGAGGCCCCGTCCACCGTAACCAGGCCGCTAGCGATGCCGCTCACCGTGCCGCCGCAGTCGTCAAACAGTACGCTGTCAAAGGTCAGGTCAGCCAGCGTCGCGCCCAGGTCATCGGTGAAATCGATGTCCGTCGCGGGCAGGTCAGCGTCCAGGTTGGTCAGGGTGTACTCCAGGGTGACCGGGTCCCCGGGCGGAACCGGATCGTCAGTGAATTCCCGGCTGAGCGCCAACCGGGCGGAGTCCACCGTGAGCGTGTCCACGGCGGGATCGATGAGGACGCCACCGCCCTGGTCGGCAAGCAAAGCGCTGGTGACATTGTTGTAGACTCCGTCGGGCGCGCCTGGGGGCACCAGCACCTCCACCTCAATCTGGCAACTGGTACCGCTGAGCACGGTCCCGCCGGCATACGCCAGAATGGTGGTTCCGGTCAGGGTTCCGCCGCACTCGTTCGTCGTGGCAGACCCGGTTGCGGTAAGCCCCGAAAGAACATTGATCAATTCATCTGTGAATGCTGCGGGTGCAGCGGACAAAGTCGCGTCCAGGGTCGGATGGACGTTGTCGATGGTGAATCGCAAGGTCAGCGTCTCACCGGCAATGGCCGGGTCGCCGAGGAATTCCTTGGTGAACACCAGGCCTGACACGTCAAGCGTGTCCGAAGCAGCCGGAGAGGTGGCGCTGACACCTTCAACCGTTGCACTGACAATGCTGCTGGTAATGGCATAGCTGCCTGACGCCGCGGCAGCGGGAATGTCGATGTCCACGCTGATTGTGCAGGACTCTCCCGGCTGCAGCGTACCGTCCACGAAGGCCAGCATGGTATCGCCGGCGGACCCACTGAGCGTGCCCGTTCCGGGAATGGGGCCGGGCCCATCCGGATCACAGGCGCCAGCAATCGGAAGGCCGGTGGCCACCAGCCCGGCCAGCGGCGTCAGGTCGTCAGTAAAGGTGATATCGGTGGCGTTACCCGTGGCATCGGCCGGGTAGCTCAGCGTGTAGTTCAAGGTCGTGGAGACTCCCGGACCGACCGGATCGACAAAATCCTTGCTCAGGCTCGGCGCCGCGATCACCGTCACCGTGTCACTGGCTGGCCGACCCAGCCGGGTGGCACCGTCGACGGTGGCTTCCACGGGACCGGTGAAATTTTCATACAGCCCCGGAGGCAGGGTGCCCGGCGTGCTGACGGTTACATCGAATTGACAGGTGGACATACCCATGCCTGCGACGGGCTGCAGGACACCGTTGGTCAACTGCAGCCCCTGCCGATCGGTATCAATGAACGCCAGCGCCAGCGACGAGCCGTCCCCGCAAGGCGGATCGGGTATTGGCGGCAGCGTCACTGATACCGGAAACGGCAGGAAGCCGCCGGACGGCCCGATTCCCGGGATGAAGGCGTCGGTGAGTTCGTCGATGAACGTGACGTCGGTGGCTGCGGACGTCGAGCTGGTATTGGCGATGGTGTACCTGAGAACGAGGTCGTCTCCCGCATTGATCACCGGGTCCGGCGCCAGGGTTCCCGCCTCGAGGATTTGCATGGTGAACGTGGGAATGGGTTCCACGAACAGCAGTTCCGTGGCTTGATTGCCCGTTACCAGATCACCGTTGATATCGGCGCTGACACTGCCCGTCGTATTGGTGTACGCGCCCGGCGTTGCCCCGGGCGGCACATCGAGACTGACCGACAGTCTGCAGGAGGACTCAGCGGCCAGGGCGCCGCCGCTGAAGTCAATCAGGGTACCACCGGCGCCGGTCACACTACCTCCGCAATCATTAGACAGCAGACTGCCGAAAGTCAGGCCCGGGAGTACGGCACCCAGGTCATCGGTGAATGCGACGTTGGTGGCTGGGAAATTCCGATCGAGGTTGTCAATGATGAAATCCAGGGTCACCGCACCCCCAGGTGGCACGGGGTCGTCCACGAATGACTTGCGAATGGCCAATGCCGGAGCGGTAACCGTCAGCGTGGCGCTGGCGATCCCGGCGCTCACCCCACCCACCAGCAGGTCATCACTGATATTGTCCAGCTCACCCACGGTGCTGGCGGTGACGTCAACACTGACGACGCAGGCTGCACCGGCAGCCAGCGAAGGAAAGGTGGGCAGGAATGCACCGACGCCCAGGCTAATCAGGCTGGTTCCTGCCAGCGCGGTCAGTTCTGGCGGAAACGTCGCATTACCGCAATCGGTGAAGGCGTTGGCCGGGTCCGCGATCAGCAGGCCCGACGGCAGCACGTCAATGAAGCTGAGCTGGGCGAGGCCGGAGCCATTCGCTGTATTGTCGATGGTAAGGGTCAGAGTGCTTCGACCGCCCACCGAAACCGTGGACGGCGAGAAGCCCTTGGTGAAACCGGGAAGTCCGGAGGACACGGTCAGATCGATAGGCAGGCTCTGCCGGCTGCCGATTTCCGTGTTCAAGGTAACCGCCGGGTTGGTGTAAACACCCACCGTTGCTGCTGTGACGTCCACGGTCACCGTACAGGTCTGACCCGCGCCGATTCGGGCATTGGACAGGCTGATAGTGCTGCCGCCGTCCGGGGCGCTCAGGATGCCGCCGTCACTCATGTCACAGCTGGTCGACGGGTTGCCGGGATCAGCGATCAGCAGCGAGGAAGGAACGACTGGAAGATTATCCGTGAACGAGAGCCCGGCCACGGGGATCGGGTTCTGGTTGTTGATGGTGAAGGTAATGGTGCTGACACTACCCGGGCCCATGGTGTTGGGCGTAAACACCTTGGAAAAAGAAGGCACCGAAAATTCGCCGGCCAGCAATGCCGGCCCCAATGTCGAAAGAATCAGCGCCTGCAGTGCTATAACCCATGTCAGCGCCGTTCGCGTACGGCACCGATTTGCCTTGGTCTCATTCATCAGCCACATCCCGTCTCTGGCGCGACGCGGCTTTTGCCGGACGATGGCCCGGTCCTGGCCTGCGTCGCTGTCAACCCTGCTCTTCCGCAGAATACCAGTTTCGGACGTTCGTGCCACAAGCCCGTGGCCAATTGCCTGGGCGCGACCGGCCGCAGCCTGCCGGCGGGCGTCAGCGTGATGTCTAACGGCGGCCCGTGGTCAATCCTGACCTGGGGCCTACTGGGCTTCGAATCCGCTCTCGAAGATGGTCTCCAGCTTGATAGAAAAGGCGCCGATGTTCTCGGCCCAGACGTTTCCGGCCTGCTGGAACAGGCCACCCAGATAGACCGTACTGCCGTCGATCATGAGCGTCAGGCCGCTGGAGCCGGTAAATTCGGCAAACAGTCCTGGCCCCAGGGGATACCACTGCTGACCGTCGAAGTAGGCCAGCTTTTCGAGGCTGGTCCCGTCTGAGCTGTCGAACCAGCCGGTGGCAATCAGTGCATCCTCCGCAAACACCAGGTCTTCTACCCCAAAGCTGGTGCCTTCCAGGCCGGCACCCAGGTCCGACCATGCCGTGCCATCCCATACGGCCACCTGTCCGTTGAACCGACCGCCGGCATACAGCAGGTTGTCCCGGACCAGAAGCGTGTTGATTGATCCCAGGCCGCGCTGCAGGTTGTCGGTGAATGTCTCCCAGGCGCTGCCGTTCCAGCGCTCCAGCACCGCTACGCCGCCCTGCACGCTGGCCGCAACAAGGTCACCCTGGTATACGGCCATGGCCGTGGGCGTCCGGAAGCCCGGCAGGTCCTGGAATTCGGTGAGGTTATTGCCGTCCCAGGTCAGGATGGGGCCCAGCCCCGAGGGTGTCGTCCCGGTCACGACCAGGAGGTCGTTCCAGACCAGCAGGGGATCGTTGGGAAAATTCAGACCCTCGCCTACGGAGCTCCAGTTCTGGCCGTCCCAGCGAGCCAGGCCGAACGCGTCCTGTCCATCGGCCTGGTTGAATAACCCACTGACGTACAGATCGCCCTGGTAGACCGCCATGGCGCGCACGTCTCCCGGGTTTGACCCGGTGGCGCCGGTGAACACCAGGCCGCCACCCAGGGGGGCCCAATCGCCATTGCGGTACTCGGCGATGAAATTGGTCAACTCGTCACCGGCCGCCGAGAATTCGCCGCCGGCCACCACCGCGCCGTTGTACCTGATGATATCCAGCACCTGGCCGTTGATGCCCTGGGCCAGTCCACGCCAGCGCTGTCCGTCATTGCAGGCGACGCCACGACTGAAGAACAGCTGGTTGGTGCCGAATCCCTGCTGAACGCCGCAGATTTCGCCGCCCAACCGGAACAGGTCGGTAAATGAAGGGGTGTCACCCAGAGCATCAGAGTCAGGAACGGCTTCCCACTCCAGTGATGCGTTGAGGCGGGCGATACCGCGGGCATCGGCGTCAATCCCGGTGAAATCGCCGGTGGCGTGAAAAAAGCCCTGGGCTACCGCCAGCGCACCAAAACCGGTATTGACTCCGGAACTGCTGCCCACGGCGCTCCACTCCATGGTGCCGGCGTCGTACTCTGATACGGAGCCGGCCGGTAGACCGCCCCATAGAGTGGACACGCTGGAAGTCGCCGCCACCCGGGTGTTGTTGATCTCGATGTCGCGAACCGGATTCAGGGTATTGCTGCTGCCCAGGTCGGTCCACTTGTCATTTGCGCTGGGATTCCACTGGCGCACGCCCGAGCCCACCCCTGCGTAGACAAAGGAAACCGAGGGCAGAATTGCCGTTACCGTGCTGTTGACGCCGTTGCTGGTTCCCACGTTATCCGAGTCCAGCGTGTCCCAGCTCAAGCCGCTGGTGCGGACGATCCGTCGGGCAGAGGTGGGAGGCATCATGGCGTTATCCACCTGGGTAAAGCTGCCGCCCAGGTAAACAAAGGTGCCGTCAAAGGCCAGCACTTCCACCGAACCGTTAGGGCCATTGCCTGGCCCGTTGATCTGCTGCCACTGGCCGGCGGCGTTGTAGCAGGCGAAGTAATTCAGATCGTCCGGGCCCAGACCGGTAAAGTCACCGCCCACGCAGATGCTGGTGTTGAATGGCGTCACGTCCTTGAACGGCACGCTGCCCGACAAAAACGCGCAGCTGTCACCACCGGGCGTACTCGGGCCCACGTCCCCGGTCGTGCTCCACTGGCCGTTCTCATAGCGAATCAGCACGTGGCACTCAAGGGAGCCATCGGGGGCGCGGAACGGCACCGGAATGGTGCGTGCGCCGGTTGCGCCGACAAATCCATTGGCTGAGGGGGCGGCATTTCGCAGCAACGTTTCCGGGTAACCCGCAAACTGGTTGATCCAGGTAAATTCCGGCGGCGCTGACCAGGCACTGCCCGCCAGCATCAGAAAAAGCAACAGGGTTGACCCACTCCGGCGACTCCAATCCATGTCATTCTCCAGATTTATTTTTCCACCAGACAACATGCGAGATTCTGCCAGAATTTACGCCACGGGACCCGCTGGCCCGCCGGGGCCACCATGGGCATGACCCAGGCCTGTGGCAGAATGGCGCCCAACCACCATGAGCAAGCGATCCCCCAATCGAGTTTCCCCATTCACGCCAAGCCCGGAACAGATGGCGTGCTGGCCGGATATCTCCGGCAACAAAATCAACGGCGTCGGGGAAGCCGGGATGCGGCGACCCTCCCGCATCATGTGGCACGACCCGGATACCCAGCCCCATGGTCAACTTCAGAACTGGTTCTGGAAACAGGGTGCGAATCAGCCGGAACTACGGGAAAAAAGAACCGAGCGTCAAAAAGTGATCAATGTGGAACTGCCACCCATTGCTGATGAAAAGCAGCAGGTGGACCCGGCGGACGCATCGGACAGGATCAGGCAGCTGGCATTGGATGCCGGCGCCGACCTGGTGGGCATCATCCCCGTTCAAGACGAGTGGGTTTTTGAAGGGTATGACTTCGACTATCCCTGGATGGTGATACTGGGTGTGGCCATGGACTTTGACAAGCTGGCCACTGCGCCCGAAATCACTGCCGGCATGGAGGTGGTAGACAAATACACCTACGGCTGGGTGGTGGCACGCCCGGCCGCCAACTGGATCCGTTCCCGGGGATGGCGGGCCGAGCCCAAGGGCGGTCCCCTGGCGGGGCCTGTAAATCTGCTGCCCGCCGCCATCGAGTGTGGTTTTGGCGAACTGGGCAAACACGGCAGCCTGATCAACCGGCAGCTGGGTTCCCGGTTCCGTCTGTCGGCGGTGTTCACGGACCTGCCCCTGGTGGCCGACGGCGAAGACCGTTTCGGGGCAGATGATTTCTGCGCCGGTTGCCAGGTGTGCGTCCGCGCCTGCCCGGTAGACGCCATCGGCAACGACAAGGTGCTGGTCCGGGGAGAGCACAAATGGTACGTGGACTTTGACCGATGCATGCCCTACTTCGCCGAGACCTTTGGCTGCGCCATCTGCATAGCAGTCTGCCCCTGGTCAAAGCCGGACCGGGCACCGGTGCTCGCGGATCGCTGGACACGGATTTCCCAGCGCAGGCATGACCCCGATGGGCGGAATTGACCCCCCGTAATCCTGGTTCGTTCACGAACCCGGTAATACCATTCGCATCACCATGGACCCCATTTGCCACACTCTGGTGGGTGCGTCGCTGGCGTGCACAGGCCTGGAAAAAAAGGCGCGCTTTGGCCGATCGACCCTGATCATCGCCGCCAATCTGCCCGACATCGACGTGGCCGCCATGTTCTGGGGCGGAGCCGCTGCTTACGGTTTCCGCCGCGGCATCACCCACGGGCTTCCGGCCCTGGTTGTGCTGCCCGTGATCCTGGCGCTGCTCATGCTGGCGTTGAGCCGGCTGCGGCCAGCCCGGGACGGCGTCGACTCCTCCTTCCGATGTTTATTGCTGCTGTCCGCCATCGGCGTCGTTTCCCACCCGATGCTCGACTGGCTCAATACCTACGGCATGCGCTGGCTGATGCCCATGGTGGACCAGTGGTACTACGGCGATACCCTGTTTATCGTGGACTGGATGATGTGGCTGATCCTGGCCACCGGGCTGCTGCTGACCCGCCGGATGGCCAGCGGGGACCAGCCCGCGCTGCGCCGGCCCGCGGTGCTGGCGCTGCTGACTATGACCGCCTACGTCGGCGCCAACTTCGCAATCACCCAGCAGGCCGAGCGGGTCACGCTGGCGGAACTGCAAAGCAACCCGCCGACCCGGCTGATGGCTTCGCCGGTGGCCCTGAATCCGCTGCGACGGGATCTGGTGCTGGAGTACCCCGACGAGTATCGCTTCGCCACCTACCGTTTGAACGATTCGCCGACTTTCGCAATGGATCCGCTCACCATCGCCCGGGGCGACCCGGCAGACCTGGAGCTGGCGCGGCAGGACCGGGATGGCGCATGGTTCCTGCACTGGGCACGATTCCCGTACTCGGTGTCACAAGTGGGCCGGGGCCAGCGCGTCATCAAGATGGCAGACGCCCGCTATGTGCGCCAGATCGACAATCCCAGGCTGGACGGCTTTGGGGTGTTTACCGTGACCATTCGTGAAGGAGAAGGCCAATGACCTTCAGCCGCCGCAAGCTATTGAAAATAGCCAGCAGTGCCGCCCTGGCCGGCGGCCTGCTGGAATCCCAGGCCCGTGCCAGCAGGGCACCTGTGAATCTGTATGACCAGGCCCTCGTCATCGATGCACTGTGTTTCGGCCGCGACTGGGATGAATCGGTGTTCGCCGCGCTGCGCCAGGCCAACTACTCCGGCATCGTGGAAAGCCTGCCGCGGCAGGATCTGCAGACTGCCATCGACGCGTTGCTGGAGTGGCAGCTGCGGATTCAACAGCACCCGGATCAACTGTTGCCTGCACTTGAGGCAAAAGACTTTGAGCTGGCGCGGGAGTCCGGCCGCACCGCGGTACTGATGAACTTCCAGGATTCGACCATGCTGGAGGGTGAGGTCCAGAACATTGACGCCCTGCACAGCCTGGGCATGCGCGGCTTTCAACTGACCTACAACGCCCGCAACCTGGTGGGTGACGGCTGCCTGGAGCGGACCAACGCCGGCCTGTCGGACTTCGGTGTGGCGGTGGTGGAACGCATGAACCAGGTGGGAGTGCTCATCGACCTGTCACACTGCGGTGACCAGACCACCCTGGATGGCATCCGGTTTTCCAGCAAACCGGTGGCCATGACCCACACCATGTGCCATGCCCTGCGACCCCATCCCCGGGCCAAGACCGACCAGCAGATTCGCGCCTGCGCCGACAAAGGCGGGGTAGTCGGCATCATCGCCCTGGGTTACTTCATCGGCCCGGACCCGGGCGGCGACACCACCATGGAGCACTACCTGGCGCACATCGAGCACGCCGTTAATCTGGCCGGAATCGACCAGGTGGGCCTGTCTACGGACTTTCCGCCCCAGGGCATTTCACCCTGGGCCACCAAAGAGAACTGGTACGAACCCCGGCTCGGCTACTTCAAGCCCAGCTACGAGGTGCGCTGGCCGCCGTGGATTCCGGAACTGGACAGCCCCGACCGATTCCGCACCCTGGTCGGGATGCTCGAAAAGCGGCGCTGGCGGAGCAGTGACATCGAGAAGCTGCTGGGACGGAACTGGCTCAGGCTATTCCAGGACGTGATCGGTTGAAGGATTGATTATGCGGCGGTGGCCGGCTCAGCCGTCACCCGGTTGCGTCCGCCGCGCTTGGATCGATACATGGCCCGGTCAGCCCGACGCAGCAGGTCGTCCAGGCTGCGGTCGCCTTCGCTCAGGACCGACACCCCGACGCTGGCTGTGACGCTGGCGTCCGGCAGGATCGGCAAGTCCAGGTCTTCAATGCCCTGGCGCAGGCGCTGAGCCGTTTCCACCGCCTGCTGGAGCGTTTGATCCGGCAGAATGATGGCAAACTCCTCCCCCCCAAAACGCGCCAGTACGTCGCTGCTGCGAAGGGTGCGCGACAGGTAAAGGGCCAGGTCCACCAGCACCTGGTCGCCGACCCCGTGGCCCAGGCGGTCGTTGATCTGTTTGAAGTGGTCAACATCAAACACCAGCAGCGCCAGCTGGCTTTGATAGCGAATGGCCCTTTCAATCAGCGGGCTGGCAGCCTGCTCCATGCCGCGACGATTCAAAATCCCGGTCATGGCATCGGTATTGGCCAGGGCCTTCATCTGCATGGACAGATCGGAGGCGAGCAGGAATACCGTGAACAGCCCCATGCCGATATAGCCCGCAGGCAGCGCCAGGAAGTTCACCCGGCTGTACAACTCTGCGTAGTAGGGATCGGGTGTGACACCCTGCATCAGCGCCAGGCTGCCCGCCAGAACCTGGGACAGTCCAAACATCACGAAAACCACGGCGGCAGCGGCTTCAGCCGGGGCAACCCGATCCCGGTGATTGAAGATGATGACGCCGCAAAGGCAACACAGCACGCCTCCGTACGCGGGGCCAATGAACATGTTGAGCCCAAGGTGGGGCTGACCCAGCTTGAACCAGGCCACGCCGCCCCAGACCACCAGCCCAGCGGCAACCAGCGACCAGAGCCCGGCTTTGCGCCCCGACCACATCAGGAAACCCGCCAGCGCCAGTGATACCACCAGGATCCCGGTCGCCACCGCCACCAGCCAGTAGGCATCGTGGCTGGGAAAGCGATCGGACAGGGCATTGATGCCCCACTGGATACCGCCAAAAAGAAACGCAGCGGCCCAGGCCAGGGCGTGCCGCGGCCGTCCGAAGCTGTGCCAGGCCATGACAAAAATGGCACACAGCATCAGGCTGGATATCAGCAGGGAAATGATGAGGTAGGCGGCGGGCGTCATGGTTCCTGGTGGCTCATGCCGGAGCAGGCCATTACTGCGCCAGCCAGCGCCGGCAAAGTCAATAGTTGCGCGGCACCCCATCGGCTGGCGGGGACCTCTGACCGGCAGTCCTGGCCGGCCCAAAGCCAGGATGGTCACGGGACTGTTCAAGGAACATCAGCGTCGCAGCCAACCTGCCAGGGGACCCGCGCCGGCTGCAGACCATAGGCCCGTCCGGCAGATCGCCGGCCGTCTCAGGCGTCCACGGCGCTCAGCTTCGCCGGGGACGACGGCCCAGGGGATGCGGGTTCTCGAGGGCGGAAACTCAGGCCAAACAGCGGCCGCAGCAACGCCACCCGACGAATGACGAATTCGTGCAGCAGGTAGCAACCGCCAAAGGTGGCCAGCAGCACGAGCAGGGGCTCGATCACCGGCCCCAGTGCCAGCTTTGACAGGTGGTACCCCGCCACGATGGTCAGGGTCTGGTGCAGGATGTACCACGGATAGACCGCCTCGGTGGCGTAGGTCAGCCACCCGCGAGGCCGGTTCAGAAGGTGATAGCCCCAGCCCAGCACCATGATGACCCACAGCCAGCGATTCAGGTAAATGACCAGCAGTTCCACCCCTCGCGGAACCGAGTCGTCGGGCAGCCAGTTGAACATGCCGTAGTAGGCTGTGAAGGACACCACTGCCAGGGCAAAAAACAACTTGCGCAGCCTTTTCAGTTCGTCCCACACACCGGGGTTACGGCCCAGCAGAAACCCGTACAGAAAAAACGTGAAATACATGGCGTGGGAGTACCAGTCGTCGAACAGAGCGTGACTCATCTCGGGAAAATGCGGATAGATGAACAGCCCGTGCAGCATCAGAGGCAGTATGGGCAGCAGGATCAGCCAGGGTCCGCGCATCAGCTTGAGGCCCCGCTGCAGTAAACCACCGGCAGGCCGAAAGGCTGCGGCCAGGGGAATCAGAACCAGGGTATAGCTCAACAGGTACGGCAGGTACCACAGATGGGTCCAGGTCCAGGTGGCAATTTCGACACCGCCCCAGGCATCGGCCGGAAACTCGCCCTGGCGCAGGTACCGCGCCATAAACTCCCAGAACCCCGGCTCAATGGCGCCTTTGGACACGGCCTCGTAATAAGCCTGGGGCGCGCAGATCACCGCCATGCCGAACACCAGGGGCAGCAGCAGCCGCCAGGTCCGCTTACCTGCGAGCCGCCAGGCCGGGTACTTGCCCCAGATGAAGCTCATGGCCAGGCCCGAGATCAGGAACAGCAGGGGCATGCGCCACTGGTTGACTACCAGCATGGGCAGCTGAAGCCATTCCGCGGTGTATGCGGACTTGATGTGCCAGCCCCAGTCGGCCACGTAAAACATGCCCACGTGGTAAAGAATCAGCAAGCCGAAGGCAAATACCCGCAGGGCGTCGATGTCGTGGCGTCGCCGGGTGGAAAGCAGGGTGTCGGAGGCGTGGGTCATGGCGATGGTCTTGCAGCTTCTGATGGCTCCAATGTCTCCTTAGCGGGCTGATATTGGAAGCGTAGTATGTCGAATCGACCGTCAGGTGGGACAAACGGCGGGTTCCAGGGACGAGCTGTTGCGGTCTCGGCAGCCATTCGAGGTAGCATGGACCCGCAGAACGGGAGCGAACTGACGGCATGACGCTGGACGCCTACCTGAAGAACCGACGCCTGTTTGAGGTGAGCGGCTGGCTGATCTACCTGCTGGTCGCCTTCGTGACCAATGTCGCCATCGTCTGGATCGAACACAGCCGCATACAGTCCAGCGTTGAGCGCTGGGAGCCCGTGGTGTGGGAAGGGACCAGCCTGGCGCTGCAGGGTGTGCTGATTCCCATGATCCTGTGGTTTGACCGCCGCTTCCCTATCGGCCTGCCCAGCTGGAAACGCAGCGTTCCGGCCCATGCTGCTTTTTCCCTGGTGTTCTCACTGCTGCACGTCGCAGGGATGTACTGGGCCCGCGTATTCACCTATCGGCTGCTGCGGTCGGACCACGGGTACTACTGGCCGGACTGGTGGGCCAACTTCGGCTACGAGTATCTGAAGGACTTTCGCAGCTACATCATGATCCTGGTGGTGATCTATCTGTATCGGTTCATCCTGCGCCGGCTGCAGGGTGAGGCCGGTTATCTATCCGACGGAGATGACTCTTCACCGGATGAAACGATATCCGACCGTTTCCTGATCAAGAAACTGGGCAAGGAATTCCTGGTGCGGGTTGAGGACATCGACTGGATCGAGGCCAACGGCAATTACGTCAACCTGCACGTGGAGTCCAGGGTGTATCCGCTGCGGGAAACCATGACGGGCATTTCCCGGCGGCTGCAGCCCATGGGATTCCAGCGGGTGCACCGTAGCGCCGTGATCAACCTGGACCGGGTAGCGGAAATTGTCGCCTTCGATACCGGGGATGGAGAAGCCCGTCTGCACAGCGATGCCCGGGTGCCCGTCAGCCGCCGTTACCGCAAGGACCTGCGTGAAAGGCTGACCTAGCAGGCAGACCCGCCGACTATTTACCGTAGGTCTTCTTCAGGTACTCGACGATGTCAGCCGACTGCGCCATTGAGTTCCCGGTATTGGGATCCACCAGGTAGGGAATAGACACCCGGCCGGCCCGTTCCATCAGGGCCGCGCGATTGCGCAGACCTGAAGACGGCTTGATCCCGGTCAGGTCCCGCACCGGTGGCGGCACCCAGTCCCCGATGGCGCCACGCCCGCAGTTGCGTAACAGGTAGGGTATCTCCATCTCGCTCAGCAGTTCGCGAACCGGGCGAGCGTAGGGGCTGGACTCAAAGCTGTACAGCTCCAGCAGTTTTTCCGGCTGCCGGGAACCGCGAACCATTCGACCTTGCCACGGTCGCGGGATTCCCGACAGCGAGGAACCGATCACCTGGGCAGGGGCCACCCGCCAGCGAGCCGGCAGCGGCCGCTGGCCATAGGTCTCGAACAGGTAGCGCACAATGTCCAGGGACTCGTACATGGCCACGTTCTGATTGGCGTCCACCAGGAACGGAAACTGCTGCTTGCCGCCCAGTTTGGATACCGTGGGACGAAATCGCTGGCCGCCCTTGGGGCAGGGATAGATGATGGCATCCAGGTCCAGCTCGGTCAGGGCCTCCCGGACAAGCCGGCAGAACGGGCAGTTCTCGAACTCGTAAAGTTCCAGCGTCTGATCGGGCTGCAGCGTCGCCGGATCGGTGTTGACGCCCATGCCAAAGCGCAGAGCGGTAGACGCCGTGGACGTCAGGATGTCGATGCCGTGAAACAGCTTGTTCATCGTTTCAGCCTGTGGAATTGGCAGGACCCCATTATCCCGATCCGCACAGGTGCAGAGCAATGACCAAGGCGTGAAGGTCAGATCAGCCGCATTCGAACTCGTCCGCAGCAATGGGCCGGCAGAACCGCCCCCAGCCGAATTCCCGCCAGTAGGACACCAGACCCAGATCCTGCATCAGCTGGCGGAATCCCGGAAGCTGCCGCGCCTGGGCGCTGACCGGCAGCCAGATGCCCCACAGGTCCGGCGTTCGGCGCATGGCCTGCAGGGCCAGCTCCGGGTCATCCAGGTAGCCCGCCCACACCATGGTGTAGTAGTCCGGAATCGTGGAGTCTTCGAACCCCTGTCGCAACCAGGCCAGGGCGTCGGCGGGCCGTTCGATCAGTTGAGCCATGGCGGTATGCACACCCCGGGCGCCCGGCTGCTCGTGGGTCACGGCGCGCTTCAGCCAGCGACGCACCAGGGCCGGGTCACCCGTGGACAGTGCTACCACCAGTCCCTCTACACTCAGCGGCGGCAGATAACCGCCCATGGCGTAGCCCCGCTCCAGTTCATCCAGCGCCGCTTGAACCTGGCCCTGCATGGCCAGCAGGTGTCCGGCGAACATGGTGGTGCCGGGGTGCAGCGGGTCCAGCCGGCGCACCCGCTCGACGATGGCGCTGGCCTCATCGGCCCGACCGACCTTGAACAGGAAGTCCGTGGTGACGCCGGTAGTCTTGGCATCGCTGTCGGGATCCAGGGCGTGGATGCGGCCCAGCTTGCGCTCCACCTGCTCCCACTCGCCCAGGGTCATATGCATGTAAGCCGCGCTGCGCAGCACGTGGGTGGAATCCGGCGCCAGGTCCAGCGCACGCCCCAATGCCTGCTCCGCCTGCTGCTGCCGGCGGGGAGACGGTCCCAGTACCCACTCGGTATTGCGGTAGACGTCGGAGAGCTGAGCCCAGGCCACGGCAAAACCCGGGTCGATGGTCACCGCGCGCTCGAAGTAGCCGGTGGCCTGGGCCAGAGAATCTGCGCTGAATTCCCGGTACATGGCGTTGCCTTTCATCACGGCTTCCCAGGCATCCACGTTGGCGGTACCACCCTGCATCCGCCCCAATTTGCCGACGCTGAGTTTCACCGACAGCGCCAGCGCCACGGCTTCGGCAATTTCTTCCTGGACGGCAAATACGTTCTGCAGCGGCCGGTCGAAGGTCTTGGACCAGACCTGGAATCCGTTCTGCACATTGGTCAACCTGGCAGTAATCCGAAGCTGGTTGCCGGATTTGCGCACGCTGCCATCCAGCAGGTGCCCAACGCGCAACTGCTGTCCGATCTGTCTGGGATCCCGATCGCGGTTTTTGAAATAGAACGCCGAGGTTCGCCCGGTGACCTGCAGACCCTGAATTCGGGTCAGGCGGTTGATCAGTTCCTCGGACAGGCCATCGGCCAGGTAATCCTGGTCGCCGTCGGGGCTGAGGTCCGCGAATGGCAGCACCGCGACCGATCCGTCCAGCGGCCCCGGGGCCGGGGCCTGCCCCCGGTACGCCAGCACCGCGGTGCCGAGCAGTACAGCCAGGACCAGTGCGAGCCCGGGCCAGGATACCCCGATGCGCCGCTCAGCGGCCCTGGCCAGCGGCGTTACCGGTGTCACCAGGCGGAATCCCACCCGGGGAATGGTTTCAATGAAGCGGGCCTCCCGGGCCGAGTCGCCCAGGGCCCGGCGCAGCTCTACCACGCACTGGGCCAGGGTGTCTTCCGACACGATGCCTCCGTGCCAGACGGTTTCAAACAGGTCCTGGCGGGACACTACCTCGCCCCTGGCGCCGGCCAGTACCACCAGCACGGTCATGGACTTGGGCTTTACCCGAACCTGTTGGTCGCCCCGCTCCAGGCAGCAGCGCTGGGGGCGAACCGTCCAGTCACCAAGGCGGAAATCCCCAGGTTCCGATTGCAGCATTGGCATAACCCCATGTTAGTCGGAAGTGGCGCGCGGCGCCGCTTCCAATGGTCATACACATAATGCTTGGACACCGGAACCTGGAGATATGGCTGCAATTCCTGAGCGATTAGTCAGTAATTGCAACCTGTGCGAGCCTGCTAGCCGCAGAAGTAGAGGGTGCCTCGCCGGGGCGCACCGGACCGTCCCAGGCCGCCGCTGGCATTGATGATCATGGTCCGGCCCTGAGACTCGCAGGCGCGCCGGGTGGCGTGAAAACGGTTTTCGAACTCAAGCTGGCGGGCGTGGCGGGTATCCATGCTGTGGGTGCTGACTCCGGCACATCCGCCAATCATCGCCAGCGCCCCTGCCGTCAGGATCCCGGCCAGTAGCGGCCTGATGCGGAAGTTCATAGGTTTGGCCATGTCTCTCTCCTCGTGTCCTGCCGGTTGCTGCCGGCGTGATTACGAGGCTAGTCAGGCCAATCGAAACACACATGAGAAACACACGAGCGCCACACGAGCATCCCACGAGCGGCGAAAATTAAGGATAATTTTCAGTTAGTTACATCAGGAGACATTAGCAGGGATTTGGGCCGCGCCAATAGCAGTAACGGTGACGTAACCACGATTCATAACGGCGCGCGCTACCAAATCTGATCAGCTGCCCCCATGTCTGGCGGATGTTGGAACAAACAAATGACAGCTACCGCAGCCTGCCGGGTCGGTTCTACAGCCTGCTGGACCCGACCCCGGTGGCCTCGCCCCGGATTATCCGTTTCAACCAAGGCCTGGCAGCAGAGCTTGGCCTGGCCAGCCTGGCGAACGCACCCGACGCCGCCCTGTTTTCCGGCAATGAACTGCCAGTCGGATCTCAGCCCCTGGCCATGGCCTATGCCGGCCACCAGTTCGGTCAGTTTGTGCCACAACTGGGCGACGGGCGCGCCATCCTGCTGGGTGAGGCGACCGACCGACAGGGCAGGAGTCGGGATGTCCAGCTGAAGGGATCCGGCCCAACACCCTATTCCCGCGGCGGTGACGGCCGAGCCGCCCTGGGCCCGGTGCTGCGCGAATACCTGGTCAGCGAGGCCATGCACGCACTGGGCATCCCGACTACCCGGGCGCTGGCGGCGGTGAGCACCGGTGAACCCGTTTATCGGGAGGGTGCCCTGCCCGGCGCCATCCTCACCCGGGTCGCATCAAGCCATGTTCGGGTAGGCACCTTCCAGTACTTTGCCGCCCGGGGTGAACAGCCGGCCGTGGCCCAGCTGGCCGACTGGGTGATTCAGCGCCACTATCCGGACTGCGCCGAAGCCGACCAGCCTCTGCTGGCGCTGCTGGAGGCAATCCAGGAACGCCAGGCCAGTCTGGTGGCCGGATGGATGCTGGTGGGGTTCATTCACGGGGTAATGAATACCGACAACATGGCGGTGTCCGGGGAAACCATCGACTACGGCCCCTGTGCCTTCATGGACCGCTACGACCCCAGGACGGTCTTCAGCTCTATCGACCGAAACGGCCGCTACGCCTATATCAACCAGCCCCCCATCGCCCAGTGGAACCTGGCCCGGCTGGCCGAAACGCTGCTGCCCCTCCTGCCAATGGACCAGGAGCAGGCCGTGGCCGAGGCTACCGCAGTCATCGAAGGTTTCCCCAATCGATTTCAGCACCACTGGATGGCGGGCATGGAGCGCAAGCTGGGGCTGCTGGAGACCCGGCCGGATGATGGTCGACTGGCCCACGACCTGCTCGATGTCATGCACGCGGACGGCGCGGACTACACCCTGACGTTTCGCCAGTTGTCAGAACTGGCGCAGAACATGGTGGAAGACTCCGGCGCCGCCTGGCCCGGGCCACCGCCGTCCCAGGCCCTGGAAGATTGGCTGCAGCGCTGGCGGGACCGGGTTGTGGCCGGAGACCTGGCGCAGCGGGCACAATTGATGAAATCCAGCAATCCAGCGGTGATTCCGCGCAATCACCAGGTGGAGCGGGCGCTGGAAGCAGCGATTCGGGAGCAGGACTTCGGACCCTTCGAACGACTCGTGGCGGTATTAGCGGCACCGTTCGATGACGCTGACCAATGGATGGAGTTCACCCAGCCACCGGAGCCCACCGAGCAGGTTTATCAGACTTTCTGCGGGACCTGATCCGGCAGGCGAGGACCGCTAATCGACCGAACTGCCCTGCAGCAGCCAGTCCCGGGCCTCCTCCACGCTGGCGTGAATGCCGATATTCAGCCCCTGGTGCATCAATACCGTTTCAATGAAACGAACAATTTTGACCGCCTGGGGATTGGTTTCCACCCAGGCGATCTGGTAACGCTCGTCGATGCCAGCGGAGACAAAGATCTTGTGGTGATCGAAGGCATCCCAGGGCGACATCAGCCGGGTGGTGTTGGCGATGCCCAGCACCCGGAAGCAGTCGTTCTCGTTACAGACCCTGCTGACCTGCGCCCATAGCCGGCAGGCAAAATCGTAGTCTTTCTCGCCGTCGGAGATAACTTCGACGTAGTCGCCTTTTGGCGTGACCTGGATGCGGTTTTCCATGGCGGACCGTGGGGTTACGGACCACTAACCTACAGGGAAAACCCCACCTCAGGCAATTGCCGAAGGCTACGCTCACCCCAACGGGTCAGCCTTTTGCGGGGCATTGGGGGTGGCGAACACCGGGGTTTTCCCGGCACAGCCGGGCCGTCAACTGCTCCACCAGCAGACGCTGATAAAAGTCAGCCGCCCGAGGCGCAGCCTCGGCCAGGAAGTCCAGCATTTCGGATGGTTCCCGGCGGGGGATCTCGCCACACCCGTGAAATTTTCCCTGCAGCGCATAGTGGGGAAAACCCACCAACCCGGCAAACCGTCCGGTCAGGGCCGACTCCCGGATCAGCTCACCGCCACGGCAGGGATCGCCCTGCTGACCGCCCCAGCCGGTCACCTCCACGTACCCCAGCACAAACAGCGCCTGGGGATAACCGGCCTCTGCGGCCCTGGCCAGGTACGGTTTGCTTTCCTCATACCGGCCGGCATACCCCAGGGTACGGCCCAGCTGGTAATTGAGTCGGGGGTTGTCCGGATCCTGGGTAACCGCCGCGCGGCAGGCCGCGATAGCCTGGTCATGGTCTACCTCTGAGCTGGACACGCCGGTGGCCACCGCCTCGGGATCGCTGGGGTGCGCAGCCAGGCGATCGCAGTCCGTCACCGACCGATTCCAATCATCGCGCTGATACTTTCCCGCCAGGGTCTGGCCGATACCGGCGGTGCTGAGCACCAGGCCGAAGATCAGAACAGCAAATCCGGCTTTCATCAAACGTCCTCCCAAACCAGGCAAAGTCGGAAGCTGACGAGGATATCAGCCCGGTCCCCCGCCGAATGACTCGAACCCGCCTCATGCCGGGATTACTGCCGCCACCATACCCCCTGGGGAATGGGTTTACCCGGCAGGGTGCGCAGGAATGCCAGCAGGTCTTCCAGTTCCTGGTCCGTGAAATAGGCAAACCGGTCCTTTGCCACCATGGACATGAGGTTGAGATCGTCCCTGCCACCCAGTCCAACGCCCAGCTGCATGAGCGTCCTGAAGCTGTCGTCCGAATAGGCTCCCAGGATGGCAAGGTCCGGCATTGCGCCGCCATTGGTGGCGCCACGCAGATCGAACCCATGGCATTCGTTACAGGTTGTCATGGCCAGGTACTCGCCGCGACGCAGGCTTTCCTCAGCGTCCGACCGCAATTGCAGTGGCGGCACATCGGCAGCCCAGTCCGCCATGTGGGTATCTCTGCCCAGCACCATACTCAGCCGAATCCCCAGGCCCAGCCTTGGGGAGGGCAGGTCTTTTTCCACCACCGGCGCGTTCTGCAGGAAGGCGATCAGGTCAGCGGTATCGGAATCGCTCAGGTGCACCCAGTTGTAGGAAGGCATGGACCATAGCGCGCGGCCGTCATGGCCGACGCCCTGGCGAATGGCTCTTTCCAGCACCTGGCTGCTGTGTTGCCGAGCATGCAGCGCCAGGTTAGGCGCCACCGCCCGGTCTACCCAGTCCCATTCGCTGGAGAAGACCCGGCCTTCCAACTCCTGCCCGTGGCAGCCAAAACAGCCCCGGGTCCTGGCCAGATGGCGTCCGCGCTCGATGGCGGCGGCGTCAGTGGGAATCGGCAGATCGAAGGCCAACGCTTGCGGCACGTCCCGCAGCTGACTTTCACTCAACAGGTACACCGTACCCACACCGGCTCCGCCCAAGGCCAGCAGGGACAACAAAACGATAGTGATGACTCGGATCATGCTTCCACTCCCGGAACAGTCAGTGTCAGGAATAAAAAAGGCCGGCCAGCCCGATCAGCGCACAGCTCCTGTTTCAGTTGTCGATCCGCTCCGCAATCTCGACCACCTTGGCGGATAGCGGATGGTCCCGTCCCAGCTTTTCCTCGATGGTCGCCCTGAGCGGCTCGAGTTCAGCCCGGGCTTCATCGTCGCGCCCCTGCTGGGCGAGCATGTCGCAGAAGTAAACCTGGGTTTCCAGCGCCATCAGGGAGGACCTGCCCCCTGCCCGGTCGGACTCGATGGCCAGGCGGAACTGCCGCTCGGCTTCATCCGGCTCACCGCGAGACCACAGGGCCCGGGCAAGGATCGCGCGGGCACCTGCGGTGACGGCGCTTTCTTCACCCAGGTTTTCCGAGGCCGCAGTCGCGGTGCTCCTGGCCAGCGCTTCAGCATCGTCCATGCGTCCCCTAAGCAGGATCACTTCCGCCAGGTTGGAGCCGTTCATCAGGGTCATCCGATGGCCCTGGCCCAGCTTGTCCATGGTGGCAGCATGGGAATCCGAAATGGCGGCCTCGGCCTCGGCCAGGCGGCCGGCTTGCTGGTATCGGATGCCCAGGCCGCTTCGGGCTACCAGGGTGACGGGATGGTCGGCCGCATAGAGCGCGGTAGCACGCTCGATGACCTGCAGGTTCAACTGGATCGCTCGCTCATGTTGCCCCAGTTTCGACAACACGACAGACAGGGAATTGGCAGTGGCAATCCAGGACCTGCTTTGAACACCGGAATCCTGCTCGTCGGCGGCCAGCTTTCGCTCCAGTACACCGGCGGCGGGCTCATACTCCGACAGCTCGATGAGCGTTGTCGCCAGGGCGTGGGAGGCCATGGAGGTGACGGCATGGCCCTCTCCGACCAACGCAATCAGGCCGTCGTGGGCCTGCTGCAGCATGTCACGCGCCTGGTTAACCTGGCCCTGTCTTCGCAGGTTTTCACCCAGCCGGACCAGGGTGGCCCAATTGTCGGGGTCCCGGGTTTTCTCCGATGCCGGCCAGATCTCCAGCGCCCGCCGCAGCCAGCGCTCGCCCTCCTTCAGGTCGCCGCGGGTCCGGGCAATGCAGGCCATGATCTTATGAACACCCCGGTTGGCGGAATGGGTCGGTGGCAGGTTCTGGACCGCTGCAAAGGCCTGCTCCGCGTATTCCAGGGCCCGCTCAGGGCTGCCCTGGCACTGGAAGATTCCAAGCTGCACGGCCGCCATGCCCGTCTCGGCATTGACCGGCATATCCATGCCTTTCAGTGAGGCCAGGCTGGACTCCAGCAA
>JAAUYH010142884.1_pt1 | contig 50384 bp, 73 predicted proteins | sample 7278061 | NCBI WGS metagenome assembly JAAUYH01 (sample SAMN14350203, study PRJNA611818) | marine sediment metagenome | isolation source: surface marine sediment (0.6m) | place: French Polynesia: Moorea | collected 2018-08
AAGGACCACGCACTCGTGGTGCCGCCCTTCCTGGAACGCCTGCTGCACCTGGCCCATCCAGTCCCACAGCGACGAGATCGAGGGGTAGCCCTTGCACGCGAACCACGAGACGCCCAGGTCTCGGCACGGGCCCTCGAACACGCCTGACAGGGCTTCCTTCTCGACCCAGACCGACACGTGGTAGGGCTGGCGGTACCACTTCGGCGCCCACAGCCAGCGTTCCGGCGCGGAGTCGATTTCCTCGGAGGTCGCCCGCAGCGCGCCCCCCACGCTCCAGTTGCCGCCGTAGCTGCGCCCACGGTGCACTGTGCGGGTGCGGTCGATAAGCCAGTCCATCGGGAACACGCCACCGAGCCGCGCGTCGGCCAGCACGTTGCCCAGGCGCTTGTAGTCCTCCTGGGCATTCGGACTGTGCCCACGGGCGACCAGCTGGTAGTACAGCTGCCGCAGCGTCAGGTTGCCCCCGTACGCCTGGGCAATCGCCATGGCGTGGAGGAGCAGCTCCGGCCGGGACAGCCGACCGCCGCTCACTTGCCACCTCCCATGGACACCGGCACCCCTCCGCACTCGCTACACATCCAGCCGGCGTCGCTGGGCACCGGCACACCTTCGCACCCGGGCTGGTTCGCCGCGCACAGCACGGGCTCCAGCGGCTTGGACTTGGCCCAGGTCACCAGGACGCCTTCCTGGCCTGCGCGAACCCTGATCTCCAGGTTGCCCGCGGGGAACTTCACTTCCAGCATCGGGCTGGTCATCGTCGCACCTCCAACGAAGTGCCCACGCTCAGCACGTCTCCCAGTGTGCTTGAGAACAGCGACGGGGAGGGGCGACGCGGAGCGCGGGCAGAGGGGCCGCGCGGGGATTCGAACCCCGCCGCGCTGTTGTACCGGCAACAGCGCGCCACCAGGCGACCCGGTTTCGGCCGTCAGGCCTCGGGCATCCAGAGCTCGCCGGTGCGCTCGACTTGACGGAGCCCCTCGACCAGGACCCGCGCGCCCAGGCGCTCCATCTCGTCCTCACGGTACAGGTCGGCTTGCTCGTGGGCCATCCAGGTCACGGCGTCCACCGCGGACGCGAGGAGACGACCGCCGCCGTTGACGGTCTCGTTCGTGGCCATGATGCGTTCCGCACGCGCGATCTCGCCTTCGGTCAGGTCGCCTTCGAAGTGCGCCTGGAGCCAGGCGCCGAGGTTCTGGGCCTCGACCGTCATGGCCTGCTCGTACGCGTCGACCAGACCGGACCCCGCGGCGTGCAGGTCGACCACGGCGCCGTGAACCGAGGTCCTGATCCCGTTCGCCACGTCGCCCGTGTGGTTGCGACGGTGCATGCCCTCCTTCGTGTAGCTCCCCATCGTGTTGGAGCACCACATCGTGTAGGTCCCGCCCTGGAGCCACACGGACCCCTTGCCGGTCTCCCCGTTGCCACCCTTGAGCATGTTGATGGGGAGGTTGGTGGCGCGGTCGCTCCAGCGCTGGAGCGAGTCTGCGTTGCCGCCCACCAGGCGGAAGCGGGTGTCCGTCTCGTCGGCGCGGTAGCTGATGACCCGGTAGTCTTCCACCGCGCCGCCCAGGGAGGTCATGATGTCCTCCACGTACTGGGCGCTGTCGTAGACGGCGTACGTGTCGCTGACGACGCCACGCACGATGCGATGGCCGCTGCCGTCCACCACGGTCCGGAAGCGGAGTAGGCGGTCCGAGGCCTCGCCCTGCATGCAGAAGGCGCGCCACATGTTCGAGGCGGTCGTGGCGCCCAGGTCCGTGGGGCCGTTCGCCTTGGTCCTCGGGCGCAGGGCCGCTGCTGCCTTCAACATGTTGAGCCCGTGCGTCGGGAGAATGAACGACCCGGCCTGTCCCCGGGCGTACAGGGTAAAGGGGATCTCCTCCTGGGCATCGTGCGAGGCAAACCGCCCGACGAGCTGCCCGGTGGGGAGCATCGTGAGGAACGTGGTGCGCGGGCTCGCCACGATGTCCACGATCTGGAGCCGCTCCTCACGGGCGCGCAGGGCGTCGCGGAGGGCCTCCAGGTGCCAGCCCTCGCGGTTCTCACCTGACCGGTCGATCTGGCCGTACTCGGTCCATCCGGAGACCGCGGCCAGGGTCTTGCCGCTGGTAAGCTCGCCCGTCGCGAACGCGCCGGGCCGCGAGATCGCCGCCTCGGGGCCCGCGTGCCGGACCGTGACGGCGGTGCGCCCGGTGGCGGCGTTCCGCTCCACCTCGACGGTGTGGCCCGCGGGGTTCGTGTACTCCGCTGCTTCGATGACGTCGCGGGCGTCTCCCGCGGCAGGCTGGCCGTCGGGGGTCCTGCACCAGCCGACCGGCGGAAAGATCATCCCGGAGCGGCGGGCCGCCCGCCGCGCGATTTCCCACGTGGCGCCCACGCGGTCGGCCTGGGTCAGCTCCACGTTGGACTCGCGGTCGCGGAGCTGGGCGCCGCTCATCGCCTTGAGGCGTCGCCGTTCGACCTTGGCGCGCTCGTAGTCGACGATCATGACGTAGGCCAGGGAGTCCGTCAGCGGGTTGACGCTGCCCGGGTCGGTCGGCTCGTCGCCCGCGGCGGCCGGGGTGGCGTCGGGGGGCGTCGTGCCCGCGAGCGCGGCGCTCGTCGTGGGGCGCGCGGCCGGCGTCGGGGTGGCGCGCTTCTCGTCGTCCGTGAGCCAGATAAAGTCAGACATGAGGTTCTCCGTTCGCTGTTAATGCCCAGGGGGCACCGAAATAGTAACTGAACCAGTGTGGGCGTCAACACACCTGGTGCGTTTTTAGCTGTTGTCCAGTTCCTTCGTGAGGACTTTCGCGCGCTCCATCTTCAGGCGCTCCGAGGCCGCGTAGGGCCGGAGGTCCGACTTCGAGACCCAGTTCCGGGTCTCCGCGCCGCGCCATGCTACCAGGGCCTGGCCGTCGCGCAGGGCTACGACCTCTCCCCAGTCGTAGCCCTGCGGCCCGTCGCCCTTGGCGACCATCGCGCCGATGTATGCGGGGTTCTGGGTCATGCCCGCACCCCCGCGTCCCGGAGCAATGCCTCGCACGCGGCCAGCATGTCCGCGTTCCCGGTGTCCCACCGCTCGCGCTCGCGGCGCTTCCTCTCGTCCCGGCGCTCCGCCAGGCGGGTCCGCTTCTCGGCCTGGGCCTCGGGGTCACGCATCGTCGCCTCCGCCGCGGATGAGTTGCTTCGCATAGCGGACGCGGTTGATGGCCGTGTTGATCATGAGCTCCGCGCGCTCCACGGCGTCGTGGAGCTCGCCGGGGGGCAGCCGGCACGCCGGGATCCCGACCTCACGGTACGCGTTGACGAGGTGCAGCCGCACACTCTCCAGGTGCTCGGCTGCTTCTTCCAGGGTCATGGCTCGTGGCATCAATCCCTCCGTTCGCTAGGGGGCTCGGACGCCCGAGCGGGCCGGGCGCCGTAGTCCACCAGCGATCAGAGTCGGTCGACCACGAGATCGGACAGCGCCTCCAGGGGCGTCTCCGCGTAGCGGCACTCGATCGGGTTCTGGGGCGCGTAGGCCACCCAGACGCCCTCCTGACCCATCATGGGGGCCACGATGGCCGCGAACGAGTCATCGCCCAGGGGGACCTCCACGTGCGCGTAGAGGACCCTGCGATCCTCCGTGGCCGCAGTGGCGAGCGTCGCGTGCCACGGACGGAGCGCGACCGCGGAGAGCATGCCACCATCCACCGTGTGGGCCACCGCGCGATCGAGCGCGACCGTCGCAGCGGCGGACGCGCGGTAGTGGTCACCCGGGGCCTCGTGGTCGACTTCCTGATCGGTCGCCTCCGGCTCGTCGCCGAGAGGGGTGTCCTCGGGGTACTTGGGGGTGTTGCGCTGGATGTAGTCGTTAAGCGCCGACATGACCGAACCCTGCTCGTTGTCTGCGCCGACTTCGATCAGCGCCCGGATGATGTTCCCGCGCCCGACCGCACCCAAGGGGCGGACCTTGCCGAAGCACAGAGAGCCTTCGTTCGCGAGCTCGTGGAGCCAGTCGCCGAGTTCACCGGCAAGCTCCACACGGCGAGTCACCAGCTCCGCGGCCCCCATGCTGTCCGCCAGCTGGCGGGTGTGAAGGTCGGCGTAGTAGCTGCACAGCGCCCAGACCTTGCCGATGGTGTCGTTGTCGGCGCGCTCCGCCTCGCGGGCCCACTCCATCCCCACAAGCATCCGGTGGAAGTCATCCACCTTGCCGATGTTCGGCGGTTCGAACCCGCCCGTGTTGAGCCACTTGTCCAGCGCGCCCCACAGCTCGCAAGCCCGCTTCCACTCGCCGCGCGTGCTCGCACGGACCGCGTCTTCCACCGTCGCTTTCGGGTCCATCGATTCCTCCGTTCGCACTAGGATAGTAACCGATGGATTATAGGTGTCAACCACTTTGATTTTCTGGGCGTCTAACCTGGGAGACCATGCATGATGCTTGAGAGGAGCTTGTTCGCCTCCACGGTCTCTTCGTCCTGGTCCATGACCCGGTGCTGGTCCCGCCAATAGATCATCAGCTGGGCGTCTGCGTCTACGCGGTCTTTGAACTTCCCGTGAGGGAAGGCCACGTGCTCCTCAATCCACGCCCCGTTCCAGTCGGCTGCGACGAGCTCCACGTTCCCCGCTTCGTGGTCCCGCGCCGCGAGCTCCGCGCGGAGCGGCTTGGCTCCGAACTGCGAGGGTTTGAAGCCGATCACCGTCCAGCCCATCTCCTGTAGGTCGTCCAGCAGGGCGTAGCCGTTCGCGGCCAGCTCGATCAGAAAGAAGCTGGGGTGGAACAGGTGCCCGATGCGAATCGCGGCCTCGCGCAGCTTGACGTACGTGAACCGCTCGCACTCCTCGTGCAGCCGGACCCGGCGCGAGCCCTTCCGGCCCCAGACGCTGATGCACGCGCGCGCGCTCGACTTCGAGTCGTTGAAGTTCGCGTCGATTGTGACTGCAACCTCTTCGAACTCAAAGGGCGGCAAGAAGGGGTCCCACTCGTGGATAGTTCGGTACCAACCTCGCTCAAACGTGCCGCCCTTGTCATCCGTGGGCCTGCACTGGTACAGCGCGCCCCAGACCCTGGCTCCGACAGCCTTCTGCGCGCGCGCGGCCCACTCTTCATCGTACCTTGCAGGGTGCAGGGCTTCGCCCTCGCGCCGGAGAAGCCGCTCTGGACGGTAAGGGTGGTACTCGTCTTCCTCGGCAATGGCAGGGAAGTTGATGACTTGCCACCGCTCACCCGTGCCCTTTGCCTCCTCCGAGAGAAGCCACCCGATGAGGTCGTCTGTGTGCCATCGCGTAGCCATGACGAGAATTCCGGCGCCTGGCGCCGCGCGCGTCCAGAACGTCGACTGGTACCAGTCTTTGATAGCCTGCCGTTCCACCTCGGAGGCGGCCTGTTGGGCATTCTTGATCGGGTCGTCCACAATACCCATGTGGAAGCCGTGCCCGGTCAGCGGGCCCCCGACACCCACAGCGTTGTAGCTCCCGCCCTCGCTCACCTCCCAGAACTGCACCCCGTCGCTGCCCTTCGGGTAGGGTGCGAGCCCTGGGAACACGTCCAGCGAGTTCGCGCGGTTGCGCCTGGCCGCCTTGGACATCTTGTCAGCCAGGTCCTGGCCGTAGGAGGAGACCACGACCTCTTTGTCTGGGTTGCGGCCCAGGAACCAGTCCGGGAGGTTCTGGCTCACCAGGGTGGACTTCCCGTGGCGGGGCGGGGTCGTGAGGATGAGCCTCGGGGAGCGCCGGGCCTCGATGTCCCACACGAAGCGCTCCAGGACCTCGCACACCAGCACGTGGAACCATCCCGCCTGGTACCTGGGCTCGTTCCGGAGGACGAACGGCAGCAGGTGACGCTGGGCCTCGTCGATCCCCGGCTCCGGGAACGCCAGGTCACCCCCGGCTGCGTCCCGAAAGGCCAGCTCGCTCTCCAGACGCTCGATCGTCCAGTCGAGGTCCTGGGGCCTGGCCAGGCCAGCCAGCGCGGCTCCGGCGAGCACTTCCCGACGCGTCGGCATGTCTAGGGCTCCACGGGCTCCCGGTAGCCAAACCTGGCCACCTGCTCCGGAGTGTAGCACCGCACCGACAGGACGGGCCCGTAGCCGTCTTCATACCAGGACCCTTCCCGCACGGTCCAAACGTCCGGCTCCTCGCACTCGACCCCGCCGGGAGAGCAGCAGGCTGCCCAGTCCACCAGGACCTCGTCGGCCCAGTCCAGCTGGCGAATGCCCCGCCACCCGATGGGGCCCGTCCCGTCGGCCAGGTACTCGGGAACCAGCGTCGGGTCCTCGCCCACGTAGCAGTCCCACCCCGGCGCGCAGAGGTCCGGCCGGGTTGGCTCCTCCGGCAGAGCCCGGAAGCCGGTCTCGGAGCCGCACCCGGCCAGACACCAGACCAGTACCACACGCATCATTACTTCGTCTCCGCGTCTATGACGTCTGGGGCAGGGCCCGGGAGCGCGCGGCGCTCCGCGCGGAGGGTCGACAGCAGCGCTCGCAACTCCTCCTCCGGGCCCCTGGTGATCGCATCATCGCTCACCAGCGAGCGCGGCGGTTCCTCCTCCTGGTCCGCCTCCACGCTGACCTCGTGCCGATGGTGGTGGTAGACATCGACCCGCGCAGGGTCCTGGGCGTGGCCGAAGACGCGTGCTCTGATCTGACGGACCGCGGCCAGGCGGGTCGCCCCGGGCGCCGTCTTGTCCATGGCGACCTCGATCTCCGTGTTGTCCAGGACCTCGCATAGCGAGTCGCGCGCGGTGTCCAGCGCCTCCACCAGGCGGCGGAACTTGCCTGCACGCGTCTTCCGGCCCATCCGGACCCAGCGGGACAGCGTGGCCGGACTCACCCCGGCGGCGCGCGCCGCGTTGTTGATGGTGTGGCCGTTCGCGAACGCCTCACACACCTTCCGCTGGACTTCCAGGGTCAGAAGCGTCGGTCGCCCGGGCTTGCGCTTGCGGGGCAAGGTCTCCTCCAAGGCCCACGCTCGGTCCCCCAGGCGTCAGGCTGCGTCCTCACGATATCGCCCAGGGTCGACACGTGGTGCCGGCTCATTCGCCCCACAGGGCCCGTAGGGGGCTCCCTGCAGGTCTGGACGGCTGGGCGGCCCTGGGCGGGGCGCTCGTCCGTCACAGGGAGCCCCACGGGGCGCCTGGGGGCCGGCGCAGCCCAGGGGGCTGGTGTGGGTAGCGGCTGGGGCACCGCTGGGCGGTAGGGGGGCAACCGGGGGAGTGGGCGTGGTGCTGGTGTCCTGTCGGCCGTCCAACTGGAGAGACCCCCATGCGTGAGGAGCCACCACGCCACCGCCAGGAAGGAACCGCCGAATGCGCCCCAGAACAGGGCCCACAGGGCGAGAAGCACCAGCACCACGACCACCATTACGCCTCGGTCGTGGTGCGGAACCGCCACCGCGCGCTGGCGGGCAGCGAGCCCCACGGGAGGACCTTGCCGTCACCTGTCCGGAGCCCTGGGTCGCCGTTGCCCATCTCCACCACGTAGCCCGTCACGGCGTCGCCCATCTTGGCGCTGCGGTACACCTCGACGAGGGACCCGTTCGCGGGGGCCTTCACCATGGTCATCCACTGCTGCCCCACGGGGGCCGGGGATTCGTGCACGGGTTCGTCTTCGTCACCTGGCTCGGGGTGCGGGTTCGCGAACTGCTCCACGGCCGCGGATGTGGCTTGCATGACCTCGCGCGCGTCCGTCATCACCTGGATGAGGTACTCGCGCAGGGCATCGATGCGCCCCGGGAGCGCCGTATCCTCGGGCCAGTCCGGCAGCCCGATCGCGTCGTTGAGCCTGTCGAGGGCGTCGTATGCGTCGGACAGCTCCATCGACTCGCTCGACGAGCGAGCCAGGAGGTCCCCGGGGGCGATGCTGCGCGCCTCCAGGAGCTCGGTGTGTACCGCCTGCAGCATGCCGAGGCGGTAGCCCAGGCGGATGTCGGTGCTGGCTGCGCTGCTCGTCGTCTCGCCTACGTCCTCGATCCCGAGGTTGTCCAGGACCTGGTGGACGGCGCTCATCCGTCGGTCGTGGATGGATGCCGGGGGCGGCTGTACGCGGTCGGCGTCGGTGTGGACTGGTCCGTCATTCATCGTAGGGCTCCTCGGGGTAGTTCCCAGGGTGTCCCCCCTGGGTCACGTTGTAGCGAAGTAGGGCGCGCACGTACCACGCGGGCGGCGAGTCAAAACCGGGGACCGCCTGGCCGTAGACGTAGTGATCATGCAGCCACACCATATGCTTGACGCACAGCGGTGCGATGGGGTCGGCCCCCTCGGGGAAGTAGAGGACCCGCGCCTGCCGTGGTTGGTGATGTGGCTGACGAACCCTGGTTCCAGGGTGCTCCGGAGCCTTGCACCCAGGCACGCCGCACGCGCCACGCGGGATGGGCTTGATGCGCCGGGCGTCGCGCGCGGCCGCGCGCCGCATTTGCTCGAACAGGTCCTCTGTGGGCGGGTCGGTCACGTGGCCGCGAGCACGCATGCCCTTGTAGCGCCGCGAGATCTCCATCATGCCGGCGTCGGGCTCGCCCCGATAGCACCCATTCTCGGCGTGCATTTTGAAGACGATGGCCGTCAGGAACCCGAGGTTCTCCCCGGCGCGGAGGGCCTCGACCGTGGCCCGGCATGAGGCGCACGGGACCTCCCGCGAGTCCGGGGGCTCGGGGGGCGCGTTGACCTCGCGGGCCGCCATGCCTTCCAGCACGTTCAGGGGCGCCGTGATGAATTGGGGGCCGAGCTGCGAGGCGACCTGGTGGAACCCCTCGATCGGTGGGTCATCCGCGATCGTCAGGTCGGGAAGCATCCGCCCGAACACGGGCCACGCCTCGTCGTCGCGCGCCACTAGAACCCCCTCGCATCCAGTAGGTCGGCCGCCACGAGCCACGCAGGGTTGGGGCGCAGCCTGTTGAGGAGGCGCAGCATTGCGCTCGCCTTAGCGGGCACGGGCCTCCGGACGGCCACCAGGAGCCCCCACAGGGCATCCAAGCGCTTCCTGGTGTCGAAGGACAGCAGGGCCGCCCAGATCGGCTCGGGGCCAGCGGTCGGGATGTCTACAGCATCCCCCTCCAGGGTCAGCTCGATTGAGCTGCGCTGCTGCGCATCCACACGGGAAATCCTGTCCAGCCACCTAAGGTCTGCGATCTCGACGGGCTCGTATCTGGGCTCGACATGCAGTGAGCCCAGAGCACCCTGGGCAACCAGCGAAATCCCGTTCATCTCGACCGCCCAGGACGCACCGGGGCGTTCACGTCGCAGCGCTGGGCCTTCATCTCGGAAAGGAAGGCTGCGCGCGGTTCCTCGTGGGGGACCCACCACTTGTACTCGGTGCGGCCCCAGTCGCCGGTGGAGCGATACCAGCACCGGTACCAGATTCCGGACCTGCCGCGCTTGTCCTTCGTCCGCGTGACCATGGCCAGCATGGGTTTGCCGTACCTGTCGGTGTTGATGACGATAACGTCACCCTTCTGTGGGGTTGCCATATATTCTCCGTTCGCAGCTGCACTGTAGCCCGACTCAACGCCTGGGCGCAAGATCCTCGATCGCCCGGTTGAAGCAGGACAGGCAGATCAGGCGCCCAGTGTAGGGCCTGCCTGGGTCGGCGCGGGCCTCCGCGAGGAGGACTTCAAACGACCAATTGCAGGCCTCGCACGTGCCGCACTTCCCAGCCTTGGCGACCACCTCGCGCATCTCGGTGTACGAGTAGCCGCGGACCAGCCTCCGCTTGTTGATGGTCTCGCTCATGTGTCCTCCGGGGGCTTGGGTGGCTCCTCTCCGTCTGCGGCGGCCAGGGCGTCTGCCATGGCATGCAGCGCCGTGCCGATGCCCACGAGCATGTACGCCACGGCGCGCACAAGCTCACGGATCCGCTTCGTGATGGCTGACTGGGCCTCGGCGTCCATCACCACGGCCCCTGGGTCATCGGGTCGCCGGTGTCATGCGCTGCAGGCTGGTCGGGCAGCTGCGAGGCCAGCAGGACGCCCACGTACACCAGGATGAGGAACAGCAGCATGAACCCAAAGCGGACGGGGTCCTGCCACCACAGACCGGGGCCCACGTAGCGTGTCACGCGTCCCCCAGACCGCGCCCCTGGTGGCCGTGTCGGGCCAGGGCACGCCTGCCAGTGGGGTCGGGCCTGCTCCTCGGGTTGAACCCCACGCGCCGTCCACAACACGGACAGTCGCCCTTTCCGTCGTCCTCCGGGTACGCGTGGCGCCCGGTCCCGTCGCACACCTCGTCGACATCCATCAGCGGACCCCCTCGAAACAGAAGACGCAGCACGGGAACGGACACACCCACACCCGGCGCTTCTCGGTGTCGATGTAAACCCCGACCCACAGGTCGTACCAGGCGAACTGGAACCGCACCGACACGATGGGCTCCAGCCACTGGAGGACGGCGAACGTCAGCAGGGCGATGGACAAAACCAGCGCTGCGAACCAGGCGCCGGTCATGGCGCCCTCCCCGTGCCTTCGCAGTCCGGGCACCGCAGCTGACCACGGCCCATCGGGGTGAGTCCGACGCCGTTGCAGGTGACGCAGCGCCGCACAAGCATCGTGTGGGCTCGGTCGCAGGCAGACCACAGGGAGCAGTAGCCGCCGTTCTTGTGGTAGCGTCGCAGCCCAGGCGGGATGCTCCGAAGCGTCTGGACGTCCAGCTCGCTCACGCCCCCGATACGGCGCATGGCAAGCCGTATCGCTTCCCGCAATGCCCGCAGGCTCTCCGGGGTCTCCTGTTCCCCCCACCGGCCAAGATGCTCGCCGGTGTCGATCAGGACGAGCCCCCCGTCACCCGGGGCCGCAACCTCCATCCACACAGCCAGCTGCCGCAGTTGGTAGCCCTTCATCGCGCCCAGTGTGGTGCGCCCTGCCGCGAGGTCTCGGAACCGCCGGACGCAGCTGTCGCCCGCCACCCGGTATGGCTCGTGCACCAGCTCCTCGTCTGGCTCCTCGGACTCGGAGCGCATAGCGTCAGCGACGTCAGCGGGGTCTGGGGGTTCTTCGGGCATGGACCACAGGTCCCGCCCACCGGGCAACTCGTCAACGCGCTCGCGCCTGCTCATAGCTTCCGTCCCGCTGCAACGGCGACGCCGATGGCGTCCGCCTCGTGGTCTGTCCCAATGCGCTGCCCCTTCAGGAACGAAGCAGCCTCGATCATGTCCGCTTTACTGGCCTTGCCGTCGTTTGCCAGCGTCGCCTTCACCGTGCCCGTCGGGATGGGGTGGATGTCCAGCCTCCCCACGTCGGGCGGGTACAGCTCATTCACCGCCTTCTCCAGCACCGCCTGTTGCCCGAAGTACATGGCGAGCCAGCTGTAGCCCTGGTTCTGGGTCCATGTGACCTGCTCGTACGCATACGCCGTGGGGTCGTGCGCATCCAGCTCCTCGATCACGGATGCGAAATCCGAAAAACGCCGTCCGTTCCACCCAACTAAGCGAGTGCACCCAGAAGTGATGATTCGAGGCCAACCATCGGCGTCAAACTCCAGGACTGCCCAGCCCAGGTTCCGCCCAAAGTCGAACGAGACTACTCGCCTTATCTTCCCAGGCGCAATGCGGAACATCGCGCGCGTAAGTACCGCCTGCTGCATTGCGCCCCCTAAGCAAACGCCCACAACTGGAGTCCGTAAGCGTAGATTAGCCTGGCTGCAGTGTAGCGCTCCGACCAGGCCATGGGGAGTCGCCCCGCATCGATACTCGACGCCCAGGCATCCACCATCGAGGCCCAGGCCGGGTCGTCCAACGTCAGGTCGATGATCCCGGAGATGTAGACACCTGGCATCAACCCCTCCAGTCCGGCCCGCTGAAGTGCAGCACCGTGCACTCGCGCAGGCGACTCCCAACGCGCTCGCCGTAGACGTTGCGGAATCCGTCGGGGGTGAGGTTCGAGATCATCACGGTGGGGCGCTTGTGGTCCATGCGCGTGCCCAGGATGTGGTTCACGACGTCCTGCTCCAGCGTCGTGGGGTTCTCGGCGATCCCAAGCTCGTCGACAAACAGAATGCCGTAGAACCTGCCAAAGTCCTGCACGAAGCGCTTGCCCCCGGCGTAGCGGTCGCGCTGCTGGCGGATGATGTCCTCCAGGCGCACGTAGCGAAGCGCTGGAGGCTTCTTCCGGACCATGGCCGTGGTGCGCGCAAAGTCCCATCCGTACTCGGGCGCAGGCCCCTCGACCTCGCCGTGGCGGTCTACGTAGACCCTGCGCATCGTGTCATCCACGGAGAGCATGCGTCGGCCCCAGGCGGAGACGGTGAGCGTCTTGCCGGTGCCTGGGTCCCCGTGGACGAACACCGAGCGGTTCCCAGGCTCCCACGCGCGCATGGCGTGCACGCAGTTGGCGTTCTCGGACAGGATTCCGAGCATCGGGGGCTCGCCGTCGTCGGCGCGGCGCTGGTTCGCCTGTCGGACGTTCTCCTGGAACGCCTCGGCGTTGTCGCCGGTCTGCAGCATCATCCGGTCTCGGTGGATGATGTGGTCCACGTAGGGGAACCCGGCTTCCTCGGTCCTGCGCATGATCCGCGCACGGAGCTCACGAGCGCGGTTGCCCTCTTCGCAGCTCGGGCACGGGCTGACCTTTGGGGCTACCCAGCGGCCTCCGCGGAAGAGCCTGGATTCGTGCGGGCCGAGGTCGACCCACTTCCAGGGATAGTTGAGCTTGCAAGAGCATCGGAGGGCATCAGGCTGTCTCTGGGGGTCCGTGTGGAGGGTGATTTGCACCGTTCAAACTCCATCAACGTTGTCGTCTGTCGACCAGTCCGGTGTCCCCTCCGGCATGTGGCCAACGACCGAACGTGTATCAGACCGCGGCACTCGCTGGGAAGTCCCCTCTCCGAACGCCTGCCAATTGTCGGCGTACTTCTCGGCATTATTGCAGACCGTTTCGAGCTGCTGGGATCCCGGCGTGCGGTTCGCGCGGAGCCAACGCGCATCGCGGTGGTTCGCCAGGCACATCCACCTCATGGCGTCCAGGACGGTTTCCTCTCCGTAGTTGTTGATGGCCGCTCGCAGCTTGCGACCCACGCCGCGGGTGCGGCTGTAGGTCCGCTTGACCTTCAAGCCCTTCGCGTGGGCAAACCAGAACTCGACGCACCGGTCCCAGGCATCAGCCGATTCCGACATAGTCTCTGCACTCCGTTCTCTAGTCTCTGATCTCGTAGCTTTAGTAGGAGAAGGGTCGGGGTCGAACGCGCGCGCGCGATCAAGGTGTATGTCGCTGGCCTGGTGATGTGTCGGAGCACCATTAAATGGCAAGGTTTCACCGACATCGGGTGGCCTGGTCTTGGCCTGGTGGCGTTTCTCCTCCAGCATGTCACGCCACTCGGGCGACGATAGAACGCCGTCAACAAACCAACGGCTTCTTCCCCACCGGTCCATTAGTTCGCGCCTGCTCGCCCCCAAGTTACCAAAACCTCCGGGGAGGCCGTATGATCGAAATCGCAGGTCAAAGAAGCACGCCTCTCTAGGCCACGGCTTCTCGATGGAATCCGCGATGGAATCCCACCATTTATCGTCCATGCGGCGCCATCGCTTCGCCAACGTCCCGTCCCGTCTTGTTTCACGCCGGCAGGGGGGCTATGCTCCCCTCGTCTGGCGTCGTCCCACGGCAGACACCCTCCGTGCTTGAGCGGCTTCGGCCAGCCCGTGCGGGGGGTGGGCTCGGGATGGGTAGAGGCAGCGTCTCCGTTCGCACCGTTCCGCCGCTTCCCCATCCCGGGCCTGTCTTCAGTCGTCCACGCTGCGCATGAGCTCCGCACGGACGCGATGCTCGGCCTCCTCGGGGAGTATCTCCAGTGCCTCGGCGAGAAGCGAGACGGCGGCCGCCGCGAACGCCACGACCTCCTGGGTCTGCCCGTGGAGGTCCTCCGACACCTGGTCGACGTCCGAGTTGGCGACCACGAGCTCGTGCATCTTGAGCGCCAGCCGCTCCCGGGCGACCGGGTCCGCGATCCGGTTCAGGTACACCACGGCCTCGGGGACCTCGCGCACCAGAACCTCCAGGGCTGCTTCCAGGGTCATGCGGCCTCCGCCTCGGCGTCCGTGGGCGTCTCGACGGGGCGCCGGGTGCGCCGCCCCGCCCGGCGGGTCTTGCGGCGCGGCTTCGGCTCCCCGTTGGCGACCTCTTCGGCCTCCACGACGTCGTCCACCTCCCCACCGGAACCCTCGGCCTCGGCGTCGAGCTCGGGGTCCAGGGGCCGCCCGAAGAGCGGGATCTGGGTGTTGCCCTCGGAGAGCTTGAAGGCGACGTGCACGTCACAGCCCTCGGCGTCCACCCATTGACGAGCGTGCACCGAGGTCGAGGTGACTTTCACGTGCCACCGCATCGTGACCTTGCCTTCGCTCGCCGAGAGCCGGGCGTGGTAGATCTCGCAGGGCTCCTCGACGCAAGCCACAGGGTCGACGCCGTCCTTGCCCTTCTCGGCGGGCTTCCCGTCCTTCAGGGGGACGAGCGACAGCTTGCCGCTGCGCGAGAACTTCTTCAGCACGGCGTCGAACGCCAAGCCTCCACCCACCGCTTCGAGGATGCGCGAGCGGTCGTTGCCGTATGGCACGGGCAGGTGAGCGACGCCCTCCTCGTTGGTGTTCTGGGTGGACTCCAGCACCAGGGTCCACACCACCGTGGAGTGGTTGCCCTTCTGGTGCTTGTGGGCGGCGCGCTTCAAGTGGAGGGGCAAGTGCTCCTCCGGATTGAAAACCGCGCTCTGGGTCAGGTTCAGGAAATGCACTACTTGTTCCTCCGCTTCACAGGATGCCGGGCCACCCGAACGACTCGGTGGGCTCCGTTCAAGACGCACACGAGGGGGTCCCGCGAATCTACCTCGACTTGGACCTTGTAGACGTTCAGCTCGGCGTAGGTGCGAAAAGGCTCCGCGCTGTCCATCAGGAAATGGCAGTGGTCCTCCGCCTTCTCGAATGCCTGGAGGTCGAAGAACTGCCCCTCGACCTCCAGGAGCTCCACGACACGATCCGATGGGCTAGGCAACGCGCTCCTCCGGCTGCTCCCGCGAGGCGCGCACCATCTTGGACACGTCCCGAATGGTCACCCCCAGAAAGACAGCCAGACGAGTGTACCGCCGGACCTGCGGCAGCGATTCGCCGCGGCGCCACTTGCCGAAGGTCTGACGACTGACCCCGCACTCGGGGGCGGCGTCGCCGTCGGTGAATCCGCGGCCGGCAAGCACCCTTTCGAGGGCTTCCGACAGTTTCTCTGCCATGTTGTTGCTCCCGTTCTGGACACTTGATAACACTTGTGCACCGTTGGGACAGAAAAACGAAGGAGCAAGAATGGCCCGCTACTATGGCAGGGTGATTCGTGGTGGCGGCTCGCAGCGCGCCACGTACCAGACCTGGAACACCGGGACTCGAACCTGGGGCCAGGAGCCAGAGGACTACGATGAGTGGGCCGACCGGGTCCACGAGATGAGGAAGAACGGCGACCTCGATGACGAGGCACGGATGGACGACGAGCGCGCCGCGGAGGAGGCGGCCGCAGCGCTCGCCGCCGAGGAGCGCTACGAGCGCCGGGTCCTCCGCTACGGCAGCCACGCCGAGGACCGGCGGGGAGGGCCGCGCTGATGGGGAAATCGAAGCCGAAGACCTACCAGGTGGTGGTCCGCATCGGCCGGTCGATCGCGGGCATCGGGAGCTCGTCGGACGGCGACCACAAGCTCCAGGCCCGGCTGACCAAGACGCTCATGGTGATCGGAGGCCGGCGGTACAGCCTAGCTGATGGCCACGAGCTGGGTGTTTCGGGCTACCACACCGTTTCACGCCGCGTTCTGCTGCAGCACGAGGACACCGCGCCCGAGGTGAAGGAGGCACACCGGCGCGAGGAGGCCCGGAAGCGTGAAGCTCGCGAGTTGAAGGACCGGAAGCGCCGCGCCCGCTGGGACTGGGAGGCCCGCGTTCGGTCGGCCCGGAACCTGCTCCGCGTTTCGGAGCAATCCCTCCTGGAGGTGGCCATCGAGTTTGGCGGGCTCGCCCCGGACGCGCCCACGTGGCACGAAGCCATTGCCGAGCTGCGCGAGCGGTTCATCACCTACACGCGCGCGAAAGCGCAGCTGGAGGCAGACCTTGCCCAGGAACCTTGACCCGAAGTACGCCGCTGGAGAGGAGCTGGTCCAGAAGAAGGACACCACGGGCGCCATCATCGACCGCGTGGTGGTCGTCGAGGTCTTGCCCCTCAAGGCGGGAGAGACCGAGCCCAGCTACCGGGTCAAGTCCACGGACTTTCCGCACTCTGGCTTGTTCATCGTCGACGAGCACCAGCTTCACCCCCGGGAGTGATGATGGACGCAGGCACTGTGCAGACGTGGGCGGACCTCGCGAAGGAGCACTTCGGTGGGTAGGCGGGTCATCTACAACCCAGGCAACGACGAGCCTGTGGAGCTCCGGAGCTCCAAGTTCTGGCCAGCCAACACTGCGGCGCGGCAGGGAGTTCGCGAGTGGATGTCCACAGTTGTGGATGACTTGCCCGACCCGGCCCAGCTGGAAGAGGCTTTATCCACAGCGAAGACCTGGAGAACCGACGTCCAGGCCCGCGTGACGTCGTGCAATCGCACGCTTAATCAGGCCAAGGCGAAATCCCCAGACGGCTACATCTCTCCTCGGGACTACCGCTTGAACCGCGCCGCTCACGCAGCGGCGGCGTCCGAGCTTGCGAAGTGGGAGCGCGTGCTGGCGAAGCTGAAGCGGTGGGCGCGGAAGCTGGAGAACAAGCGCCCGCCCGCGGTGGCGGTCATTCAGGGCGAGGCCCAGCTCGTGCGGAACGCACGTGGGCAGCTGTCGCTGCAGCTCGGGGAGAGCACGGTGCGCCCCACCCACGATCTCCGGAACCTGCTGAAGACGGTGTTCGAGGCCGGGTACGAGATGGGCTACGGCAACGGCTTCCACGACGGCACAGAGGCCGGGCCCGACGGCGACCCGGATGACCACTACGATGCGAGCCCAGGCGGCTGCTACGAGATGCGCGCCGAGGAAGACGGACAGGAGGAGGGCTGGTTGAACCGGCTCCTCCAGATCCTAGGGGGAGCCATTGCCTGACATGGAGACCTACGAACCCCACGACGGCAGGATGCCGGTGGGGTCGGGCGACATTGCAGCCATCCTCGCCTACATGGCGCCCGACCGAATCTCGGTCGACTACCGGGACCAGTCCATCACGAAGACCTGGGCGGAGCTCGCAGGGCTGGTCCCCTACCGGGCGGACCCCCCGTCGCAGGCCCAGCTCATGGGCCGAACGATGGAACAGACGATTCTCCGGTTCTACAGCAATAACCGGACGATGTACGTTGAGCCGAACGGCGAGGCCTACAGCGCGGCGTACCCGTGGATGAAGTCGACGCCCGACGCGGGCGCCTGCTCGCCGCAGGACGCGGAGCGCGTGCGTGACGAGTTTCCGGAGGCCTGGGAGGGGGGCACGGTCATCCACCACGTCCGCCGCGCGGTGAACGTCGAGGCCAAGGCCGTCATGCGTGACCGCCCCTGGTACGACATCAGCGCCGCGAAGGCCGCGCAGTGCATGTGGCACAACCAGTGCACCGCGCGCGGGCGCTGCGACCTGGTGGCCTTCTTCGTCTCCTACACAGAGCTTCGGGTCTATCCGGTGCATCGCGACTACCAGGTCGAGGCGGGCATGCGCGAGATGGCCTGGTCCTGGTACCGAGACCACGTCATCGACCGTGTGCCGCCGGAGCCTGATGACTCCGCGGTGGCGGCTGCGACGCTCCTGAAGGTCTACCGCCGGATGGTGCGGGACAAGCCCGTCACGGCCACCCACAACGACCTGGAGCTGGTCCAGCGGTGGCGCGATGTGCGCGAGGAGCTGGACCGCCTGGAGGCCGAGAAGAAGAAGCTCTCCAACGTGATCCGGCAGTCGGTCCTTACCAGGGGCGGCCGGACCCTCATCCACCCGGGCACCCAGCGGAAGCTGGCCGGGTTCACCAAGAACGACAGGTTCAACATCCTCAAGGGGAAGAGTAGCAAATGAGCAACAACACCCAGCTGGCGCGGGCCGAGCGCAACCAGGTGGTCGCGGCCTTCAAGACACGTGTGGAGGAGTTCGCGCTGGACTTTGTGACAACCATGGTCGGCGAGGAGAAGGCCGCCGTGGTGAAGGGGCAGTTCGCCCTCGCATTCCGCGAGGCCGCACTGCGGAACAAGGATCTCTACACGGTGTCCCCGGAGCAGGTAGCCTGGGCGGTCGCGCGGTCCGCGATCACCGGCCTGATGCCCGGGGGTCCGATGCCCCACGTGGACCTCATCGTCCGGCGGGGCCAGCTCAACTGGCAGGTGAGCTCCCGCGGGTGGGGCGCCATCGCGGAGAAGGCAGGCTGGGCGCTCGACATTGTGCCCGTCTTCCAGGACGACGTGTTCAAGTACTCCATCGTCGACGGCGTCCACCACATCCACCACAGCCGCCCGGACCCGTTCCAGCCCCACGACTACAAGCTCCTCCGGGGCTTCGTCGTCTACGCGAACGACGTCAGCGGGCACCGGCGCCCGCAACGCCAGCGCTTGGTCCCCAAGGCCACCATCGAGGAGCTCCGCCGCAGCGCGGACACCCAGTCCGTCTGGAACAAGTGGACCATGAGCATGGCCGAGAAGGCATGCCGTGGGTACGTCATCCGCCGCGGTATGGTCCCGCTCACGGACCCCGAGTCCCGCATGGCCGTGGTGGTGGACACGCTGGCGGTCCCGCCGACGAGCGCGGAGCAGGTGGCGGAGGTCTACGACGTCTACGACGCCGAGGCGGTCCCCGAGACCCCCGACACGGGCACCAAGGCCCTCCGAGCGATGGTAGCCGACCACGAGTCCGGGGAGGGCTCCAGCGCGCCCCAGGGGCCCCAGGAGGAGTCGCCCGAGCCCCAGCAGCCCCAGGAGTCGGAGAACCCCGAGCCGCCCGCAGAGCGCCCCAAGCGCCGCCGCAGGGAGCATCGACAGGGCGGGCCCGGGAACTCGAACCCCGGACCCGCGCAGCCGCAACAGCTGGACCCGAGCGAGATCAACCAGCCTAGCGGGGACCCGAAGCCCGACCCCGACGAGCCCACGGAGGCGGAGCTGGAGGCAGCGGCCAACCTGAAGGAGGTGAAGCGCCTGGACGCAGACCTCCCCGACGGCGTGCGGGAGAACCTCCGGAAGGTCGACGGCGTGAAGATCCGCCTTCGCAGCTACAACGCGAAGGTCCGGGCCTACCACGACCGCATCATCGCCTACCACGCCGAAGAGGCGAGGAAGGCCGCGGAGGCCGAGGAGGCCGCCGCCGAACGCCAGCCCGGCGACGAGTCCGAAGAGGAGGAGTACGAGCCGTGGGGCGTCGAGGACGTGACCGAGATGCTGAAGCAGCTCGCTGCGAACGAGCGAGGCTCCGTCCTGAACAAGGCCGGAGTTCCCTACAACGACCTGGGCTGGCCCGACTGGGACAGCCTCGACGACGACACCATCAACCGCGTCGGCGAGGTTGCCGACACCCTGCTGGAATCGAAGGAGTCCTGATGTCCGAAGAGAGCCCGAGCAACGGCAGCCAGAGGCTGCGAGACCTCATCCTCAAGAGCCTGAAGGAGCAGTTCGGACCCAACATTCTGATCGGCCTGGCCAAGGGAGACAAGCCGCCAGACGGTGTGCCGCCCGAGATTCACGCCAAGCGCATGGAGCTTCGGGAGTCCACGGAGGCTCCGCCGGGAGCCCCGCCCCACGCCACCTGGCGGGCCCTGCTGCAGGCCGTTACCGTCGCCATCCTGTCCGATGGCCCACCGCGCGCTGTGTGGCTCACTTTCCTGGACGTTGCCGTCGCGCAGCAGGTGAAGATCGACCACCTCGTGAAGGCGGAGAGGTCAGCCTGGCGCGCGAAGGCTGGCGCCGAAGACGCTCGAATCGATCAGAACGGCGCACTGCAGGCCGCGCGGGACCTGAACGATCGGCTCCAGAAGGAGCTGGCGGACCTCAAGCTCGTCTGCGACAGCCGCGGGGCCCGCCTCGACCAGTTTGCGGAGACGACCAAGCTTCGCGACGCCGACATCGAGGAGCTCAAGCGGAACCTGGAACGCGCGGAGCGCACGGCTTCCCAGCGCCTGGCCTACTTGAACCGGAACCAGGAGCTGGTCAAGCAAGCGTATAAGCTTAGGGAAGCCAACGAGCGGCTCACCGGCGACGTCGCCGCGCTCCGGGCGCAGCTGGCGTCCCTGGGCCGCCTGCCCTCGCCCGCCGGGCACACCGAGGCGACCGCGGAGTCCGCGCTCAAGGCCACGATCGAGAGCCTCCGGTCCGCGCTCCAGCATGCCGACAACAAGCGCAAGTCGCTGGAGGTCCTCTACGAAACGGTCACCGACCGACCTGGCCTTGCCGAGCTCCGCACGGTCATCTCGCGCTTCCTGCTGCGCGGGGACTACACGCCGGTGGTCGACGAAGCGGGGCCCAAGACCAAATGGGCACCCCTCGCCAGCTCGCGGGCGAGCCTGGCCGCAGCGCTGCACCACACGCTGGCCGCCCTGGCCGATCTGGAGGTCCAGGATGTTCCGTTCTAGCCTGGCGCTGCTGCTGGTCGCGTGCGCGGGCAACCCGCCGTGCATCGTGGACGAGGCACTGACGGCGGAGCAGCTCAAGGCCGGCTGCGACCGGGCGAACGGGTTCGAGGAGGGCGGCCCGACGCAGTGCGAGTGCCTGGACGTGTCCGAGTGCCCGTTCCCCGGCTCGCCCTACTTCGTCGTGGGCGACGACGACACCGAGTACCAGACGGCAGCGGAGGCACGCGCGGACGCGTGCATCGTGGTAGCCGTGGTGGACTCGCTGTAGTGGGGTACTTCGCCAACGGGACCGAGGCCATGAACTACCAGGAGGCCTACTGTATGCAGTGCGTCAACTGGGCTGGCGACGACGGCTGCCCGGTCTGGGATCTTCAGGAGGACTGGAACGACGCATCGGTGGAGCGGACCCCGACCGGCGAGCCCACGGCCAAGGCGAACCGGGCGCGGCGCGTGCTGTCCAGGTTCATTCCAAGGGTCCAGACTGGCAACGGGCGGTGCCACATGTTTGAGCCTTCGAACCAGGTCCCACACTGGGTGGCCCAGCGCCAGGTCCTCCGGAACGTCTCGCACGAGTTTTGCACCCACGACCACGCGGGGCGGAACGAGGGCACGAGCGAGCTGCACTGCCTGTACTGCGGTCTTGACGTCTCGCACCTGGGCTACGACTCGCTGGACGAGGGCGCCGGGTACCTCTGGCGGCGGGTGAGCTGATGGCCCGCAAGCGTCGAGTCCGGAAGGTCGCGGCGCTTGCGGCCCCGTGGGCAGCCCATCGGTGGCAGGTGCGCGAGTTTCGCGTCCGCGTTGGCTTGTCGATGGAGCACATGGCGGCCGCGCTGGAGCTGTCTCCGAGGACTCGGACCGTGACCCGACGAGGCCGACACGGGACCTACGAGAAGCGGGTTCGCGTAGATCCCATCAGCGTCTACGCGTTCTTTGAAGAGACGAAGCTGAACGACGGCATCGACCTTGCCTGGCGGACCCGCCGAGAGGACGAGCTGGCGCAGCGAGCCGTTGCGGTCATATGGGAGCAGGCAAGCTCGCAGCAACGCGAGTGGTTTCGTGAACAGTGTTTGCAGCACCCGTTGACCATCACGTGGGGCTAAGATCTTGGAGCGCACACAGCGCGGAGGTCAGCATGCCGTTTCAGGCCGACAAGATCATCAATTTCGGGACGGGCGACATCCCGGTCCAGAAGAAGGACCCCGAGGAGGACGGCGTCATCGTGACCGGCGGCCCTCACGGGGACATCCCTGGCAAGCAGTACATCGACGCGTTCGGGACCGAGTACATCATCGGCCCTGTTCCCGGCACCGGAGGCTCCCAGGAGGTCGCCCAGCGCGACCCCGACAAGGACAACGAGGGCGAGGGGGACTACACTACCGACGTCGAAGACGCGGAGTAGTCGTGCCGTTCAGCCCCACTCACCTGGTGAAGTTCCCTGGGGATACGGCATACACGCCTATTGCCCTGAAGGACCCGCCCGACACCGGCGACGTCATCGTCAGCGGCGGACCCAACCAGGGAACCTACCAGGGCGCGGTCTACGTCGACTCGCAGGGCAACGAGATCATCGTCGCTCCAGGCCCGCCCGGCGGCGGTGTCATCGCCCAGAAGGACGACGACGAGGACGGCGAGGGCGAGGGCGACACCACGGATGACGTGGTGCCCATCGAGTAGCTACAGCAGGCCGAGGCCCTTGGCGATGAGGGCCAGCGCGCCCATCGCCCCGGTGCCCCCGGCCGCTCCGTAGCCTACCATGGCCCCAACCGCCCGGTCGCGGGCCCTCTTCAGCTTCTGGACCTCTACCTGGAGGTCCTCAATGGCCTTCGAGTGGTCCTCGCGCCGCGCGAGCTCGCGGCCCATCGAGTTCACCTGGTCGGTCAGCCCCTTGATAGCCGAGTCGTGCGTGTCCATGCGGTGCGACACGAGCTCGCGGAGCCCGCTAACGGCGCCCCGAAGGGACTCCACGGCAGCAACGTAGTCCAGGACTACCTTCGTCACGTCGTCACCCGGCATGCTCGACCCCACGGTAGACACCAATGCCCGAGCTACTACCTCGTTCCGGGTCCGACCAACTGTGCCACGTGACGGGTACCCAATGGTCATCGGCCGCCCTCCGTAGGCGCAGCGTATACCTGGTCGTCGGGACACCATCGGCGAGGGACGCCGCGAAGTAGGACGAGATCCCTGGCACGTCTTCCGGGTGGGCAAATCGCTTCAGGTAATGCTTGACGGTCATACCTGTCACGTCCTCCCCGAGAAACTCGGTCAGAGCTCTGTTCACGAACGTGAAGCTGACGCGATCGGTTCTGCAGAAAAGCGCTGTGGTGGCCTGAATGGCTTCTCGCATCTCGTCGAGCTCGGCCAGCTTCTCCAGCATGCCTGGGGCGTGCTCTTCCAGCTTCGCCGAGGCTGCGTCCACACGCCGGATCGCACGCTGGACGGTCTCTTCTCTGGGCAGGGGTAGTACCCCATGAAGCAACCGGAAGATAAGGACCAGCCCGACTGCGCATGCTACCACCGCAAGGGTTTGGAGAAAGCCTAGAAAGAGAAGGACAGACGTGTCCATGGTACTCCTAGAGGCGCGGGAGGGTACACCGCTGGAGGCATTATGGCCCGGAGTCTACTTGTATTCTCGGGAGGCGGGGCGCGCGGCGCGCTCCACGTTGCCTCCGCGGAGAAAGTGCACCGCGAAACCGAAGTCGCGGGAGCTGTCGGAATCTCGATCGGAGCGTCTCACGCGCTCGCTGCGGCCAGCGGGCAGATACCGCGGATGCGGCCCATGTGGGAGGACATAGACCGGCAATCCGACTTTATGGAGCTTACGCCCTTGACCCCAGGCGACGGGCTCCATTCCCTGCGACCGCTCCGCGAGATGCTCACCGAAGAAGACTGGGGCCCCGTGAAGCTGCCACTCTGGGTGGGCGTGTTCGACTACCAGAAGGCCGAGCCCCGACTTGTCGACTGCAGGGACCTGGAGCGGCGGCGAGTCATCAACTGGGTCTTGGCCAGCAGCCAGATACCTGTCGTGCACGACGCCCAGGCTATCGGCGCCAAGTTCTGGGGCGACGGCGGCATCCACAGCCCGGTCCCGATTCCCAAGGGCTTCTGGACCCAGTTCGACGAGCTGCACGTCATCATCTCGACCCCGCTAATGCGGTTGGACCACGTGGAGCCGGAGGACGTGGACGGCGCATGGGAGCAGGGCATGCGGATGCTGGACTACATGGTCCACCGAAGCGTGCTGGAGTCGGTGCGGCAGCTGAAGCTGATGGCGCGGCGCCGCAGGGACATCCCCATCTACCTCTACGCGCCAAAGAACTGGCGCGTGGTGGGCCCCACGTTCGACCGCCGCGCCCAGCACCTTCGCGAACAGATCGCTCGTCGGCTGGAGCACGGCGAGCTCATGGCTCGAACACCCAAGAGGCTGCGATGAAGCTTGGATACCCTGTAGTTCACCCGAGAGACCTCCCGCGCGGGGGAGATTGGTCCAAGCGCCGAGCGCACGAGATTGTCGGCGTCACGCTCCACCACACGGCTTCGGACCTAGCGTTCCTGCCCACGGCGCTCTACCACTCGACGAGCGCAGCGGGGCTCAAGTACACGTTCTGGGTCGACTACGACGGCACCGTGGTCCAAGCTACGAGCCTCCAGGACCTGGTGACGCACTCGTCTGGGGCAGCTCCGTTCCCTTTCGCCATGCCGAACACTCACTTTGTCGGCGTCGCCTTGCGCGGCGATCTGTCGATGGCTGCCCCTCCACCTGCCCAGCAGGTCGCGGTTCGCTGGCTGTGGGCGGAGCTCGTGAAGACGCTGTCGCTGGGGCCCGACATGCTGTTCGGCCACGGTGAGTTCCGAGCGACCGAGTGCCCAGGAGAAGGCGGGCGGGCACTCGTGCGGAGCATCATCGAGAGCGGCCGTCAGGTGCGGCACCTGGCGCCTACGACCATCCGCGAGGTCCAGGTGGACCTGGAGAGCCTGGGCTACGAGACGGGGCCCCTAGACGGCTTGTGGGGCCCCCGCACGCGCGCCGCGGTCGAGCTCGCCACAGACGAGGACGCGACTCGGGGCATGACCCCGAGGGCCGCCTGGCGCATCGCGAAGCTGAAGTCCGGCGGCTAGCTGCTGGACTCGATGATGGCGGGCGCCCAGTCGAGGGTCGGCGTCCGGTAGGTGACCCCAGACCCGTCTCCGCCAGGCCCGTCGACCGCGGTGATCTGGGCGTAGATGCGCGCCAGCCCGGCCACGTTGAACCGCTCCATGAACCCGCCGCTGGACAGCGTGTAGCCCGTCGGGAGCTTGCGCCAGCGCGTGCTCGCGGTGCTGCCGGGAGCCGCGGTCCGCTGGACCCACACGCTCATGGACGCCGTCGTGGGGTCCGCAGAGACCGCCACCACAGAGGTGCCGTTGTCCGTGAAATCGATGGTCCAATCTGTGTCGTTGGACGCCAGCCCCCGGACGCGGACGCTGTCGCGCGAGCCCGGCGTCACGCTGTCGTCGGCCGAGTTGACCGCCAGCGCCACGACCAACGCGCCGACGGTCACGTCGTTGTTGATGGCGTCCGCGAGGTCCGCCACAACCTCGTCCAGATCGGCGTCGCCCGTCGAGTCGTAGACCACCGCGTTGCCGTCAACAGTGGTCGTGAACGAGTCCCCGATGGTGAGCGTGGGGATGGAGAGCCGGGCCGTCCGGACCCCGTCGGTCTCGCGGAGGTCCACCCCGAGGAGCCCGACCACGCTGTCCAGGCAAGCGGCTCCCTCCGATGAGGAGGCGGGCGCCAGCTCGTTCGGCGTGGAGTGGGCCTCCTGGGCCGGGTCGCGGCCCACCTGGAGGACACCGAGCTGGGTGGCGAGGTCGAACGTCGTAGTGCTCATGGGTCAGTCCCTCGGGAACGGGCTGGACTGCGTCGTAGTGTACTCGCAGCCGCGGAATGTCCACGCGGTTCCTGCCGAGCACTCCACGTCGATTTGGTAGGCGTACCCAGCTGTGACGGTGTTGAACGAGACGTCGGGCGTGTTGTCCGTCAGGGTCTGGTTGCCCGCTCCAGGGGAGCCCGTTGCCGCCAGGATGTTGTCCCGAGCGCCGGTGACCAGGTTGACCCGGGAGACGGAGATGGTGGCCTCGTCGCTGCCGTTGTTGAAGTTGAAGTGCCCAGAGATGCCCGTGATCCGCTCTCCGGGGCGCGTGGGGATGGTGTAGGAAATGGTGCTCGTGGCCGTCATGACTCGGCCGTTCCCGTTCAGGATCGTGTCGGCCGTGGCCGTCCCCGTGACGGCGTTGAAGTTGCCGCCCACGACGCCCGTAGTGCGTGTGACCGCGGAGAAGAACTCCCACAGCGCAGCGTTGAAGAAGCCCCCCTGGCTGATGTCGTACTGCATCCCAATGGCGGACGAGAGCGACTCTCCGAGGACGAACGTGAACGTCGAGCCCACGTCGCCCCAGAACACCGCCTCACCCATCTGGCCGTCCACGTCCACGTGGAGCCGGTCGACCCGGAGGTCGCCGTAGATTCGGAGGTCGTCGAGGTTGTAGGTCGCGGAGCCCGAGTTCTGGCGCGCGCGGTGTATCGCGACCTCGTTGGACCCGATGGCCGGGTCGGTCGCGTTCACGGTCCCGTCGACAAGCACGACGCTGGGCACGCCGGCCGTGACCCGCCCCACGATGATGCGGTGCATCGTGGCCAAGGTGGCCTGGACGGGAATGCTCACCGCGGTGGCTGGGAAGACGTAGGATGCGCCCTCCACCACGGCCTCGAACTCGGTAGTGTTCGTGGTGCCCGAGGTGCCAGAGGCCGCGCCCGCACCGCCGGCCTTGCCAGCGCGCACCAGGTAGTTCGCGGTGTTCGTGTGGTTCGCGAACCAGTCCTCCACGTAAATGAGGCCCTTGGCAGCCTCGCGGTGGAGCCAGTTGACGAACTGTCGTGAGATCCGCGGGGTTCCCCCGCCCAACGCGGTGTACCCGGTGTCCTTCGAGCCCCCGGGCGGCTCGGTGACGTTCGTGGTGTCGTCCACCCCGAGCGCTGTGCGGGCCCACCGTGGGAGGCTCCAGAGATGTCGGGAAAGGCCCATGGTCTACCTCGCGACGAACAGGACGCTGGGGAAGTTCGCCAGCTCGGCCTCATCCCACAGCTGCTCAAACTCTACCGGAGTGTCCGGTACCTCGACGGCGTAGTAGATGTGGCCTGGCGGCTGGAAGTCGAGGAACATGCGACCGATCTCCTCGATGTAGTCCTCTCGAGAGTAGCCGCCGCCCAAGATGCCGATGTAGGCCCCGTTGGGGAAGTTCTGGGCGGCCTCCAGGCGCTTGCCGGGGAACAGGTCCGCCATCATCTGGATGGCGCGCGGGAACGTGTTGTCCGCGGTGTTGACGTAGTCGCGCCTGGCGTCGGCAAGCGCCACGACCTGCTGCTCCGTGAGGAGGCCCCGCCGGGTTCCAATGAGCTTGTTCCAGTTGTCGCGCCACTTCCCGACGGCGCCCTCGTAGGTGAGGCCAAAGAAGACGCTCGCGAGGAACTGTTCGTAGACGCGCCCCGCGGCGGCGGCCGCAGTGATGAGCCCCCGCACGTTCGGGCGGGCCTGATCCTGGCCCACAACGAACGAAAGCGCGGCCTGCTCTGTCTCGTCGTCCACGCGGACGATGAGCATGTCGGGCTCGACGCTCATGCCGAGACCCCGTTGACGGTGAGGGTGATGGCCGTGACGCGCTGGATGGCTGTCGGCTCGAAGTCGGCCGCGACGCCCTGCAACGTGAGGGCGGACACCTCGTCCACGAGGCCGGTGGCCTCCAGGGCGGCCTGGACCTCCAGGATCCGAACCTGCTCTCCGAGGATGCGGGGCAGCAGCTTGTCGACCTCGGTTCGGACCGCGGCCCGAACCACGCTGTCAGCCGCGTTGTTCAGGGCCGTGAGGGTGACGACGATGTCCAGGGTGATGCTCGCGCCGTAGTCGAACCCACCCTCCCAGGTGATGCCCTCGTCGATGCCCTCAACGGTCCCGAGGACGTCCGTGGACGCCGACTTCGAGGTGCCCACCGAGCTGTCGTAGAGGACTCCAAGAATGAGCTGGGACTGCTCGGCAGTCAGCGGGTTGGGCAGCACCACCACGAGGTAGCTGTTCGCGGGCATCGCGATTCCCTGGACCGTCTGGGCCTGGGAGTCTCCGTTGGAGATGATGACGCAGCCCTGCACGAACTGTGAGCCCAGCGAGTCCTTCAGGGCGAGGATGCGGCGGCGAATCGCGGGGAGCCCGGTCCCACCAGCGACGGCCAGCGACTGCTTCGCGCGGAGCCGCGCTTCTGCGTCGGACTCGTCGTCGAGGCCTACGGCAGCGTCCTGCGCGTTGCTGACCGAGTCCCAGCCATCCAGCTCCGTCACCTTCCCGGTGATGGTCCCCGCCGCCGCGGGGATGGCGCCAGCATCCAGGGACCGGAACACCCCCGTAGTGGTCCCACCAACCGGGATTGTGATGTCCTCGGTCGCGACCCACCGGGCAACGACACCGTCCCGCCCGCCGCCCTCCGCGGTGGCGTCCTCGCGCTGCAGGACCGTCCCTGGCGTGCCGTTGATGGTGAGCGTGACTTGGGAGAAGGTCGCGCGGATCCTTGGCTGCTGGAGGAGGCGAAGCAGCGCGGTCAGCTGCCGGCCGCTCGCGGCGTCCAAGTCGGTGATGTCCACTACGGCCTGGACCTGCTGCCCGAGGTCGTCGAGGAACCCCGAGTAGTAGCCGATGAGCCGCACGACGATGTTGGAGCTGTTGTCCGCGTCCGTCACGTCCAGAAAGATCCCGGTGTCCTGCTCGAACTTCTCCTGGAAGGCCTCCAGGAAGTCCGAGGTACGAGGCACGTTGAGGCCCTGTGCCGTGAGCCCGAAGTCAGCCATTAGAACGGTACTCCCTGGGTGGTCCCGCCGGTGAAGAAGATGTGGAACGGCGTCCCGTTGCTGTCCAGGTTGCGCGGGGTGGCGCCGATGAACAGCTGCTCCACGGCGCCGTCCGAGTAGACGACCTCCATCGTGATCTTGATGTCGCGCTCCACTCGCTGGATGGAGCTGTTCCGCGTGGTGATGACTCCCGGGACCCTGCGAACCTTCGCCTCCATCGTGGACAGGATGGGCTGGAGGTCGGGGTCCTTCGCGGTGAGCCAGTCGATCAGCGGTAGCCCCTGGTCCAGCGCCAGGAACCACTCCCCCTGGAAGAGCTGGAGCACGTAGCGGACCCGCTGCCGGGTGAGCTGGTTCCCAGTGATAAGCCGCGGGGCCAGCACGTCCAGATCGTCCGTCGCTTCGACGAGTTCGAGGTCAACGTCCGCCATGTCAGGGCGCCTTGATCGTTGGGCTGGAGAGGGGCCCTGGGGAGCCCAGGACGGTGGGCGGGGTCGAGACCGTCATCGTGCCGGTAGGGCTCCCAGGAGCCGCCGAGAGGTGAGTATGGGCCTCCAGGAGGGCGTACAGCCGAGACAGCTCGGCCATGAGGCGAGACTCCGTCACCACTGGGTCGACGGCCGAGGAGTCGCCCAGGAGCACCGTAGGGCCCGCCACGGTGAGGGAGTTGGGCAGCGACGAGGGCGGGGTCCGGGTACCTCCAAGGCCGCCAACGATGGCGAAGCAGTCGGTGAGCTGCAGCCGCCGCACGTCTTTCGGGAAGACGGCTCCGCTGGCCGCCTCGGCCGCGCCCGCCTTCCACTCGTCGAGGCTACGGTCGCTCACCACCAGGGTGACGTCATCCCCTGGCACGAGCTGGCCCACGATCCCGAGCTGCTGGCCTCCCCACACGGGCCAGCACACACGCACGTCGCCGATGATGGGTGACGGGACGTCGACGTAGGTGCTCCCACCAGGGGAGCGGTGCCGGAACCCAATGGCCGGCTGCACGGTGGCGACCCCTGCTGTCGGGTCGTAGGTCACGACCGTCGCCGGGGTGCAGACGTTGATTCGGCCCAGGACGTGGGAAGCGAGCTCCCGGAAGAGGTCTGGCCAGTCGACGCTTTCGGTCCCTGCCATCAGTCCACTCCTGGGGTCTTCCCGGTGATGTCCATGTAGAACTGGTTCCCGTACCCGCTGGAGCCCGTGAACCGCACGTCCGTGGCCATGAATAGCCCGGTGACCAGGGGGTGTGTGACCTGGAACTGTCGGCCTGGTCGCATCGTTGAATCCAGGATCGCCTGGACCTTGCAGCCCTTAGATGTCGGCGTGGGCGTTCCGATGAGGTTCCCGGCATCGCGGGAGAGCAGCAGCGCGGTTTCCGCTGTGGGTACGTTCTTGGCCTTGACGTACAGCGTGTTGTCCCGCACCCACCAGTTCCCGCCGCCAGGGATGAGCTGCGCGAACCGCTCCACGATGTCGGTCGGCTTGTCGATGACCGTGGTGGACCCAGGCGCCGCGATGCCCGGAGGCACGTCCCACTCCCCTCGGAGCCAGTCGGTGGTCCCGAGCACGTCGGCCATGATCTGGTCCCAGGTGGTGTTCTGGTAGGTCTTCACGATGGGCGCCGCGGTAAACCCGGAGCCGCCGTCCGAGACCTCGACTTCGAGGATCCTGTCCCCGCTTTGGGTGTTGCGGTAGGTGACGCCGTCCCGGACAGGGTTTCCGGTGAAGAGGACCTGCGAAATCTCGCCGTGGCCCGCCTTCAGTGTGATGAGGTTGGACCTCGGCTTGAAGAGCGCGAGAGCCTGTGGGGACAGGTTGTAGACAGTGATCCGGGCTCGGGAGGGGGCCCTTCCTCCACTGTGGTTCACGTCGAAGTCGATGCGGAGGTCCCGGTACTCGCGCCCCGGGGCCCCGCGCGGGCCCGCCGAGACCGACACGGTGCGGTCAAAGAGCCTGGACATTCGACACCTGCACGCCCAGCTCCGTCTGGAGCGTGACCCGCACGTCGGTGCGCGGGGCCACGACCAGGTCCTCGCGGGGGACGTAGAACACCGAGAGGTCGAACCGGCCGTAGGGGTCAGGCCCGCTGCACCCCAGCAGCCCCGGAGGCCCGTCGAACACCAGGGTGCGAGAGAGGTCCGCCGTGGGCGTCATCCGCTGGCGCAGGTAGACCGTCTCGCCCGCCGCCGTGAAGAGCGAGAGGTACCACGAGCTTCGCGGAGGGGACCAGTCGTAGCGAATGCGCCACTGGGCCCCGTCCAGGGCCACCTGGATGATGTGGCTCGGCGCGGAGGGGAAGAACGGGACTTCGAGGACAGCCATAGAGCCATCCTACTCCGAGGGAGCGGCAGGGGCGTGCACACCCCCGGGTGCCTCCTCACCGCGGGACCCGAGGGCCCCGCCCCGGATTCGAACCGGGCCGCCGCGACTCCTGGTCTACTCCACGAACCCGGCGGCCTGCAACCCCTGGAACGCCAGCGACGGCCGGCCCGCGCTCGTGGACTGCTGCCCGATATCCTGCGGCGCGGGCGCGCCAGCGTTGCTGGTGTTCGACGGCGGGATGGGCACCGAGGTGGAGTTCGCGATCCGCAGCAGCGTAAACCTCAGGTCCATCACCGCGAGCGAGCTCGGCCCGCGGCGGCGCCGCCGCGCCGACTGCAGGACGTAGTCGGTGAACGTCGCGTAGCCGAAGACCTCGATGGCCACGAGCTTGCCGCGAATGGCCTGGAGGAAAGCCTCCGCTTCCTGGATGGGAAGCGCCGCGCCCGGCACCCCGTCGACAAGGCCGATGCGGACGTCGGACACGTAAAAGGTGGCCTGAATCTCGTCGGGCTGCTGCTGGACGTGGTCGGACACGGAGACCTGGTTGTCGACGGGGTGCCGCGTCACGTAGTCCGAGAAGAACAGCTCGAACGACAGCTCTGTCATGTAGAGGTTCTGGAGAGGGGAATCGACCACCGAGATGTTCATTCCAGCGACCCCTCCAAGGCCTCGCGGATCCCGCGCCGCGTGGCCTCCGTCACCGCTTCAGGGTCGCCCCCTTCCACGGTGACCTGCATGTTGACTTCGTTGGCGGTGCTGCTGTTGTAGTTGGTCAGCTGCGCCGCCGCGGGCTGGAGGATGCCCTCCGTCACAAGCTGGGGCCCGATCGTGGTGAACTTCGGGATGCCCATCAGCCAGGTGGCGTAGTCCGAGTAGAACGACCCGAAGGACTCCCCAAGCCCATCGATGTTCTCGCGCAGCCAGCGGAGGTTCTCGGCCATCAGGTCGAAGAGCTGGGCCAGGGCCCACAGCATCCCGTAGACGACGATCCCGAAGGCGATGAGCAGCGGCATCAGGTTGGTGAGGAGCTCGGACATCTCGACGCCGAAGACGGTGGAGATGGCCGTCCCGATCTCCCAGATGATCTGGCCGATGAGCGCCCAGAACTCGTAGAAGGCGGACCCCCAAGACTGGAGGAACTCCCCAACACCCTGCAGCGCGGGCATGAATTCCTGGATGTAGTCGAGCACCAGCCCGATGACCGACGGAGCGCCGCGCATGTAGGACAGGAAGTCGTCGACGGCGAGGACCACGACCGCGAGCGCTGCGCCCATCCACGCTGTGAGGGCGATCAGGCCAACAAGAACGGCGCCGACCGCCAGCGCCACCACGCCCAGCGCGGCAGCCAGGGGCAGCAACGCCCCCTCGAACCCAAGAGTCGCCAGCGTCGCGACCAGCACCTCGAACACGTACCCAGCCAGCGCGATGAGCAGCCCAGGGATGGAGTAGCCCGTCAGGAGCTGCATGATCGCGCTAATTGCCGCCAGCACCCCGAGCCACACCGCGCCCGCGAACGCGGCCGCCAGCGCCGACGCGACAAACTGCACGAACAGCGCGCCGCCAGTAAGGATAGAGAGGACGGTCTGCCAGTCGATGTCGCGGAGGACGCTGTCCAGGTACTCGGCCGCCGTCGCAATGCGGTCTATGTACAGGTCGAGGTTCTGGTTAATCCAGTCCGCGTTCGCCAGGTAGAGGTCCTGCAGGTAGACCACCAGCCGCTCGACGACGGGCGCCAGCCGCAGCCCCAAGTTGGCCCAGAAGACCTCCACCATGCGGTTGAGGACCCCGAACTGGTCGGCCAGCGAAGCCCCGGCCTCCACCAGGTCCTCGCGGATGACGAGCCCGGTATCCCGCGCGGCACGGCGCAGGTCCGTGATGCCCTCCGCCCCCTTCGCGAGGGCGGGCAAGAGTCTCTCCGTGAGGTCCTCTCCGAACAGCGAGCCCATCTCCTCGCCGAGGAGGCTCCCCACGGCGCGCTTGGCCGTCTCCTGGTTGTCCGCGTACTTGTAGGCGTGGGCGACCTCTTCGAGGATGCCCAGGGCGTTCTTCCCGCGGAGCCGGTTGACGTCGATCCCGAGCTTCTGGAAGTCGCCCCGCGCGCGAGACGTCGCGCCACGGACCTTGTGCAGGGCCTCCTCGGCCTGCGCGGCGAAGCGCGAGAGGACGGAGTTGACGTCGTGCGTCGTGAGCCCGAACTCGCCCATCCCGAAGGTGAGCTGCTGGTACTCGCTCGTGGTGACGCCCAGGACCTCTGCCTGGCGGCTGATGAGCCTCGTGTGCTCGGTGAGCTCCTCGTTCACCAGGCCGATACCGGCGCGGTACCGAGACCACTGGTCGATGACGAGCCCGAGGACGCCACGGGTGGCCACGAACGCGCGGTTCACGTTCCGGATGTTCCAGGCCAGCGCGCGCTGGCCCAGGCGCGCTTCCATCCCGCGGGCCGCCGCTTCGAAAGCGATGGCCTGCGCGGTGAGGCTGGCCATAATGCGGCCGAGCCCGCCGATCCCACGTGCCGCGCGCGCCACGGTGCGGTCGAAGCCATCGGCCGTAGTGAAGCCGAGCCTGACCACCATGTCGCGCAGGATGTTCACGAGACCCTCCGGCGGCCAAGGCCCGGGCGGGCGATAGCCCCGTTGATCTTACCCGCGCCCGAGGAGCGCGCCTTCCCGTCGGCTTCTTGCTTGGCCCGGTCGTCGGCCTTCCTGGCCACGTCGAGCTCGGTGATGACGAGGGAACGCACGAAGTCTCGATAGGAGAGCGCGCGGGCCTCGGCGGGCCCCAGGGGCAGGGCAGGGCTCGCAGCGATCCTGTAGGCCAGGACCTCGAACGTGGAGAAGCTGACGCCCTGCACGATGCCCATGAGCTCCGCGGTCTCGGGCCCGCCGGTCGTCACGTCGGCGCCAGGGCCGTCCGGAGTCAGGCGCCGCCAGAGTCCCCGAACAGCCTGGCCACCGGAAAAAAATCGTTGAGCAACGCCACCTTCACGACGGCCTGCATCATCTCGCCATAGTTGCCGCGGTAGGCCAGCGCGTAGCCCACCTTCAAGGGCTGGCCGTCGCGCGAGGTGTTCTCCAGGATCCGCTTGGCTAGGCCGGGCATCTCCGAGTGGCCGAACAGGTTCTCCAGCGCGCTGGAGAGCTCGGACGTGTCCATCTTGGACATCGCCTCGACGAACCCTCCGGCCGCGCCCGCAATGAGCTCTCGTGACGTTGTCTCGCCGTCGCCCTGGCCCTGCATGGCCGCTGCCATCTCCTGCACGCCCTCGGCCGCCGCCATGGCCTTGACGACGCCCACGAGCGCCGGCATGCCCATCCCCTGCAGCTTCCAGGCGATGTCGTGGCCGGCCTCCGCGTTGTGCAGCGCGACCACGTATTGGTGTTCGTCCCCGCTCTTGTCCGTGAGCGTGAACGTGTGCATCCCGGCCCGGGCGCGCATCTGCGCCTGGGCCTCGTCCGACATCTCCACTGGGCTCTCCTACAGTCCGAGCAAGCTCGTCGCGTTCCGCGGCCCGAAGACGTACGACGGCCGCGGCAGCAACAGTCGGAACTGTACCACCCCGACGTTCTTCGCGTACTGGGGAGCTGGGCGGCCCAGGAAGATGGTGTGGAGGCTGAAGATGAGGTCCCCGGTGTTCAGCTGGATGAGGTTGAACGGCTGGGGGATGAGGACCGCCGGCCCCGGGAGCACGCCTCCCGTCTGGGCGGTGAGCAGGCCCATCAGGAGAGGAACCGCGGCCGAGGTCTGGAGCAGGGTCAACCCGACCAGGAGGCGGGGGTCGTTGGTGCGGGAGATGACGACCTCGCCGTCTGCACCCACGTCGTGCGTCTGTTCGTCGTCCGCCCATTCCAAGGAGACGGCCTCCTGGGGGCCGAAGCCCTGCACCGGCACGGGCCCCACCGTGATGATCGTGTTGCGGAGGTCGTAGAGCTGCGCGGCCATCAGGACTCCAGCGGCGTGTTCTGGAAGAAGATGTTGAAGACCAGGCGGCGGGCGCTGGCTGCGAGCTGCGCCTCGACCGTGAAGCGCATCTGCCCGGCGTCGCGGTCGACCTGGGTGATGTCCTCGGCCGTCACACGGGTCTCGCCCGCGATGAAGTGGGGGGACGCTAGGTTGGAGCCCTGGTTCAGGTAGCGCTCCAGGATGGCCGACACCAGCTGCTGGCCAGTCTGGCCGACGACCAGCTTCTCGCCCCGCGCGGCGAGGTTCACGAGGAGTGCGGCAAGGTCCTCCTGGGTCCTGGCCTTGTACCAGTCGACCGTGAGGTACTCGTAGATGCTGCGCCCGGACTGGTTCTGGCCTGGAGACACGAACTGCGGGTAGGTCGCGTTGAGCGGCAGCGCGACGTTCATGTGGTTCGTGTCGGTGAGGAAGTCGCGCTGGGCAGAGGTCAGCCCGGTCGCGAGCCCGGTCGTACCGGTGAGCAGCGTGCGCCAGTCGACCGAGGCCGTGTCGGGGTCGAACGCCAGGCGGTCACAGACCCAGGCCATGTCGTGGTACTGGGTCGCGGTGTCGTGGAAGATGCCGCTGACCCGCTCGAACGCGTCGATCGAGCTGTAGGCCGCAGGCACACCGGTGGTCAGCCAGTCCGCGTCACCTGCCTGGAAGAAGAACTGCCTGGTGCCGTCGGCCTCGACCGCGGTGGCCAGCGACACGATGTCCGCCGCGGTCCGGGTCGTGGCCAGGACCCCGTAGAAGTCGGAGTCGGCCTGGAGGATGCGCGTGAAGGCCTCGCCCCACGTCTCCAGCCCCACGAGGTCTACGGCGCCGACCTTGATCGCGTTCGGCTTGGCGGCCTGCTGAAAGCCGATCGAGACACGGTCGAAGGTGACCTGTTCGATGTAGCCTGCCGTCAGCGCGGCCTGGGCCTCGCTCAAGTTCGCGAACGAGAGCGTGTCCTGGCTGTTGAGGCTGTTCGTGGCGAGCGGCGCGATCAGAAGCGGCTTGCCGAAGCCCTGCCGCGTCGGCGGATTCGCGGACAGGGTGAACGTGTAGTCGAAGATGTCGAGGTGGGTAGCGCTCACGTCGTCCCCTCCATGGCGAGAGTAGCAGTTAGGACGCGAAGAGGTTGTAGGAGACGGCCTGGGCGACCCAGTCCTGGAGCGTCACGGGCGTCGATACGACCTCGGCTTCCGTGTAGTTGTCTGAACTTACGCGGTAGCGGATGAGCACGTCTCGTTGCCACCGCTCTTCCTGGTCCGTGTCCAGCAGGAAGGACAGGTTGGTCATTCCTCCGACGGGAACCACGTTGATCCCCGCGGTGTCCAGCGCGGCCCTCACGTCGTCCTGCTGCAGGACCAAGACCGCGTTCCGAAGCAGGTCTCCGCTCCCGCGGCCGTAGGCGTTCAGGGAGACCGTGTCCTCGCGGGCGCCGCGGATCCGCGACACGGGGGGAGAGCCGTTGCCCACGTATTTCACGTCGGTCGCGCCCAGCGGGTTGTCGTAGACCACCATCCGAACCGAGATGTAGGGCGGCGTCGGGCGCGGCCCGGGCTCGTCGGCGGGGATGACGGACTCCTGGGTCAGGGTCGGCTCCGCGGTCTTGAGCCAGGTAGTCACAGCGTCGATGAGCGCGTTGTGGTCCGTTGTCGGCATCAGCGCGGGCCCTCCCGCAGAAGCTCAACGATCGCAGTGGTGTGCGTGATGAGCCCGCTGTCGGTCTCTACGGACTGCACCTTGTAGACGAGGCCGTCGATGAGCACCTCGTCAGCCTCGATCTTTGGAGAGGACCGGTCGTCCTCGGGGCGCAAGAAGTCGCGCTGGCCCACGTAGACTTCGCGCCGCTCGCTGCGGCGGGTCCCCGAAGGCTCCACGTTCCGCGTCTTCCCAGGCAGGTCCTGCACGTTGCCCACGAAGCTGGTGTCGGTCGCAGCGCCGCGGACCCACCGGCCGTTCGCGTCTCGCGAGCCGGCTGCGTAGCGCCTGCGCACCAGCGTGGCGCGGTCTGTGCCAAGAAGCCGGGTCACTGCAGTCTCCTCACAAGCCCGGTACCCAGCGCGAGCCTTCGTGTCCCGTCGTCGCGGATTGCGGCTTCGGACGAGCGGCTCTCGCGCGCCACCCTGGCGTCGATGGACCGCCGCAGCTCCCCGGTGTCGATGAGCGGGTTGTCGGAACCTTTCTTCCGGATGGTGGCCCAGGCGTTCGGCGGGTGCCGAAGCTCGGTCATGAACTGCTGCACGTCGCCCGTCGCGATGGCACCGATCCTGGCCAAGCGACGTTCCAGCTCTGCCTCGCTGGGTGAGCCCTCCAGCGCTTCGGCCAGCAGCACAGCGTACTTCTGGCGGTTGCGGTCCATGGTCGCTCGGAGGAACGAGCGCTCGGGGATGGTCCTGGTGCCGAACTCGTTCGCCATGGCCCGCATCACGAGGTCTTGCCCGCGGATGGCTCGGACCCCGACGTCGACCCGGAGACCGCCGGGCGCGCGCGTCGCGGTAGCCAGGGACACCACGTCAGCCTGCATCTCGCCAATGAGCTTGCGAAGCAGCCCCGACCGACCGAGGACGTTCCCGAGCTCGTTGACGACGCCGAAGAAGACGGAAAACCGCATCTAGAGCCCCGCTCGGGTGGCCTCCGTGGGGACGACCACGAACGGAAGATCGTCGGGCAGCTGCGCGCGTAGCTGGAGCCATGCCTGGCCGTAGACGGTGCGCCGCATCCACTCGTCCACGTGGTTCCGGTCAATGAACTGCGGCTGGGCGTACTGGCGGTTGAGCTTGCCGTCGCCCTGCTGCACGAGCTGGTTGGTCTCGAACGCGTGCTCTACCGAGCCCAGCCCGGGAGTCATCTCGATCGTGTGGGCCGTCCAGTAGACCACGGCCAGCTGGTACAGGTCCCCCCAAGCTTCTGGGTTGAGCTGCAGCGCGGCGTCAGCGAAGAAGACCTGGATGGTCGCATCCACGATCGCCGTGTGGGCTGGCACACGCGCCCGGTACACGTCGATCGTCGGAAGCGTGCTCACCGCGTGGCGGCCTCGGGCTCGCCCTTCCGGCGGCGCGCCGGGCGCGCGGGCGCGATGTGGCGAACGGTGAGCCGGTCATCGGCCTCCATCGCGCGCAGCATCGGGCCGTTGTGGCTCTCCAGGAGCTGGTTCCACTCCTCGTCGGTCAGCTCGACGATCGGGCTGAAGACGAGGAACGGGTGCTGCGCCATGTCCCCGGAGGACATGGCACGGCCGTTCGGAAGTCGCTCCTGCTTCCCCTCGGTGGTGGTCACCATCCGGCCCTTGTCGGCGGAGTCGCCGAGTCGGACCACGAACACCTCGGCGCGCGGCTGGTGGGTGACCTCTTGCTCATCACCCCAGCGGTCCTTCAGGATCCGCTTTACCGCTGGCTTGTAGACCGCGAGGTCCAGGACGTCGCGCGTGTTGTTCTCGATGATGACCTTGCCCATCAGAAGCTCCGGACTCGTGCGTAGCCGAGAATGTGGTTCCCCACGTTCCCACACACGATACCCCCGATGGCCGCGTAGACCACCGTGATCTGGTCCAGCGGGCTGGACTGGTAGACCGGGAGCGTCGTGGGCGCCTGCAGCATCGTCGCGTGGATGCTGTCCTGGTCGTCCCGGTAGAAGAGGATCCCATCCTCGCCGTCGGGGCCGACGCCGGACAGCTCCGGAGCCTCCTCGGCCTGCTTGATCCCCAGCGTGTTCGTCGCCAGGAAGTACTGGAGCATGGTGGTGTCCGTACCACCGTTCAGCTCGTGCTTCCGCGTCGAGAGGTACGACATCATGGCCGGCGAGATGGCCAGACGGTTCGGCTTGAACCGCGTCCCCGAACGCACCCGCGGCACGTTCGAGAGGTCGTGCAGCTGGGTGATCAGGTCTTTCGGGTCGGGCGGGCTCGCGACGGTGTCGTCGTAGGCCAGGGGGAGCAGCGTCTTGGCGAGGCTGGGGTAGTTGAGGACCCCGTATACCTTGCTGGCCGGGTCGCCGTACCACAGGACGTCGTTGACGCGCTCGTCCACCAGCCGGACCGCCTCGCGGAGGCCTTCCTTATAGGCGTCGAGCGACGCGAAGTCCGTGGTGAGCGTCTCGAAGAAGTTCTGACCCACACCGCAGACGATGTAGATGACGCCGAACTGCTCCTCGACGTAGGCGATGTTCGCCCGCGGCACGAACGAGTCACCCCGCATGATGCGGGCCGCACCACGTGCGAGCCGCCGACGCGCGGTGTGGGTCCGAGCCCCCAGCGGGACGCCGGTGTACTGCGGGAACAGGGACAGGGCCGTGAGGGGCTGGCGCTCCTCCTCCCAGATCTCCGCCCGGATGTACTCGAAGTCGCGCGGGAACCCGGCGGTTCCGCCCGGGACGAACCCGGTGCCCGAGTCGCGGCGGCGCTCGACGTAGGCGGCGTAGTCGGCACGGATGCCGTCCCAGCTGCCCGAGTGGCCCTTCATGAGCCGTTCGAGGTCAGCCGCGTCCTGGCGTCGCTGGAACGCGTCGAGACGGCCTCGCCGCAGGACGAGCCCGTCCGACTTCCAGCCGCGGGACGAGTCCTCGCGGGGCGCCAGGTTGACGCCGAAAGCGGAGCGCGCCTCGCGCAGCGAAGCCTTGAGCTGGCCCCACCCGACGGGCGCCACGTCTGGGATGTTGACCGAGAGGTCGTCCACCGCCAGGACGTGCGACGGGCGCACCTGCGCCACGTCGTACCGAAGGTGATGCATGGTCATGGGTCACAGCCCCTGATGCGTGAGGTTGACGAGGCCGAAGGCGAGGCCGTCGTGGGTGCGGCGCTCCCACGTGGCGACTCGCTTCGAGAGCGCGACGCGGTCTGCGCCGGCCGACGCGTAGAGCTTGCCGGCGTTCGCGCCGGCCGCCAGCTCCACGTAGACGGTGTCACCGAAAGACAGCGACTCCGAGCTCTCCACGGCGATCTGGCCCTCCTGGAGCCACCGCACGCCCGCGTTCGCGGGGTAGCGGCCCGTGGTGGCACCGATGGTCGCGGCCTCGTCCGCCAGCGTGTAGACGGAGACGCCGCCCCAGGCGCGGTGGAGAGACGTGGCGCGCGAAGCAGGCGTCGTGTCGACGGAGGACACCCCGGCCTCCATGACCTCCACCTCGAACTCGTACCCGGCGATCTCCGCCGTGCAGATGATATCGGCCCCCGCTCCTGTCGCGACCACCGTGTTGGCGGGCGCGATGGCGTTGATGGCGTCCCGGATCGTGGTCGCCTGTGTCGCCGCCGTCGCGTTGCCGACCACCGAGTCGGAGGCCACGACGATGCGTTCCGAACCCCGGATCTCGATGATGCGGATCATCATGTCCACCGCGGCGCCCGTGTCCACCGTCAGGGTCTGAACCTGCGCGGTGAAGAGGGACTCGCTGGCGAGCGCGACCAGGTAGTCCGCCTCGGCGGACCGCCGCGGGTTGCCGGGCGTCTGGTTCACACCCGTGACGCACACGGCCCGGCCGACCTCGATGTCGGAAGCCGCCGCCGCGTTCGTGGTGTTCACGACCGAGAGGTAGGACTCCGCCTCGGTGAGCTCGAAGGACGAGCCCGGGGTGCGCCCGGTGAAGATGACGTCGTTGCCCGAGACCTGGGTGCCGACCCAGCCGTAGACGGCGGGCTCTGCCTGGACAGCGGCCGCGATGATGGCCGCAATGGTCGGCTCGGTCTCCCCCGCGTCGAAGCTGAACGTGACGGTGCACGCCCCGCGCCCGAAGTCGAACGAGATGGTGTCGTCGGTACGGGCGCCCGGGTCGCTGTCGACCGTGAGCGTCCAGACCTCGGCGGCCTGCGGATTGCTGTTGATGCCGGACTTGTAGCGCCGCAGCGCCGAATCCGTCATCACCTGCCCGAGGAAGGCCTCACCGCTGCGTGCGGGGACCTCGTCGAATCCCTGGTGGAACATCAGTTAGCCCCCTTCTTCGCGGCCTTGAACATGGAGTCGTACCGCTTCTCGGCAATGGTCGAGAGCCCAGGGAGCTGGACCACGTTGTCCGGGTTGCGCTCCCGCCCGGAATCGCGGCGCTCCTCGCGGCGGCGCTGGTTGTTGGGGTCCTTCGAGTCGTTGCGCGCCTGCTCCCAGGCGTCGCGCCCGCGGCCGCGCCCGTCGGCCTTCTTGGAGTCGCGGCGTGCACGAAGCACGCCCCAGATGTAGTCGGGCGACGTGTCGGGGTGGAGCTCCTCGCCCAGAACCTTGGACGCGATGCGGCGGCCGAGGTCGATGGCGGAGTCTTCCTTCTTGACCTCCACTTCCTCGTCCTCTGCCATGGGTTCGAGCTCGTCCATCGCCGACTCCTCGGCGTCGTGCTCGATCATGTCGCGGAGCTGCCGGTTCTCGTCTTCGAGCCCCTGGACGTACTCGTCGACGGTGAGCGGGTTGCCTTCGGCGTCCATGTACATGGAGCCGCTGTCGCCTTCGGGGGGCTTCGGATCTTCGTCCTGCATGCGGGGGTCCATCCCCGTGTCACGGCGGATGATCTCGTCTCGGAGAAGTCGAACCGCCTGATCGTCGCTGTCGACACGGCGAGTGTCCACTTTGAACAACGCCAGCAGGTTCAACAGGGCTGGAGTCACCATGTCGGTTCCTGGGTTGGGTGGGCTGTTGGGTGCGGCGTCGCCGCGGATGACGTCCACCATCCAGCGGACAGGCTCGGCAGAGTCGATGCGTGCCGCGATGCGCGAGCCGCCGCGAGCATCCTGCACGAAAGCGATGTGGTTGTAGGTGCGGCCGACCTGTTCGGTGTCGTACTCGCCGTACTCCGGATGGCGTCCGCCCGTCCGGTCGATCTTGGCGAGGTACCCCGGGCTGCACTCCTTGCGCTTCCCGGACATGACGTCCTGCTGGGCGTCCTTCCGCCGAACGGCCATCCGAACCTTCTGGTAGCCGTTGTCCTCGATGATGACTTCTTCGGCAGAGTCCCCGACGGCCACCTCGCTCCAGTTGGCGACCGTCACGTCTGACTCGGGGTGCTCCAGCGTACAGGGGAGCCGCGCCAGGCCGATCGCGGACTCTTGAAGCATCTCGGGCCGAATCAGCTCGCGGGTCTTCGTTCCGTCCTGGTTGACGTACTCGTAGATCCCGGGCCTGCAGACGTAGGCATCGACGAAGAGCGTCTCGCCCACCCACATGGGGGACATCAGAGAGCCGCGGTCCATCCTGCGTTCGTAGACGATGTCCGACACGTGCTACCCAAGCGACTGACCGTAGGCTCGCAGCTCCCGACTCCCGGGAAGTCCCTGGAGGGCCCGGAGCTTCGCCAAGGCCTCTGGGCTTAGGCTTACTTGCTGCGGTGGCCGCTGTCGCGCAGGCTTGCGCTTGCTTTGCGCAGGATTCGGCTTTCCACCGCGAGGATTTCGAAGTGCGGTAACTGCGAGCGTTGTACCTGCAGCAAGGAGCCCGGTGGCGCCCAGCCCCCGGAACGCGCGCAGTCGCTTGGCGCCGCGCGCTCGCCGCGCAGCCTTCCCGACCTGCTTCGGGTCGATGCTCTGGGTCACCTCGGGGTCGAAGTCCTTGGTAGCACCTGGCTTCCTACCACGTCGCCGCTCCAGCTCCCGGTACCCGGCGTAGAGCCCGGCCGCCCCCAGCGCCGCGGCTGGGGACAGCCGGCCCTCAAGGCCCACGTTCGCCCCGCCAGGCAGCGGTAGGCTGGCCTTCACCTTGGGGCCGCGAACCGCGAACTGACCGACTCCGCGAAGCGCGCGGCCCAAGCTGCTCACGGAGTCGCGCCGCCGCGGGATGTCGCGGCCAGCCAGGAGGTTCGCGGTCTCGCGCTGGTTACGCGCGTGCGTCTCGCGGGCCTTGGTGCGACGGTGGCGCTGCACCGAACGGACCAACCGCGGCGCGTTCGCAGCAATCACGCCGGCCGCCAAGCCCGCAGCGCCTCCGCCCAGCGCCAGGCGCCGCGGGACTCGTGCCAGGCCCTTCCGGCCCTTCCCGCCGATCTTGTGGGCGGTCTGGATGAGCCTCCGAGACCTGACCTGGTGGCGCTGGCTGGCCTCGCGGGCGCCGCCGATGATGGCCCGCGCGCCTGGCATCTGGCGCTGGATGTTACGCCCGGTGCCGTAGCCCAGCCCGGCTCCGATCCCGCCGCCCACCGCGCCGCCTACGGCAGACACTGCCGGTTGCGAGTGGCGGTTCTCGCGCGGGAGCCGGCGGCTGGCGCGTACCTCCGCCTGTGCCGCCCGGTACTTCTCGCGCGTGCGGCGGCCCGCGTGGCGATAGCCGAGACCGCCCGCGGCGCCCACCAGCGAGCCGATCGCTGCGCCGCCCAGGACGCTGCCGATGGTCGGTCGGAGCCCGCTTGCGCCCGCGTGAACCCCGGCGACACTGCCGGCCAGGGCGCCCTGAAGGACCGGGTTCCGCGGGATGCGTCGGCGGCGGTAGGCTCCGCTCGCGCTGCTAAACTGGCCTTCCTCATCGCGAGGCTGGGTGCGCGCGGACCGGTCGTTCGTCATGGTGTTCCTCGTCTGGCCCATGGCCAACCGGGCGGCGCGCTGCTGGGCAAGCCACTCCGCCTCGCTCACGCTGTCCCGGCGGCGCCGGCTCTCGTTCCTTCCCGTCACCAGCTTCCCCGCGTTGGGCTTGCGAACCCCACGGAGCGCGTGCAGCCCACCGGCGACCGCCAGCCCTGCGGCCAGCCCAGCCAGGCCGCCACGGACGCGGCCGGCGGCCTGCAAGGCCCTGGTGCGGCCTCGGCTGTATCGCTTGGCGTTCTCGAACACGCCCTTGAAGTCCGGAGGGGTCCGGGCCCTGGTGCTGTACCCAGGGTCGCGCGGGCCCAGCGGGCGTCGGGTGCGTTCGAAGTTCTTCGTCGCGGTCTCCATCCAGCGCTTGGCCTCACGCTGGCCTTGGATGGTCCCGGCCAGGTGTCCGGCGCCTACGCCCGCGGCAAGGCCCCCGCCGACCACGTGCCGCTTCTTCACCGCATCCGATGTGACGTCAGGACCCCGTTCGACACTACGCCGAAGCCGCCGAACCTTGCGGCGCGCCTCCCGCGGGAGCTTCTTCCGGAGGCTGCGCTCGGCACGCCGGATCTCGCGGCGGTTCTCCTGGTAGAGCCTCTGGGCTGCCAGCCCGCCAGCAAACCCAAGCGCCCCCTTCCCGACCTCGGCCGCGCCCGTCGCGAGGGCTCGACCCAGCTGCGACACGGCGCGGGCCTTGCTCATGACGCCTTCCGCTTGGAGAGGACCTGCCGCGCACGCTCGGGGGTGAGCCCGCCGCCCAGCATCTTCACGATGCCCGTCGGCCCGCGCATCTCCACCTCGCGCGCGAGCGGAAGCCGCCCCGGCAGGTCTGGGTTCCGGCCCAGGATCCTGCCTGCGCGGCGAGCGGACCGCCGAACCTTCCGGGGGTTCGAGGAAAACGTCGCCCGCCCCATCGCGCGGCCGAGACGGTCCTCTGGGCCGTCCTGCGTCTGGCCTTGGCGACGCTGGCGGTGCCGGTGGGTGGCAAGGCGACTCGCCATCACGCCCGGCTTGCGGGACCGGCGGTTCTGGACGGCCTGGTAGCCCGCACCCAGGGCTGACAGCCCCAGGAGACCCGCGCCCAGCGCGCCACCGACGCCGGCCTTGAGGCGAAGCCCGCCAGGGCCCGGCATGCGCACGCGGTGCCCGCCAGGGCCCCGAACCCCGCGCTGGTTGACGTTCACCTGGCGCCGGACCTGCTGCTCGTATTCCCGCATTTCGGCGGGGCTCATGCTGTCCCGCTTGCTGGTGAACATCAGCCTGTGCCCCTGACGGGCGCGGGCGCGAGCCTGGAGCCAGGCGCGGTCACGGCGGGCCGCGTAGACTACACGAAGAGCGGTCAGTCCGTCCATGGGTACCCCTTGGACACCATCGTACACTGGCACAGCCGAGGCGCCACATGAGCTGGGTAGAGGACTTCATCGCTGTCGGGCAAGAGCGCGCAGCTCGGATTTCCGAGCAGGTACGCCGAGATTCGGCAAGCCTCTACAACGCGCTTACCGGAGCTGGAGGGACCGGGGACAAAGGAGCGGCCAGCAGGCCTAACCCGTTCGTTGTCCCGCTTAGCCCTGCAGAAATCGAGAGCCTGTGGGACAACAACGGTATCGCTAGGCGCCTGCTCACGCTCGTGCCAGAGCGCGCCACGCGGAAAGGCTGGGACATCTCACACTTTCCAGAAGAAGAGGGAAAGCGCCTACGCCTGCAATCGAACGTGTTCGAGGGCATGATCTGGGGTCGGATGTACGGCGGCGCCGTGATGCTGATGGTGACGGAGGATGACGTTCCCTCCGCGTTTGCTGGGCGGGAGAAGGACTGGCTGGCCCAGCCGCTGGACCTGCGCCGCGTGGGCAAGCTGCACGCCCTGCAGGTGTTCGACGCATACGACTGCACGCCGCGACGCTGGGACGAGGACCTCCGAAACAACAACTACCGCCGCCCGCTGACCTGGGACATCAACGCCGAGGGCATCTCGGCCGAGGTCCACCACAGCCGGGTCGTCTACTTTCCAGGGGCCCGCCGCCCGCCCAGCTGGCGACGCCGCGGGTATCGGACCTGGCATTCGATGCCGGACGTCTCGTGGTTCCAGTTCCTGTGGGACAACCTACGGGCGTACACCGACACCATCCAGGGCGGTGCGACCCTGGCCCAGGAGCTTCGTCAGCACGTGCTGCGCTTGTCGAGCTTGAAGGCTTCCTCTGGCCAGAAGGCGCGCGAATCCGTGAAGGACTACCTGCGCGGCTTCGTGCAGAATCTGTCGACGCACGGGATTGCGGTGATCGGGCCAGAGGACGAGTACACCCAGGCGCAGGCCCCGCCATCCGGCTTCCTGGAGCTGACGGACGCGATGAAGGAAGCCCTGGCGGCGTGCTCTGGCATCCATCAGGTGGTGTTCTGGGGCGACACCCCTTCGGGCCTCAACACCGACGGCGACAGCGCCTGGGAGGGCTTCCGGCAGCTCGTGGCCACGACCCAGGCGAACGAGCTGAAACCCGGGCTGGAGCAGGTGACCCAGGTGGCGTTCGCCGCGCAGGACGGTCCCACGCGGGGCGAGATCCCGCCGGACAGCCAGGTCAAGTTCCGCTCCCTGGCGGAACCCAGCGACCAGCAGGCGGCCGTCCTGCGCGAGTCCGTGGCCAACCACGACGAACGGATGGTCCAGATGGGCGTCTTCACCCCGTCGGTCATCGCGCGTCACCGCTACGGCCCCGACGGGTACCGGGCCGAGCCCCCGGAGCTGACCGAAGATGAGCTCGCCGAAGTCGAGTTCGAGACCGAGCAGCGCGCGCTTCAGCGCCAGATGATGGCCCAGGACCCGATGATGGGCGAGGGCGAAGAGGAAGAGCCTGATGGTGGCAACACACCCGAGCTACCCCCTCCATATTGAGCAGCGAATCGGCTCTTTCCTGCGTGGCCGCCTGCGCATGGCCCGCGCCATCTACCAGATGGCTATTGCGGAGGGCGCCCGGCCGGTAGACGCGGTGCGCATGGTCCGGGCCCAGATGGACGAGGTCCCGTGGGACGTGGGGGAGATCGTCCACCTGGGCGAGAAAGCCGATCGCTGGGTTACAACGAAGACCGTCCAGGCGGTGCGAGCCAGGATGAACGAGCCCGCCGTGCGCGCCACCGTGGCGAACGCGGATCGGGACACCACCAGGTACGTCCCCGCGGAGCCGCGCGGGGGTGAACGGAGGAAGGATGCGGACGACGTCACCATCAACGGAACGACCTTCAAGGGTCGGGGCCGCGGTCGGGTTGTGGTTCTGGCTGACACGCGGAAGCTTCGAGACCGCTACGAGCAGTCCGAGGGCTCCATGGCCCCCGGCGACCACAACAGCAGGGCTCTCGCATTCGGGGACCGCGTCGACGTCAACACCCCGGTCCCAATGCTGCAGATGGGCGACCTCGACGACTGGAAGCAGGGCCACAAGCTGCGAGCCCTGGCCGACCGAGGATTCGGCGTGGTGCCGGTATCCGTCCCCGAGATCTCGGCCGCCGCGTTTCGCAAGGCGTACGAGGCGTCGGCGCCTTCTCGCGACGCCCTTCAACAGGGGGCCGGCCGAACGATGGTTGACGCGGCCTCGTGGGCCGAGGGCATCATCGGACGAGGCCGGGCGATTGAGCGAGACTATCTGGGCGGAGTTGATGAGGCAGTCCGGGCCGCAGCTCGGATGGGTCAGGGGTCACGTGAGCTCGGACGGGTCCTTCGTCGCCAATTCGGGATGGCCGAGTCTCGAGCGCGGTTCGTGGCCCGAGACCGCCTCGGCTCCCTGCACGCCAGCATCAGCCGCGAGCGGCACCGCCGGCTGGGATTCCAGGCATACCGCTGGCTCTCCGCGGACGACTCACGAGTGCGCCCCCTGCACGCAGAGCTCCACAACACGGTCCGGCTCTGGACTGACCCTCATCCGACGGACGGGCACCCCGGCGATGCTCCCAACTGCCGCTGCGTCGCTGTCCCCGTCACGATCGACGAGTACCGCGAGGAGGCCAGGCGAGGCCGGGCGGCGGTCGCGGCCGCGGTTGGGGTTGCGGTCGGGGTTGCTCTTGCTGTCGGCCTGCGCCGGACTCGGCGCGGGGTTCGCGTACGCCCATCGGAGGTACCGTTCACGCGCCCTCGGCCTCGTCGCGGGCGCCCTGGGCTTCCGCAGCGTGAAGCCGAAGTCGTTCCTTTCCCGAGCACCGTCCCCCTTCCGGTAGCGCCCCGAGTCGACCCGCGGCCGATTCGCGAGGCGGCTCGGGCCATGGTGTCCAACCGAATGGCCGCTGTCCTGCAGTTCCCGGGAGCCGGAACGGGCCAGCGTCTGCGCAGGAACATCGCAGCACGCTGGAAGTTTGCGCATGACCTGACCCGCCGCATCCGCGCTGCCGAGCGCGCAGCGGGCCAGGAGGTCTCCAGCTACTCCGCGACCTGGATGCTTGCCGAACGTGCGATCCGACAGGCGGACACGGACGCAGAGCTCATGGCGAGGCTTGCGCGGCTCGCGGGGCGCGCTGACCGTCCGCCGACTCGAATTGGCCGGCAGCGCGGGAGGCCTGCACCGCGTAGGATCGAGAGGAAGCGCCGGAGGCAGTCGTGAGCAAGACCATCACACCCAAGCCCCCCACGGGGGCCTCTGGCCCGCAGGGAGACCCTGGCCCGGCGGGGAACACGGGACCGCAGGGTCCAACCGGCCCAACCGGCCCAACGGGCCCCGGTATGCCCACCGGCGGGACCACCAACCAGATGCTCCAGAAGCAGTCCGGCACGAACTACGACTTCGCCTGGGCCACGGTCACGATCTAGGAGGCGCTGTGGGAAGGGCGATCGAGCCGCTCACTGGAGCGAAGGGCGACGACGGCCCGCAGGGTCCCACCGGACCTACTGGACCGGCAGGGCCCACAGGGGCCACAGGCCCAGCTGGACAGGGCATCATCGCGGGTGGATCAGCTGGTCAGGTCCTGGTGAAGCAGTCGGGTACCGACTACGACGTTGCCTGGGCAGATGCCGGCGCGATCATCACGCCCGAGTGGACCGAGATCACCGGGTCGACTCCGAACCTCGTGGTGGAAGGCACCGCGACTTACGGGACCCTGACCTACTCCACGGACCGCTGGAGCTACGAAGTCGACACCCACATCGCGGAGGCGTCCGGCGGGCTCGACTCCTGGCGCGGGCGCACCGTGCTGCTCTCGAACCTGATCCCTGGGTTCAGCTGGGCCAGCGACGACCTGTGGCTCCGCTTGGACATCCTCGGGGGCTCGACGCTCGGGGAGGACGCGGGGCCCGCGGTGTACCTCCAGGACACTACTGGGAACCCCGTCATCGGGGTCGCGATCCTCGACCACACGGCAACCAACTGGCGCGTGGCCCGGGGCACCTCGTCGATCGCCCAGGTCTGGGGTTCGGAGCTGCGCACGTCGTTTGTGCGCGCCCTCCTGCACGCAACCAACGACGGGGACCGCATCCAGAGCGCTGCCGGGGCGTACCAGGCTGGCGGGCCTGCGCTTGACGTCGACAACCAGATCGGCGGGGCCGGTTTTGGCACTGTGACAACGGATCACGAGGTCAGGTTCGGCGTTGTCCAGGCCTCCGGGGGTCCCGCAACCGCGGCCGAGACCTTCGATTTCCGCGTCTATTACGCGCGAGCCAAGCGCCCACCTATCCCGAGCTGATAGGTTCCTGGGGCAACAACCCCCAAGGAGGCTCTCTTGGTCACCAGCACCATCTCCGCCATCACCATCGTCGGGACGGGCATCGGCCCAGGATCGGACGAAGACCAGACGCTGGTGGTGGAGCTCATTCCGGGCGTGGCGCTCGCGCCCGCGTTCGACCCCACCAACCCCGCGGCCGCGGACTGCCTGACCGACCGGATTCGTCTGAAGGATGGCGGCAACGTCCTCCAGGACCCCGTGTTCTCCATCGACGGTGCGGCCGGTACCGCCCTCGTGGACGCGCTGGACGCCGCGCTCGCACGGACCGCGGGAAGCCACCCCATCTCGTCCACCGAGCAGGACGAGCACGAAGAGTACCAGCGGATCGAGATCCGTGACGCGACGGTCGGTCGCCTGCGGCTCGTGAGCCTGGACGCGAACGTGGCGGACCTCCTCGACGAGATCGCGACCCAGCTCCGCGCCGACCTGGTGACGAAGCTGGGCCTCTCGCCGACGCCCTAGGACGACTTCCGCGGCGCGCGCCCCTTGCCCTTCGTGGGCTTCTCGGGCGCCTCCTCCACCGCCTCCGCGGCCTCGGCCTCGGGGGCGGTCGTGTCTTCGGCCTCACCACCGACGCTCGCCAGGAGGTTGTCCAGCGCGTCCGCGTGCCGCTCCACGAACGGCACCAGGATGGAGCCCAGCAGCCAGCGGAGCACGGGGCCGTCCATGGCCTCCAGGAGCGGCCGCACGGGGCCGGTGCCCTTCCAGGTGATGTGCTCGTCCATCCATGCCGCCACGGCCCGCACGACCGCGCGACGCCGCGCAGGGGCCGAGTACTTGGTTTCCCGCTTGGACTTGACCTCGCGGACGATCTGGCGGAGCAAGCGGTCTGGGGTGTCCTCTGCGACCTCGAACCCTTCCATGAGTACCTCCGCTGCAGAGGGTAGCCCACCGTCGAGCCAGGGTGGTCCGAAGACTTGCCGGAGGAACGCCCGCGCCGCGCGCGCCCGGTGCTTCCTCTCGACCGCGAACCATTCATTGCGCTCGTTCCAGGTCATGGCGCGGCCGTCGGGGTGGATGCGCCCATCCACGGCCATGTCACGATGGGGCGCACACACGTACATCCGCCGCCCGGTATCCGGGTGCTCGGCAACGTGGCGAGCTTTCCTGGTGCACCCGCGGCGTTTCGTCCTGGCGATTCGCTGCGGCCCCGACGGACCATCCTTGACCGTGACCAGCACCTCGCAACGTGGCATCTCGATGTCACTCATGGTGCCGCCCATCCTCGAACCACGCCGGAGTCATCCGGACGCGCATCTCCTCGCGGAGCTCGTCGACCTGGGAGCGGTTCTCCTGGTGCACCGCCTCGCTCCAGAACTCCAGCACGGAGTCGCGGATCATCGTGTCCAGCGTGTCAGGAGGGAGCGCGTCCAATTCCCAAGCGTCCGTCGTGCCGTGCTCCTCGACGTAGCGGGCATAGCGGCTGCTCGTCATCTTCGCCGGGAAGGGGACCGCCTCGTGCTCTTCGATCTGGTCCATGGACAGCGCGATTCGCTTGAGGTTCACGTGCGGCATGTCCGGCGCCTGTTCCTGCAAGTACCGCACGGTGTCCATCGCGGAGCGAGGGATCTGCCACCCGTCCGGGTCGTGGTCGCCGAAGTAAAGGACCACGCACTCGTGGTGCCGCCCTTCCTGGAACGCCTGCTGCA
>JAAUYH010049137.1_pt1 | contig 50273 bp, 40 predicted proteins | sample 7278061 | NCBI WGS metagenome assembly JAAUYH01 (sample SAMN14350203, study PRJNA611818) | marine sediment metagenome | isolation source: surface marine sediment (0.6m) | place: French Polynesia: Moorea | collected 2018-08
CGTGGGCGTCCGGACCGCGTGGAGACCCAGGCCAGCCGGGTGCCGTCGGGCGAGACCGCCGGGCCGAAGTCGTACCGGCTGGACGAGAAAACCACCGTTCCCCGATCGGCGGGATCCAGCAAGGAGCGTGAATAAATGTCGGCATCAGCGGCCCAGGACTCGGCGATGACCATGCCGTCTGCCGAGATTGCGGGCTGGCGGATGATGCCAGAAAAACCGCCATAGACGGTGGGTGATTCCTGGCCGGGAGACAGCCTCCACAAGGCAAAGCGGTTGTCCCTGGCGTTGGAGAAAAACAGCAGGTCAGCGTCGGCGCCGGATCCCAGCCAGTCCAGGCCGGTAATCTCGGCCGCTGTGCTGGTCAGCGGCTCCACCGGCCGGCCCTCGTCACGCAGGCTGCCGGACAGGGGTGCGCGGTATACCCTGCCGATGCCCGGGGTGACGTAGGTGGACAGGGTTGACTCGCGGTCGGCACGGAAAAAGGCCAGTGACTGACCATCGGGGGAGGGAGCAGGGTAGAGATCACCCACGGAATTCACCGGCGGGCGTGTGACGGCGGACACCGGCCCTCCATTGACCGGGACCGATCGAATATGAAAAGGGCCGGCGGCGCCGTCCGGGCTGTCAGAAAAAAACAGGTGCTGACCGTCGGCGGACCAGCCCAGGCTGCCGTCGTTCCTTCGATTGCAGCGGGTCAGCAGCGTGTCCTTCTGATCACCGAGGTGGAATATGCGGATCTCGCAGCCCGATGTGTCTGATGCCTGGTAAGCAATTCGCTGGCCATCGGGATGAAACGCCGCGCCTTCGCCGCCGTCCACCAGCAGCACGCCTGGAGCAGGGTCGCCCAGACCCTGCAGGCAAAGGCCCAGCTTTTCGCTGCCGTCGGTACTGCAGGTGAACACCACCTGCTGCCCATCGGGATGAAAGGAGGGGTGGGTTTCAAATCCCAGTTGGTTGCTGAAAACCTCGATGGTTGGTGATTCATCCACGGGCCCTCCCGTACGCCCTGTCAGGACCAGCACTGTCCCAACGGAAGCCGCGGCCAGAGCCAGCCCGATCATCCAGGGCCGCCGGCCTGCCGGCGCCTTCGACGCCTCGGCCGGATCAGCGGCCGCCACGCGGTAGCCCACCTTGCGTATGGTCTCGATGGCCTGCACTTCCGGATCCAGGGCCTTGAAAGCCTTGCGCAGATCGAACACCAGTCGATTCAGGGAATCGTCGGTGATGTCCGCGGACCGCCAGACCTGGTCAAAAATTTCCCGCCGGCTGACCACCTCGCCCCGGCGCTCCAGCAGCAGCCGCAGCACCTGCATGGCCCGGGGCTCCACCGACACCGAATCAGCGCCACGGCTCAGGCGATTGGTGGCCGGATCGATGGTGATGTCGGCGAGCTGGAATCGCTGGTTTTTTGTCATTCCCAATGAATTCCCAAGCGGATCCTCAGGTTCATGCTGTTGGAATCCTTTAGGTTGGATTCGTTCAACTGACGTTTAAGGAGTGGCCGTGACCCGATGGATTTTTGCCCTGCTGGTTTTTCTTCTTCTGGCCGAAGCCGGAGCCCAGGAACCACGAACCGTATTCATCAACGTCAACGTGCTGACCATGGCCCAGCCTGATATCCGCCTGAATCAGGCGGTCATCGTCCGAGGCAACCGCATAGACCAGGTCCTGCCGACTGCCCGGTTCCAACGGCGGGCTGGCGATCATATCATCGACGGGGACGGACAGTTCCTGCTGCCGGGCCTTGTCGACAGCCACATCCATATCGATCATCCCCAGGACCTGAAGATGCTGGCGCTGTACGGCGTCACATCAGCGGTCAACATGCGGGGTCTGCCCTGGCACCTGCGCCTGCGCGATCGCATTCGAAGCGAAGGGATTTTCTCGCCGGATTTCCTGACCGGCGGAGACTACCTGGACGGCGACCCGCCGAACATGCTGCCCATGTCCAGCGTGAAGGGCCCGGACAGCGCCCGTCGGGCCGTGGGACAGATGCATGCAGCGGGTTATGACTTCATCAAGGTGTATTCCGAGCTGAGCCGGGAACAGTACCTGGCTGTCTGCCAGCGATCCCGGGAGCTTGGCACCACGGTGGTCGGCCATGTTCCCGATGCGGTTTCCCTGGACGATCTGACCCGGTGTCCCCATCTCAACGTGGCCCACGGTGAGCAGCTGTTCAAGGTGCTTGAGTCCCGGGAAGACCGGCAGGAAATCAAGCGCATGCTGGGGACCCTGACGGATGCCGGCATCACCTTCACCGCCAACATGGCCGGTCACGCCGAGGGGGCGCGAATGCCGTTCGACCTGGACCAGTTGGTCAACCGGCCTGAAGCTGCCCTGATCCACCCCGCCACCTTCCAGCCCTACCGCCCCGGCATCAACCGCTATGCGAGGCGAGGTGAGGACTGGGCAGAACGGGTGCAGAAGTCGGCCGACGACGTGGCCGTGATCAGCGCCCTCGCCGTGACCGTCAATCCCGCAATGCTGGTGGCCGGCAGCGACATGCCCGTGGCTGGCTGCTATCCAGGTGCATCACTGCTGTCGGAGCTCGATGCCTTCAGGCGAGCCGGGTTGACGGCCAACCAGGCCCTGGCGGCGGCCACCGTACATGCCGGCAGGCTGATGCGACAGCTGAATCCTGCCTATCCGGTGGTCGGGGTGGTCCAGACCGGTGCCCGGGCAGACCTGGTTCTGGTGCGGAACAACCCGCTGGATGACCTGGACCAGCTGGGCGATCCCGCGGGCGTCATGCTGCGGGGGCTCTGGTACGACGCGGACAGGCTGGGCGCGATCCGTAACGATCTCAGACGCAGCAACCAGCAGTTAGATCCCAAGGTCCGGGCCCTGGAGACCGCGGTGTTTTCCAGAGACATGGACGAGGCGGCCCGCCTGTTCAGGCAATACCGGAGCGAAGACCCCGACGTGGTGCTGTTTGCCCAGTATCCTTTTTTCTTTTTTGGGTTCTCCCTGCTGTACGGCGAAGGTGGCCTGACCCGCGACCCGGAACAGGCGAGGAAGGCGCTGCTGCTGTACGACATGGTTCGCCAGACCTACCCGGAGGTCCATTCGTCCCATCACGTCTACGGCCTGGCCCTGGAGGCGACAGGGGACGGGGCTGCCGCCCGGAAAGCCCAGTTGAAGGCGCTGGAGATTTTCCCCGAGTTTCCACCCGCCCGGGAGGCGCTGGAACGGTTGGCGGGTGACTGATCGGGGTCTGATCGGGGTCTGATCGGCTTGGGCAATTCAGCGGTTTTCCCCAGTGTTCTTTTCAATCCGTGGCCGGTTAACATTGACGGTTGGACGAATTGACTTGGGACACCACCAATGAACGAACGGGTTGAACGCCAGGGACTGAGCGTCAGCAAGGTTTTGTGTGATTTCATAGAAGAAAAAGCGTTGCCGGGCAGCGGTTTTTCATCCGACCAGTTCTGGTCATCTTTTGCCGCCATCATCAGCGATCTGACGCCGCGAAACGTGGAGCTGCTGGGCATCCGGGATCAGATCCAGGAGAAGATCGACGCTTGGCACACCGCCAATGGGGACAAGGGCTTTGCCGCTTACAAGGCCTTTCTGCATGAGATCGGCTACCTGGTGCCCGAGGGTGAGACTTTCTCCATCACCACGGAAAACGTGGACGAAGAGGTCGCCGGCCAGGCGGGCCCGCAGCTGGTGGTGCCGGTCATGAACGCCCGGTTCGCCCTGAACGCGGCCAATGCCCGCTGGGGCAGCCTGTATGACGCCCTGTACGGCACGGACGCCATCCCCGAGGACCACGGTGCTGAGCGGACCTCGGACTACAACCCGATTCGAGGCGAACGCGTCATTGCCAAGGGCCGCAGCCTGCTGGACACGGCGGCCCCCCTGGCAGGTGCCAGCCACGCCGAGGCGGAGGCTTACCGAGTCGAGGATGGCCAACTGGTCGTAGCGGTGTCCGGCGGTGCAGCGGCCCGGCTGGTCAGCCCGGACAAGTTGGCGGGCTACTGCGGCGATCCGGCCAGCCCGTCCGCGGTGCTGCTGGTCAACAACGGCCTTCACCTGGAAATCCAGATCGATCGGGATTCGTCCATCGGGCGGTCGGACAAGGCCGGCGTCAAGGACATCCTGGTGGAAGCGGCCGTAACCACCATCCAGGACTGTGAAGACTCGGTCGCGGCGGTGGACGCCGAAGACAAGGTGACGGTGTACGGCAACTGGCTGGGCCTGATGCAGGGGACGCTGGAGGACACCTTCGAGAAAAACGGTCGCATGATGACGCGAACGCTGAACGGCGACCGGGAATACCTGGCGCCGGATGGTGAATCTTTCTCTCTGCCGGGGCGCAGCCTGCTGTTCGTGCGCAACGTGGGCCACCTGATGCGTAACGACGCTATCCGCGACGGCAACGGCGAGGAAGTGTTCGAGGGCATCATGGACGCCATGATGACGTCCCTGATCGCCCTGCATGACCTCAACGGCAACAGCCGCTTTCACAACAGCCGGCGGGGCAGCATCTACATCGTCAAACCCAAGATGCACGGGCCTGACGAAGTGGCGTTCGCGGTGCAGCTGTTCAGCCGGGTGGAGCAGGCCCTGGGCCTGGACCCCAACACCATCAAGATGGGCATCATGGACGAGGAACGCCGCACCACGGTCAACCTGAAGGAATGCATCCGGGCGGCGAAAGACCGGGTGGTGTTCATCAACACCGGGTTCCTGGACCGGACCGGCGACGAGATCCATACCAGCATGGAGATGGGTCCCATGATCCGCAAGGAGGCCTGCAAGGAGGAGCCCTGGATCAAGGCCTACGAGGACTGGAACGTGGATATCGGCCTGGAATGCGGCCTGCCCGGTAAGGCGCAGATCGGCAAAGGCATGTGGCCGGCACCGGACCTGATGGCAAAAATGCTGGAAACCAAGATTGCTCACCCCATGGCTGGTGCCAACACTGCCTGGGTGCCGTCACCCAACGGGGCAACGCTGCACGCCATGCACTACCACGAGGTGGACGTTTTTGCCCGGCAGGAGGAACTGAAATCCCGCGGCCGCGCGTCCCTGGACGACATCCTGACGGTTCCGGTGATGGACGATCCGTCGTCCCTTAGCGTCGGCGAGATCCAGGAAGAGCTGGACAACAATGCCCAGGGCCTGCTGGGTTACGTGGTCCGCTGGATTGGCCAGGGCGTGGGCTGCTCCAAGGTGCCCGATATCAACGACGTGGGCCTGATGGAAGACCGCGCTACGCTGCGGATCTCCAGCCAGCACATGTGTAACTGGCTGCACCACGGGGTCTGCACCGAGGAGCAGGTCCTGGAAACTCTGCAGCGCATGGCCCAGGTGGTGGATCGCCAGAACGCCGGCGATCCCAACTACCGCAACATGGCGCCGGATTTTGAGTCCAGCATTGCCTTCCAGGCGGCCAGGGACCTGGTGTTCGAAGGCCGCAGCCAACCCAGTGGCTACACCGAGCCTCTGCTGCATGCCCACCGTAAAACCGCCAAGGCGCTGCCGTGACGACCATCTCAACGCCGGACCTTTGTGATGAGCACCCGGATGTCCGGGTGCTGGAGCCGGTGTTCAGGAACTACGGCGGCCGCGCGGCCTTCGGCGGTCCGGTGGTGACCATCAAGTGTTACGAGGACAACTCCCTGGTGAAGTCTCAGGCGGCCGAACCCGGTAACGGCCGGGTCATGGTCGTGGACGGCGGCGGCTCCCGCCGGCGCGCCCTGCTGGGCGACATGATTGCCGCCAAGGCCGCCGAAAACGGCTGGGCCGGACTGGTGATCTGGGGCTCGGTGCGGGACGTGGATGTGCTGGCCGGAATCGACCTGGGCGTCCAGGCCATCGGCGCCATCCCGGTTAAGACCGAAAAGCGCGGGCTGGGTGACCTGGAGGTGCCGCTGGAGTTCTGCGGTGTGACCGTGAGTCCTGGCGATTGGATTTACGCGGACAACAATGGGGTGATTGTGGCGGATCGATGTTTGGTTTGATCCGTTGGTTCGGTTGACTGCGGTGCCAGGCCAGCATCCTCGTCCCCAGCGCGCAGCGCGCGCGTTCCCCAGGCCGCGCAGCGTCCGTTCCCCAGGCCATGTAGCGGCCGTTCCCCAGCGGCCAAAGGCCGCGTTCCCCCGCGAGCAAAGCGAGTGATCTCCCGAAAACTCATTGCCCTGCTCATCGTCGTCGGCATGCCGGCGACCCTGATGATCTGGTATCGGGTCCACCAGTCCAGCGGCTTCGCGCCGCTGGAATTGATCGTCTACCCGCTGCTGTTCGGCGGCTTGAGCATCGTTGCCATTCTGCTGCTGCAGCGCTTTTACCTGAAGCAGCCGCTGTCCGAGTTCAACCGGGGTACAGGGACCCTGCTGACCGATGGGTTGTGGGGTGTGGCGCTGACCGCGGTCTATTTTTTGCTGTTTGTCCTGGAGCGGCCTCTGCTCGGCGGCATCCTGGAGTCCCGGCCCAACATGGAGCTGCTGGGCCTGATGCTGGACATGCGCCAGCACCCCTGGATGCTGGTCATCTGGTTCGGTCCGGTGCTGTGGATCGGGGTGGCCCTGTATGAAGAACTGGTGAGGACGTTTCTGCTCAACAAGCTGTGGTCGTTTTCACCCGCCATGGCCTGGGTGGTCGCGTCGGTGGTGCTATCAGCACTGATCATCGGCCTGACCCACTGGAGCCAGGGCCCATATGGCGTTGTCACCATTGGCATCAAGAGCCTGGTGGCCGGAATGTTTTACTACCGGGTGCAGCGCCTGCTGCCCCTGGTGCTGGCCCATGTGCTGTACGACGGTATCCAGGTGGCGCTGCTGCTGCTGACCTACCCTGAGTAGCCATGACACGTCTGGCGACCCGGTCAAATCCTTGAAAGCCTGATACCATTAGGCTTCACTTTACGTTCGGAGCTTTAGCCTATGGCCTGGTGGGCCTGGATCGCCTTTGGAACGCTGCTGCTTGCGGCAGAACTGATGGTCATCGACGCCGGGTTCTACCTGGTGTTTGCCGGCGTTGCCGCCGTCATCGTCGGGCTTGGCGTGCTGACCGGCATCGGCGGGCCGGAATGGGCCCAGTGGTTGGCATTTGCCGCGTTGAGCGCGGTGCTGATGGTGTCATTCCGCCGGGAACTCTACAACAAGCTGCGGGGCAACCTGCCGGGCTACGACAACTCTGATTCCGGCAAAACCCTGGCGCTCCCCAACGGCCTGGAGTCCGGCACGGAAGCGCGGGTTGAGTATCGCGGGTCCAGTTGGAAAGTTGTCCACGACGGCAAACTGCCGATTCCCGCAGGCGGAAAGGCGGTGATCGAGCGCACCGAGGGAACCACCCTGCACGTGCGTGCTCCCGAAGAATCTAGTCACTCCTGAGGAGTTAGAGATATGGAAACCTCCCTGATCGTTGCGGTGATCATCGCCGTTGCCATCATTATCGTGCTGGCAAAAACCGCCACGGTGGTCCCCCAGCAGAACGCCTACGTGGTGGAGAACCTGGGCAAATACAGCCGAACCCTCACTGCGGGATTTCATATCCTGATCCCGTTCATTGAAAAAATTGCCTACAAGCACTCCCTGAAGGAGCAGGCTTACGATATCCCTGAGCAGATCTGTATTACCCGGGACAACGTGCAGGTCCACGTGGACGGCGTGTTGTACATGCAGGTGCTGGATGCCCGCCGTGCCTCCTACGGCATCGGCGACTTCGTGTTTGCCATCGCCCAGCTGGCCCAGACCACCCTGCGCAGCGAAATCGGCAAAATCGAGCTGGATCGAACCTTCGAAGAGCGGGCCATGATCAACTCCAACGTTGTCAGTGAACTGGACAAAGCCTCGGACCCCTGGGGTGTCAAGGTGCTGCGCTACGAAATCCGCAACATCACGCCGCCCCACGACGTGCTCCAGGCCATGGAGAAGCAGATGCGCGCCGAGCGCGAAAAGCGGGCCGTGGTGCTGACCTCCGAGGGTGAACGCGACGCCCAGGTCAACCAGGCCGACGGTGAGAAAAAGCGCGTGATCATGGAGTCCGAAGCGGCCCGGGAGCAACAGATCAACGAAGCCCAGGGTGAAGCCCAGGCCATTCTGGCAGTGGCCACCGCAACTGCAGAGGGCTTGAAGCGGGTGGCTACGGCCCTGCAGGAGCGGGGCGGATCCGAGGCCATGCAGCTGCGGGTAGCCGAACAGTACCTGGCTAGTTTTTCCAACCTGGCCAAAGAGGGCAATACGCTGGTGGTTCCGGCCGATTTGTCTGACGTGTCTTCCATGATTGCCATGGCGACCAAGGTGGCCAAGGGCAGCGGATCAACGTCGGCCTGAAGTACCTCTCACTGACCAACCTCAACCGGGCACGTCTCGGGATCAGGCATGCCCAGAAAAAAAACAAGAAAAACCGGATTCAAAGACCCCCACGCCAAGCGTGAGGCCAGCCGCTACGAGCAGCCCATTCCCAGCCGCGAGGCGATCATGGGCTTGCTGGACCAGCGCGGCGAGCTGATGAAATTCAGTCACCTGGTGGATGCCCTGGAACTCGACGGTGAGCGGGACCAGGAAGCGCTGCGGAGACGGCTGGCGGCCATGTTGCGCGACGGCCAGCTGATCCAGAACCGGCGTGGCGGCTACGGTATTTCCCGCAAACTGGACCTGAAGGCGGGCCGGGTCATTGGCCACCCGGATGGATACGGGTTTGTCGACCTGGATGAGGAGGGGGACGACTGGTACCTGTCAGCGCGGCAGATGCGTCAGGTCCTCCATGGCGACCGGGTCCTGGTCCGCGCTCAATCGGTAGATCGTCGTGGCCGTATCGAGGGTGCGGTGGTCAGCATCCTGGAGCGGGCCAACAGCCACCTGGTGGGCCGATTCCACCGGGAGTCGGGCGTGGCCTTCGTGGTGCCGGATGAAAAGCGGGTCAGTCAGGACGTTTTGATTCCGCCAGGGCATGAAAAGAACGCTTCCAGCGGCGATTTTGTGTACCTGGAAATCACCGAGCAGCCGGATCGCCGACGCCAGCCGGTGGGGCGGGTGCTGGAGGTGCTGGGTCGCAACATCAATGCCCCCATGGCCACCGAGGTGGCCATTCGCAACTTCGACCTGCCGCACCAGTGGCCCAAAGCCCTCTCGGCAAAGGACCTGAAGATTCCTGACCATGTGCAGGAAGACGAGATGCCGGGCCGCAAGGACCTGCGCCAGGTGCCCCTGGTGACTATCGACGGGGCCGACGCCCGGGATTTTGACGACGCGGTGTACTGCGAACAGGCATCCCGCGGGGGATGGAAATTGCTGGTGGCCATTGCCGACGTATCCCATTACGTCCGGCCCGGGACCGCAGTCGATGAAGAGGCTTATCACCGCGGCACCTCGGTGTACTTTCCCAACCGGGTGCTGCCCATGCTGCCCGAGGCCCTGTCCAACGGCATCTGCTCGCTGAATCCAGCGGTGGATCGGCTGTGCATGGTCTGCGAGATGCAGGTGGGTGAAGACGGCCAGGTCAAACGCAGCAGGTTTTACGACGCCGTGATGCATTCCCATGCCCGGCTCACCTACGAGCAGGCCTGGGCGTTCCTGGACGGTGGTGGCGGGAAGGCCCTGGAGGCGCCGGTGCAGGAGTCTCTCACCCGGCTCTACCAGGTCTACCAGGCGTTTCGGTCCTATCGCGAGAGGCGCGGCGCCATCGATTTCCGCAGCCGGGAGGTGGGATTCAGGTTTGACGAGCAGGGTGAAGTGGCTGCCATCGTGCCCCGGTCGCGCAACGATGCACACCGGCTGATCGAAGAATGCATGATCGCCGCCAACGTTGCCGCCGCCCGCTACCTGATCAGCAGGAAGGTCCCGGTCCCGTTCCGGGTGCACGCCTCACCGCCGGAAAGAAAACTGGATGGATTGCGCGATGCGCTGATGGAGCTGGGGATCTACCTCCCGCCCGGCGACGACATCAAGCCGGAACGGCTGTCCCAGGTGTTGCGTGAGTCACGGGAGCGGCCGGACCGGGATCTGATCGAGGCGCTGATCCTGCGTTCCCTGAGCCTGGCGGTTTACCAGACCGCCAACGCCGGCCACTTTGGCCTGGCCCTGGATGCTTACGCCCACTTCACCTCGCCGATTCGCCGCTATCCGGACCTGATGGTGCACCGGGCCCTGCGCAGCACCTTCAAGGGGGACCGGCGGCAGTCGTATGCCTATTCCCTGGAGCAGGCGGGCAAGATTGCCGAGCATTCCAGCATGACCGAGCGCCGGGCCGAAGACGCTTCCCGGGACGTGGACGAGCGGCTCAAGTGCAATTACCTGCTGGCCCACGTGGGTGATGATTTCGCCGGAACGGTAACCGGGGTGCGGGAGTTTGGCCTGTTCGTGGAGATACACGACAACCAGATTTCCGGGCTGGTCCATGTCACTATGCTGCCCAATGACTACTACCACTTCGATCCCATCGCCCACACCCTCACCGGTGAAAAGCGCCGCCGAACCTATCGCCTGGCCGACCAGGTCCAGGTACAGGTCATCCGGGTGGACGTGGACGATCGCCAGGTCGACCTCAAGCTGGTCCCCCGTGAGTCGGGTGATGAGTCGCGCCAGGCATAAGCCCGGGAAATCCGGCCGCACCGAGAGCTGGCTGGTGGGTATCAACCCCGTGGAGGGGGCGCTGTCAAACGATCCTGCCAACGTGCGGGAGCTGCTGGTGGCGGCGGGTCGCCAGGATGCCCGGGTGCGTGGCCTGCTGGGTGCGGCAGAATCTGCTGACGTACAGGTTACCCGCGCCGACAGCGCGGAGTTCGACCGGCGCTTTCCCGGGACCCGACATCAGGGCGTCGCGGCGCTGTACCGTTCCGCCGGTTACCGGCCCGAGGCCGATCTGGCCGAACTGGTGGAAACTTCCGGGAACCCGCTGATCCTGGTGCTGGACCACATCGAGGATCCCCGCAATTTCGGCGCCTGTCTGCGCAGCGCAGAGGCGGCCGGCGTGACGGCCGTGGTATTTCCCCGCGACCGGTCTGTGGATCTCACGCCCGCGGCCCGGAAAGCCGCTGCCGGTGCTGCGGAACGGCTGCCTCTGGTGCAGGTGACCAACCTGGCCCGCTGCCTCAGGTCACTCAAGAAGATGGGTCTGTGGGTGGTAGGTGCGGCCGGCGACACCGGACAGTCCCTGTACCAGCTCGACCTCACCGGGCCTACCGTGGTGGTGCTGGGCAGTGAAGGGCAGGGGATGCACCGCCTGATCCGGGAAACCTGCGATTTCCTGGCCGCTATTCCCATGCAGGGCCAGGCCGAAAGCCTCAATGTTTCCGTGGCGGCGGGTGTCTTCCTGTTTGAAGTTCAGCGGCAGAGGCTGTCCCATGGCTGACTGGCCCGCGGTCACCTGGCAGCTGCCCGACTGGATAACCGGGTTTGTCCAGGGCTGGCAAGGTGCCCTGGAAACGCCCGGGCAGCGGATGGAACTGGTGATTGAACTGGCCAGGGAAAATGTCCGGCGGGGCACGGGCGGACCCTTTGCGGCGGTGGTGTTCGACGCCAATGGCCAGGTGGTTGCGCCTGGTGTCAACCTGGTCACGGCGATCAACAGCTCGGCGGCCCACGCCGAAGTGGTGGCGCTGACCCTGGCCCAGGCGGTGGTTGGATCCTTCGACCTGTCCACCGGTGACTATGAGCTGGTGACGTCCACCGAACCCTGTGCCATGTGCCTGGGTGCCATCCCCTGGTCCGGGGTGCGCTCCCTGGTCTGCGGCAGCACCGCGGCGGACGCTGAAGCCATCGGCTTCGACGAAGGCTCCAAACCCGAGGACTGGAAAGGGACACTGCGAGCCCGGGGCATGACGGTGCTGACGGAGGTTAGTCGAAAAAGGTCAACAAGTGTATTTGCTGACTATGCCCGGTCTGGCGGGGTCATTTACAATCCCCAGTCTCAGGGATCCACTGCCGCGACTGACCGCGGCGACCAGGAGATCCCTGCAACAGGAGGAAAAAATATGGCAGTCGCACGCGTTACAGAAATCATCGCTTCTTCTCCCAAGAGTTTCGAGGCGGCCATCAACAAGGGTGTCAAGCGCGCCACCAAGACCCTGAAGGGCGTCAGAGGTGCCTGGGTGGACGGCCAGAAGGTGATCATCAAGAATGGCCAGATCGTCGAGTACCGGGTCAATCTCAAGGTCACTTTTGTGCTCAAAGACTGACGGGATAGTGACCGTCAGCTGACCGCATCGAGCCGCCGGGTCCAAAGCCCGGCGGTTTCATTTACCAGACACCATTTTTCGCCTAATCTTTGCTGGTGCCCTGGCAGGCACACCAGGAAAGCAGACCCTGAACTGACCCACATCCGGGGAGACAAGATGATGAATATTCGCGTTCTGACGCTGGTGGCGTGTATCACCGGCGGTGCGGCCGCTTCGGCCCAGGACAACAGCAGCTCAGGCGCCGACGTGCGCTGGACCGGCAGCGATGGCAATGCCCAGGTGTCTTACGCGGGCGATGACGTGCGGGTCGGCATCGGGATCGATGACGAGGGCGATATCCAGGGTGAGTATTTCAATGTCTTCGGCGAAGACGATGACTCCAACTGGATTGGCGAGCTGTGGCTCGGCGATGAGCGGGGCGGCGTCAAGCTCAACTACCACTGGCTCAGCGGGGCTCAGAGCCTGGAAGATGCCGCCCTCAACCAGGATTCCGTGAAGATATCCAAGGCGTTTCTGGCGGTGGACCAGAACCAGTGGGACGACCGCAAGCTGACCCTGGGCTATGGCCGGGAAGGCCCGATGCTGTTCTGGGGCGCCTACGTAATGAAAGGTATGACGGGTGACCGGCTGGTCAGCGAGAGCGTGCGGACCGAGATCGAACAACTGACCGGGGTCAGCGGCAACCAGGCCTTTGTGCAGGACCAGTTCACCGACACCATCACCCGTATTTTTGAGCGGCCTTATGACTACGGCGCCGGCCTGAGGGTGGGTCGCTGGTTCGACCGGTCGCTGGTGCGACTGCGCGGCGGCCTGGACTGGGAAGACGGCCGCTCCAACGCGGATCAGCTCACGGTCAGCCTGGGTCTGGAAAAGTTTTTTGCCAACACCGGCCACAGCCTGTCACTGACCGGCGAATACCTGAACAAGTCCGGTGACTTTGAAGTGGACGACAGCGATACCCGGGCGGTGCTGATGTACCGCTATGCCTTCGGTGAGAGCTATCAGCCCCGGCGGGACGGTATCGAGCGGCGGGTGGAAGTCCCGGTACCGGCGGTGCCGGCAGTGACCGAAGCGCGCCTGATGAAGAACCGGGTCACCGTAGCCGAAATGGCCCTGTTCGACCTGGACCGCTCGGCGATCCGGTCGGATACCGGCGAGGTGCTGACCGACCTGGTGGCGCGTATCCGCAGCATGGACATCCAGGGCCGCATCAAACTGACCGGGCATACCTGCGACCTGGCCAGCGACCAGTACAACCTGGGGCTGTCCCAGCGGCGGGCCGAACAGGTGGCAGGCTTTTTCCAGCAGGCAGGCCTGTCCCCGGACCAGCTCAACGTAGCCTGGCGGGGTGAAGCCGAGCCCCGGGTGCCCAACACCAGCGAAGACAATCGCAAGCTGAACCGGCGCGTGGAGATCGAGTTCGTCAGCCTGGAGCAGTCATCCCGGGACGTGGTCGTCCGGGAGGCTACCGAGGCCAGCACCCGGGTGCAGTGGCAGCGGGAAGAGATCGACGACCCGGCCTGGCTGCGACGCGCCCTGCGCAACCCGATACAGCACAAGCGCGAGGTGGACGTCTACCGCATTGCCCGATCGGAAACCCAGGTTCGGCTGGGTCCCCAGGTGGTGGTGAACACTTTCCCGGCTGCGGCTGACGACAGCGCCTCCACGCTGCAGGGGTTTGCCGTGGTCATCGATGTGCTGGAAAACGACAGCGACCCTGATGGAGACCCTCTCAGCGTGACCGCCGTGACCCAGCCGGCCAACGGCGTGGCCGAGATCAACGGTGATCAGAGCGTGACCTACACCCCCAACCCGGACTTTTTCGGCAGCGACAGCTTTGGCTACACCACCGATGACGGGGCGGGCGGCCAGGCCATGGCGCAGGTCAGCGTCACGGTCATCGAGCGGCCGCCGCTGGTGCTGGGTGACGACCAGGCGTCGACGCCGCGGACCCAGCCCGTCACCATCGACGTGCTGGCCAACGATTCCGGACAAGGCGTGGTGCTGCAATCGGTGGGAGATCCCGCCAACGGCACGGCGGTCATCAGTGGCGGCCAGGTGGAGTACACACCGGAGCGCAGCTTCGTCGGCACCGACACTTTCATCTACACCGCGGAAGACGAGTTCGGCATCACCAGCACGGCGACCATCAGCGTTGAGGTCACCCCCTTCAACCAGCTGCCGGTGGCGGTGGACGACCAGGCCACAACCAGGAAAGAGGTCGCGGTACTCATCGACGTACTGGCCAACGACTTTGATCCCGACGGTGATCCGCTGACCATTATCTCGGTGACCGCGATGACCCGCTATGGCTCAGCGGAGGTGACCGCGGACAACCAGATCCTTTACACCCCCATGCCCGCCTGGTGGGGAGGCGACGAGCTGACTTACACGGTGGATGACGGCTTTGGCGGCCAGGCCTCGGCAACCATCACCCTGGAGGTGACGTCCCAGGACTGGGGAAGATAGCCTGGATTGTTTATGAACGGCGGAATTGTCGGTTGTCGTGGTGCGTGCAGGTCGGCCGATCGTGTGCCAGACCATAGCACCGCTATGGTTGGCGCGGGATCGGCTGAGATGTGCCGCCACGGCAGGCGACGATCCGCCAGCAACACTATCCTTCTTGAGAACGCCCAAGATCCACCCCAAGCGTTTGAATCAAATATCAAATCGATGGTTCGTTCTGCGGGTTCATGAATAATCCAGGCTACTGATCAGGTCTCGCTGCGGGCCCGCCACTGTGACACCCTGGCGCTCTCGCGCAGCATCAGCCAGGGAAGGGCCGCCAGTGCCAGGGTGACGCCTGCGGTACGGCGCGGGTTGAGCAGGGCCAGGCAAAGAGCAGGAACCACCAGGCTCCACAGCCAGACCGATCCCAGCAGCTGGGCCGGGCCGTCCAGCCACGGTGTGGCGACCCACAGGAAATTGAGGGCCGCGGCCCAGTAAAGGAAGAATCGGTTGAGGTCTCGACGTATGATGCTGGCCATGTTGGATCATTCCCTGGGAAGCGTTGCAGGCATCCTGACCGGCGCCCTTCCCAAAACCTGAGAATGCGGATTTTTCTCGTTCTACTGCTGGCGCTGGTCATTACCCTGACCCTGACCTGGTTCTTCGCCCCGGGACCCATGTACTACGCGGCGGTGGGCCTGGAGCGCCAGCTGGCCGGGCTGGACAGCAGAACAGTCAGGGTCCAGGGAACTCGCTGGGCCTACACCGACGGCGGCAGCGGGGCGCCGCTGCTGCTGCTGCATGGATTCGGCGCCGATAAGGACAACTGGAACCGGGTAGCCCGCCACCTGACCGACCGCTACCGGGTGGTGGCCCCGGACCTGCCTGGTTTCGGCGACAGCGACCCCGCGGCCGACGGCTACACCATCGCCGCCCAGGCCCAGCGCCTGTTCGAATTTGCCGATGCTATCGGCCTGCGGAGGTTTCACCTTGGCGGCAATTCCATGGGGGGCTACATTGCCCTGGCCATGGCCCGGCGGCATCCCGAACGGGTTGAATCCGTCTGGCTGCTGGCGCCGGCGGGGGTTGCCGCGGCACCCGTCAGTCCCTTTGTCGAAACCGTTCTCCAGGGCGAGACCAATCCCTTGATCCCCAGCAGCCCGGAGCAGTTCGAGCAGACCCTGGAGCTGGTGTTCGAACAGCGGCCGTTTCTGCCGGGACCCATGATTGACTACCTGGCGGAGCGTCAGGTAGCGCGCCAGGAGCTTTACCAGTCCATATTCCAGGACGTGGGTTTTGGCTCCCAGCCGTCAGAGACTTTTGCCCAGGGACTGACCGTTCCGGCCTTGATTGTCTGGGGTGAGCGGGACCGCGTGCTGCACCCCGACGGCGGCCCTATCCTGGCTGGTCTGCTGGCCAGCGACACGCTGATCCTGATGCCGGGCATCGGACACCTGCCCATGGTGGAAGATCCGCTGGGGACCGCCACGGACTACATCCAGTGGCGGCAGCAGGTCAGCCGGTCTCCCGGTACAGTTCAGCCGTAGCCCTGGCGCGGTCCTGCACGGCCTGGCGCAGGGGCGGGGGCTCCATCACCTCGACGTCGGGCCCGTAGCGCAGGATGTCCATCACCAGTTCCTGGCTCTTTCCATAGGGTAGCCTGAGTTCATAGCGACCGTCGTCCAGCCACCGTCCCTCCTGTTTGGAGTGCCACAGCTCGTCGGATACCCAGCGGGCGATCTTCGCCGAGAACACCATCACGGCCCGGTGTTCGGCCGGTCCTGAAAAGATGCCGTAGGCACTGGTGAAGTGCGGCCCCAGTTCGTCATCGGGGATGTCCCGGGCGGATTCCTCCAGGATGTCTGCCTGCTCGATGCACTCCAGGGCGAAGCTGCGCAGGGCCTTGCGCAGGTGGCACCAGGCGTCAACGTACCAGTTGTGACGGTAGCTGGTCAGCCGCTGGGGGGAAATCACCCTTTCGGTCAGCTCGTTGCTGCCCCGCGCGCGGTAGCGGATCTGCAGCCGGCGCCGGGTGACCAGGGCGCTGAGGACCGGACGGAATCGATCACTGGACACCAGGCGGCTGGCCTGGTGAATGATGCGGATGCGCCGGCTCTGGGAGCCCTGGTCCACACCCTTTTCGTCCAGCAGCTTCTCGATCCGGGTCCTGAGTGAATCCAGTTCGTCCTCCATCAGGCCGGGCTGCACGCTGCCGAGGATCTCTTTGGCCGACATCAGCGCCTGCAGCTCTTCCGGGCTGAGCCAGATACCGGGCAGCTCGAACGGCCGTATGCCGGCGTGCTGGTCGTAGAAAAAGCCCCGGGATTCCGGGTCCTGTTCGATGGGGGCGCCCAGGTGATCGCGCAGGTCCGCGATCAGTCGGTAAAGGGTGGCCTGGGAACAGCCGAGCTGCTCCATCAGGGACTGTCTTGAGATCGGGGTTCGGCGCTGGCTGAGGATGTTGTGCAGGTGATAGACGCGTTCGAGTTTGCTCATACCCTGATCATGTAGAATCGCGTGGTGGAAAAAGCTACACCATACGTGGTTCTGGTTCAGCCTGGAAAGAAATATTTCTGGTGCCGATGCGGGCTCAGCGGCAAGCAGCCTTTTCGTGATGGTTCGCACCAGACCACCGAACACACCCCGGTGGAATTCACTTCCCGGCGACAGAAATACGTTTATTTTTGCCACCGCAGCATGGACATACCGCTGTGCGACGGCAGTCATCGTTTTCCAGAAAAGGAGCAGGACACATGATCAGGACCTCAATCTTGACCCGAATCGCGACCTGCATCGCCGCGTTGATTCTTGGGCCTGCCACGGCGGTTGCCGGACCCGCGGAGTGGGCCCTGGACAGTGAAAACTCCACCGTGAGTTTCGTCTCTCTCAAGAACGTCGACGTGGCGGAAGCTCACCGCTTCGCCAGCATCAGCGGCGGCATATCCGGTATGGGCCGGCTCAACCTGGAAATTGCCCTGGACAGCGTAGATACCCGGATCCCCATCCGGGACGAACGGATGCGCGAGCATCTTTTCACGACCCAGGAGTTTCCTACCGCGGAGATATCGGGGCAGCTGGACTGGCAGACCTATGCCGACCTGGAGCCGGGACAGTCGCTCGACACGGAAGTGCGTATCGAGCTGAACTTTCGTGGCGCCACCACACCCTTCCTGGCGACGGTCCAGGTCAGCGCCCTGGATGGCCAGGTGATCCAGGCCGTCAGCAGCGCCCCGATCCTGGTCAGCGCCCGTTCACTGGGCGTGGCTGACGGTGTGGAAAAGCTGCGCGAAATCGCCGGGCTGCAGTCCATCAGCATGGCCGTGCCGGTGTACTTTTCCCTGCGCTTCCGGCAGGCCTCCCACCGTCACTGATCCGTAATCAGGAGTCCGATGATGATTCGTCGGGCTCTTTCTTTTCTCCGGGCTCCTTCTCCTCGGACTCGTCGCCTTTACGTTTCTTGTCCTTGTCCCGGGCCAGCAGGGACTTGGCGGTTTCCTTGTCCAGCTTTTCAATGCGCTTGATGCTGTAGGGGAAGCCGTCCACGATGATGCTGTCGAAGCGGGCGTGAATGGTGCTGCCGCTGCGCTTGATGGCAATCGCGTCATCGAATCTCAGGGCATTGGCCTTTCGTCTCAGGGTGATGAGGTAAGGCTTGAAGGGCGTCGCGTAAAGGATGATGCGCTGGTTGTCCAGCACCCGGAAGCTGCTGATCCGCGGCGCGTAAATCTTGTCCACGACCTCGCCATACATGACGTCCGCGGTCAATTCTTCGCCACCGCCGATGACCGCGTCGAGTCCGGCGTCCTTGTCCTTGTCGGCCGATGCCAGGGCGGGCAGGGCCAGCATGCCCAGCAGCAGGGACAGCAGTACCCGGCGCTTGTTGCGTGAAGTATTCATATCGCTCTCCAGTCGGCCAGGGTCGGGCCGATCTCATGCGTTTGCAGCGAGCTGGCTCGCCGCGTGTCTCGGGTAATTTGACAGTACCCGGAGCCAGGGGTTCTGCGTGCACAGTGGATACGTTAGCATTGCGCTTTGTCAGCAGGATGCCGCTGAAGCTGCCGCTTTTCGCGATCAGCGGCCCGCACCGCAGAAAAACGAGACACCTCAATGGAAGCACTATACGATCCACAGGCAGTGGAAACCGCGGCCCAGGAGCAGTGGGAGCGCGAGCAGTCCTACCGGGTCACCGAGGACCCCGACCGGGAAAAGTTCTATTGCCTGTCCATGCTGCCGTACCCCAGCGGTGCCCTGCATATGGGCCACGTCCGCAACTACACCATCGGCGACGTGATATCCCGCTATCAGCGGATGCTGGGCAAGAACGTACTGCAGCCCATGGGGTGGGACGCTTTCGGCCTGCCGGCGGAGAACGCAGCCATCAAGAACAAGGTTCCGCCTGCCCGCTGGACCTATCAGAACATCGACCACATGCGCGGCCAGCTCAAGCGCCTGGGGTACGCTTACGACTGGAGCCGCGAGGTGACCTGCTGCAAGCCGGAATACTACCGGTGGGAGCAGCAGATGTTCGTGCGGCTGATGAAACAGGGCCTGGCCTACCGCAAAAGCGCCACGGTCAACTGGGACCCGGTGGACCAGACCGTGCTGGCCAACGAACAGGTAATTGACGGCCGCGGCTGGCGCTCGGGCGCCGAGGTGGAGATCCGGGAAATTCCCCAGTGGTTCCTGAAGATCACCAACTACGCCCAGGAACTGCTGGACGAACTGGACAGGCTGGAAGGGTGGCCGGACTCGGTCAAGACCATGCAGCGCAACTGGATCGGGCGCTCGGAAGGGGCTGAATTCGATCTGAAGGTCTGCGACGCAGCAGGAACCCTGGATGCCGATGGACACGCCATCCGCGTGTACACCACCCGGCCGGATACCAGCTTTGGCATGACCTACGCGGTGCTGTCTCCGGAACATCCGCTGGTGGCCGGTATTGTTACCCCGGACCAGAAAGACGCGGTGGACGCATTTGTTGCCCAGGCGGCAAAAACCACCGAGGCAGACCGCCTGGCCGAGGGGCAGCTGGAAAAACGCGGCGCATTCACCGGCGCTTACGCGCTGAACCCCTTCACCGGCAAGCCGGTCCCGGTTTACATCGCGGACTACGTGCTGATGAGTTACGGCACCGGCGCCATCATGGCGGTGCCGGGCCAGGACCAGCGCGACTGGGATTTTGCCAAGGCCTATGACCTGCCCATCATTCGCACGGTCCAGCCGCCGGAGGACTTCGACGGTGACGCCTACACAGGCGACGGGCCGGCCATCAACAGCGAGTGGCTGGACGGCATGGAAGTGACCGAGGCCAAGGCCAAGGCCATCGACTGGCTGGAGCAGCAGGGCATCGGCCGGCGCCAGGTAAATTTCCGCCTGCGCGACTGGGGCGTATCCCGTCAGCGCTACTGGGGCTGCCCTATCCCGGTCATCATCTGTCCGGACTGTGGGGACGTGCCCGTGCCCGAGGAAGACCTGCCGGTGGTGCTGCCCGAGGAAGTGGAATTCATGGGCGTACAGTCGCCCATCAAGGCGGATCCCGAGTGGCGCAAGACCACCTGTCCGGAATGCGGCGGTGCCGCCGAGCGGGAAACCGACACCTTCGATACCTTCATGGAGTCATCCTGGTACTACGCCCGGTACACCTGCCCCGACGCCAACGCCCAGCTGGACGAACGCGCCAACTACTGGCTGCCGGTGGACCAGTACATCGGCGGCATCGAGCACGCCATCCTGCACCTGATGTATTTCCGCTTCTATCACAAGCTGATGCGCGACGCGGGACTGGTGGCCTCCGACGAGCCGGCAACCCGCCTGCTGTGCCAGGGCATGGTGGTGGCCGAGACCTATTTCCGCGAAGGGGATGACGGCGCCAGGGAATACCTGAATCCGGCCGAAGTCACAACCGAGCGGGATGACCGCGGGCGTATCGTCGGCGCGGTCCTGGATGGCGAGCCGGTGGAGGTAGGCCCCATCGAGAAGATGTCCAAGTCCAAGAACAACGGCGTGGACCCCCAGTACCTGGTGGACCGCTACGGAGCCGATACCGTGCGGCTGTTTTCCGTGTCCGACTCGCCGCCCCACCAGTCCCTGGAATGGTCCGAAGCAGGCGTGGAGGGGGCCTACCGTTTCCTCAAGCGGCTGTGGCGCAACGTGTATGACCACGTCAGCGCCGGGCAGGCCGGTGACCTGGAGCCGGCTTCCCTGGACGCCGGCCAGAAGGAGCTGAACCGCAAGCTGAACGAGACCATCGCCAAGGTGGGAGACGACATCGGCCGCCGTGGCACCTTCAACACGGCCATCGCCGCCATCATTGAGCTGGTCAACATGGCCTCAAGGCACCCGGAAGAGTCCGATCAGGACCGGGCGCTGCTGCAGAAGGTGTGGGAATCGGTGGTGCAGATGCTGAGCCCCATGACGCCTCACGTCGCCGCCGCGCTGTGGCGGGAGTTGGGCCGCAGTGAGTTCCTGCTGGACCAGCCCTGGCCCCAGGCCGACGCCAGCGCGCTCAAGCGTGACAGCGTGCAGATCGTAGTCCAGGTCAACGGCAAGGTGCGCGGCCGGGTCGAGGCGCCCGCGGATATGGAACAGGCTGAGCTGGAGGAGTTGGCCATGGCCGAGCCGAACGTGGCCCGATTCGTGGAGGGCAAGACCCTGCGCAAGGTGATCGTGGTGCCCAACAAGCTGGTCAACATCGTCGCCACATGAGGCCCCGGGTGATACGGGCCCTACTGGGGCTTGTTCTGGCGGCACAGCTGCCGGGCTGCGGATTCGCCCTGCGCGGTCAGTCCCAGCTGCCGCCGGAAATGGCGCGGACCCACCTGACCGCACCGGCCGGCAGCCGCGAACTGGTCAACGAACTGACCGGTTTGCTGCGGGGCAACGGCATTGACATTGTCGCCGCGGATGCCGCCACTGCTGGACTCAGGATCACCCGCAACGAGCTGGCCAGGAACGTTCAGTCCATTGGCGCCACGGCCCGGGTGCGCGAGTTTGTCCTGGTGTACCAGCTGGAGTTCGATCTGGTGGATGCCCAGGGCAATACGCTGCTGCCTTCCCAGCTCCTGGAGCTGGAGCGGGATTACACCTTTGACCAGGGTCAGGTGCTGGGTGCCGCCAGCGAAGAGGAGTATCTGCGTCAGGAAATGACCCGGGACATGGCGCGCCGCATCGTCGAATCCATCGAACTGGCCATCCGCTGAGCTGACCGTGCGACTGAAGCCCGAATCCATCCAGCAACACCTGCAGTCCGGCCTGCAGCCGGTTTATCTGGTCACGGGTGATGAGCCGCTGACCGTCATGGAAACGTCCCAGGCCATCCGGGACTCGGCCCGCGCTGCGGGCATCGACGAACGCCTGGTGTTTGACGTCGACACCGGGTTTGACTGGGACAGTATCGGTTCCGGCAGCGACAACCTGTCGCTGTTCTCCAGCCGTCGCCTGCTGGACGTACGCGTTCCATCGGGCAAGCCGGGCCGAGAGGGCTCTGCTGCTCTGCGCGAGCTGGCCAGCCGGGCTGAACCGGGCGGCGACGTCCTTCTGATCACCATGCCCAGACTGGACAAGCGCACCCTGGCCACGGCCTGGGCCAAGGCGCTGGACCAGGCCGGCGTGGTGATCCAGGTGTGGCCGGTGGCGCTGAACCGCCTGCCGGGATGGCTGGATCAGCGCATGCGCGCTGCCGGTCTCTCTCCGGAGCCCGCCGCCTGCCGGGCCCTGGCCAACCGCATCGAGGGCAACATGCTGGCAGCGGCCCAGGAGATCGAGAAACTGGCGCTGCTTTGCCAGGGAAGGTCGGTGACCGCGGCGGATATCGAACACCTGGTGGCGGACAGCGCCCGCTTTGACGTCTACCGGCTGGTGGACTCGGCCCTGGCCGGGCACGCGGGCCGGGCCCTGCGCATCGCCCGTTCGCTGCGTTCGGAGGATTCGCCCCTGCCGGTGGTGGCCTGGGCGCTGACCCGGGAAGTTCGCCTGCTCTCCCGGCTGCGCGCAGCCCTGAAACGCGGAGCCAATCTGCAGCCCATCCTGAGGGATAACCAGGTGTGGGACAGCCGCAAGCAGCTGGTGGACCGGGCCATGCGCCGGCTGTCGCCGCAGCAGTGGTCGGGCGCACTGGCGGGTTGTGCGCGGCTGGATCGCCTGGTCAAGGGAGCGGAAGCCGGTGATCCCTGGCTGCAGGTGGACTGGCTGCTGGTACTGATTGCCACCGGTGAACCGGCGCTGGGCCGCCTCGGTCGCGCCCATTGAGCCTGCGCGGCATCTACGGCGGTACCTTCGACCCGATCCACCTGGGTCATCTGCGAACCGCCTGGGAAGTGGCGGTCACCATCGATATGCCGGTGCACATGGTGCTGGCCAGGACGCCGCCCCATCGCGATCAGCCTTCCGCCGGCCCGGAGCATCGCTGGGCCATGCTGAATCTTGCCCTGGAAGGTCAGCAGCGGCTGCACCCCGACGACCGGGAACTGCGCCGCCAGGGACGTTCTTACATGATCGATACCGTGGACAGCTTCAGTGAGCAGTACGGGGGAGTCCCTTGCCTCATCCTGGGCCAGGACGCTGCCACCGGCCTCGATCGCTGGCACCGCTGGCGGGAACTGCTTGACCGGGTCCACCTGGTGATCATGACCCGGCCCGGCGGCCATGACCTGCCGGTGGCCCCCGAGCTTGGTGATCTGCTGAATGAACGCGAGGTGGCCGGTCCTGCACAGTTGCGTCGCAGCGAGGGCCCGGCCCTGTGGCGCTGCCAGGTTTCGGCATTGGAGATTTCCGCCACCGCCATCCGGCAGCAGCTGCTGCGGGGCAGCCTGCCCCGTTACCAGGTGCCCGGGAAGGTGCTGAATTACATCAGGAAACACGCGCTGTACCGGGCGGAATCCAGGATATGACCCGGCGCCGGTTCGTGGTTACAATACCAATCAGTCAACCACCCGAGGGACTGACCACTTGGAAAAAGACTCAAACCGGACCGATGCCGGTCCAGCGGGCAACCCTGAACAGGTTGCCAAAATGGTCCAGGACGCACTGGACGATGCCAAGGCCATCAGTATCGAAACCATCGATGTCCGCGGCAAAACCACCATCACCGACTTCATGGTCGTCGCCTCCGGGAACTCTACCCGGCACGTCAAAACCCTTGCAGAATCTGTCGTGCTCAACAGCAAGCGCGCCGGTGTCGAGGTGTTGGGCGTGGAAGGTGAGTCCGAAGCCGAGTGGATACTGGTGGATCTTGCCGACGTGCTGGTACACCTGATGCTGCCGCGAACCCGGGATTTTTACAGCCTGGAGTCTCTCTGGAAGATCGAGGACAAGCGCGCCACGGGCTGATTTGCCCGGGATGTCGGCTGACTGGTCGTGAAGCTGCGCGTCCTCTCGGTCGGAAGAAAAATGCCTGCCTGGATCGGTGCGGGCGTCGATGAGTATGCCCGCAGGCTGCCCCGCCACCTGGGATTTCAACTGGTGGAAATCACCCCCGCCAAAGGCCCTCACCCTAAATCCATTCGAAGCGCGGAAGCGCAGGCCCTGTGCAAGTCCGCCGGCCAGGCGCGCCTGGTCGCCCTGGACGAACGCGGCCGCGGCTGGACCACCGAGGATCTGGCCAGCCAGTTCAAGGGCTGGCTGGACGACGGTCGCGACGTGGCTTTCCTGATCGGAGGCGCGGAAGGGCTGGATGAATCCCTGCGGCGGCAGGCGTCCGCCGTCTGGTCCCTGGGGCCCCTGACTCTGCCGCACCAGCTGGTGCGCGTGGTGCTGGCCGAACAGCTGTACCGGGCCTGGACCATTCTCCAGGGTCACCCCTATCACCGGCCCACGGTGCGCCCCGGTCGGGAGGGTGGATGAGCGGCGACCTGCCCCAGATCGCCCTGGCCTCCCAGTCGCCGCGCCGCCGGCAGCTGCTGGACCAGATCGGCGTGGGTTACACCTGCCTGCTGGTCAGCGTGGAGGAAATCCAGCAGCCCGGTGAATCAGCGTCCGATTTCGTCATTCGACTGGCCCGGGAAAAAGCCCAGGCCGGTCGCCAGCTGATCCTGGAAACCGGCGAGTGGCCGGAGTCGCTTCCGGTGCTGGGGGCGGATACTGCGGTAGTGCTGGACGACGAGGTGTTCGGCAAACCCACCGGTCCGGACCACGCCCGTGCCATGCTGACCCGCCTGTCGGGGCGTCGGCACCAGGTATTGACGGGCGTCGCCCTGGCCACGCCTGGCGGGATCCTCCACCGGCTGCAGTCCAGTAGCGTGTCATTCGATTGCATACCGCCCCACGCCATCGACGCTTACTGGCAATCCGGCGAGCCGGCGGACAAGGCCGGCGCCTACGCCGTGCAGGGACTGGCGGCGGGATTCATCAGTGATATCCAGGGCAGTTTCTCGGGTGTCATGGGCCTGCCGGTGTTTGAGACCGTGGCCCTGCTGCGCGAAGCCGGAGTTTTTGCGGTAGATTCCCTGTTCGGACCCGGACACGCAGGCCATGAGTGAAGAAATCCTGATCAACGTCACCCCCAATGAAACCCGCGCGGCCGTGGTGGAGAACGGCATGCTGCAGGAGGTGATGATTGAGCGGGGCAGCCGCCGCGCCTACCTGGGCAACATCTATCGCGGGGTGGTATCCCGGGTGCTGCCCGGAATGCAGGCAGCCTTCGTGGATATCGGCCTCGAACGCACCGCATTCCTCCATGCATCGGATATCTTCCGGCCGGCCGAGGACGGTCCTCCGGGGGAAACGCCTGAGCCGCCAACCATCAACGAGCTGCTTAGTGAAGGCCAGGAGATCCTGGTGCAGGTGATCAAAGATCCCATCGGCAGCAAGGGGGCGCGCCTGACCACCCAGATCAGTATTCCGTCTCGCTTCCTGGTGCTGACGCCCTACTCACCGCAGATCGGCGTGTCCGTGCGAATCGAAGATGAAGCCGAGCGGGAGCGGCTGAGAACCATCGTTGACGACATTCGGCCCAATCCGGAGGTGGGTTACATCGTCCGCACCAATGGCGAAGGCATGGACACCTTTGCCATTCGCGCCGATCTGGAATACCTGAATCGCCTGTGGGAGCTGGTGCAGGACCGGCAGTCCGGCGCTAACGGCGGCGACATGGTGCTGGAAGATCCATCCCTGGAAGTACGGGTCATGCGTGACCTGATGTCTGCCGACGTGGACCGGGTACGGATCGACCAGAAGCAGGCCTACGAGCGCAGCCTGGGATTTGTGCGCCAGTTCATGCCGGAACGTGCGGACCGGGTTGAGCTGTACCAGGAAGAGCGCCCCATTTTCGATCTGTACGGCTGCGAGGACGACATCAGCAGTGCCCTGCGGCGAACCGTGCCGCTCAAATCGGGCGGCCACCTGGTCATAGACCAGACCGAGGCCATGACCACCATCGACGTCAACACCGGTGGATTCGTAGGGCATCGAAACCTGGAAGAGACCATATTCAAAACCAACCTGGAGTCGACCCAGGCCATCGCCCGGCAGCTGCGCCTGAGGAATCTGGGTGGCATCATCATCATCGATTTCATCGACATGACCGAGCAGGGTCACCGGGAACAGGTGCTGCGAAACCTCAAAAAAGCCCTGTCAAAGGATCACGCCAAGACCTTCATTTCCGAAATCTCCACCCTGGGGCTGGTGGAGATGACTCGCAAGCGCACCTCGGAAAGCCTGGAGCGGCTGCTGTGTGAGCCCTGCACGGTCTGTGGCGGCCGGGGCAATATCAAGACCGCTGAAACCGTGTGCTACGAGATCTTTCGCGAGATTACCCGGGCGGTCCGGCAGTTTGATGCCGACCGGCTGATGGTCATGGCTGCACCCCAGGTGGTGGATCGCATACTGGACGAAGAATCGGCGACCATCGCTGCGCTGGAAGAGGGCATTCAGAAGACCATTCGCTTCCAGGCCGAGGAGCAGTACAGCCAGGAACAATTTGACGTCGTGTTGTTCTAAAATTGTACTGACAATGAATTGCCAGACCCTGTCTGCCGGTCCCTTTAAAAATCCAACGACAATAGGAGCCAACGCGCGGCTGGACCAGAACGTCATGATGCATTCTCAGCCAACCACGGAAACGGTGTCCGGGTAAGCTGCCGGGTCTCCCGACCCCGCTGAATCCGCCCCTGACATCGAACCCTGAATGCCGTTTCAACGGAAGCTTCGCCAGTTCCGCGCATTTGCGTGGACCGCGCTGGCCATGTCCATCATTACTCTGGCCATCGGCGTGGCCCTGGCCAGTCTGCTGCTGCCCTACGCCAGCCACCTGCGTCCCCAGGTGGAGCAGTGGCTGAGTCAGCGCATCGGGCAACCGGTTGAAATTGAACAGGTTTCGGGAGCATGGGCGGGCCCCGGCCCCAGCCTGACCCTGCACGGCGTCATCATCGATACGGCCGGCGGCGACATCATGCTGGACAGCGCCGAGGTCGGCTTTGACCTGCTGAACTGGGTCCGACCGGGCACCGGGGGCACCCACTTTCGCTTGCTGAGTGACCGCCTGGAACTGGTTCGAAAGCCAGACGGCAGCTGGGGCGTCGCCGGCCTGGTAACCGGTCAATCCCAGAGCGCCGACGATTCGCGCGGCTGGCTGCAGTCCCTTCGAAACTTTGGCCTGCGTGCCGGCGAGGTGGTCGTCAGCGACGAGATCAGCAACACGTCTGCGCGCTACGGCGATCTCGAGCTGACCCTGAACAACGCCGGCGGCTACCAGGAAATCCAGGGCATCCTGGGGGGTCGGGCCGATACCGGCGGCTCCCTGGAGTTCCGCCTGCGCACCCGATCATCCCTGTCGGATGACCCGACCCCGGCCGCCGATTTCTACCTGGAGGCCCGTGAGCTGGATCTGCCAACCTGGTTGGGTACCACGCCGATAGCGGGCGCCCTGTTGGAGGCTGGGCAGCTTACCGCCAGCCTGTGGGGGCACTGGGACGGTGACCGGCTGGAGTCGCTGCAGTCTGAGTTCGAGCTGGACCAGTTAACCCTGGCCGGGCAGGTGCAGCGGGACGATGCCCCGGTGGACACGCGCTTTTCCGCCCAGCGGCTGGCCGGCTACCTGGAACTCGCGCTGGACGCTGACGGCGGATGGCAGTTCAATTTCAGCGACGGTGAGGTGGTCTTCCAGGAGCGCGCCTGGGGTGACGCTGAGATTGCGCTGTCCCATCGACCCGGCAACGCTGGCGACCGCTACGCCGTCACTGCCAACACCCTGAACCTGGGAGATATCAGCAGCGCCGTGACCGTCGTGCGGGGCCTGCCTGAGGACCTGCGCGACCGGCTCTACCAGCTGGCGCCCCAGGGTGAGGTGAGCGGACTGGACCTGCGGGTCGATGCCGGCGACAACCTGGCAATGCGCGGCGGGGCGGCGCTTCAGGGCATCTCCTGGCGGCCGGTGGGGAAGCTGCCCGGCGTGTCGGGCCTGACCGGCAGCGTGCAGCTGCAGGGCGCCGGCGGCAGCTTTCAGGTTGATGATCTCCAGGACACGATCGTCGAGCTGCCCAAGGTGTTCCGGTGGCCCCTGCTGCTGAACGACGTCGACGGCACCGTGGGTTTCTCCTGGGACGGGCCGGAATGGACGGTAGACGCGCCGGCGCTTGAGTTTCGCAACGAGGGCGTGCGCGGGCTCAGCCGGGTCTACCTTCGCGGCGGAGACGGGCGGCCATTCATCGATGCCCAGCTGAGGGTGTATTCGGGGCAGGTGGAAGAAGCCCGCCGATTCTGGCCCTACCGCAAGTTCAACCAGCCTTTGATCGACTGGCTGGATCGTGCGCTGGTCCGGGGATCGGTCGAGGGCGGCAACATGGTGCTGTACGGAGACCTTGACCAGTGGCCGTTTCGGGGTGGCGAGGGCAAGTTCGAGGCCAGGGCCATTGTGGAAGATGCACTGGTGGACTTTCATCCGGATTGGCCGGCGGCCGACCAGCTGGACGCCAGCCTTTATTTTGATGCCCAGGGACTGTCAGCCACATTGCCGCGGGCATCCCTGGCAAACCTTCCTGTCAACGACGTCGAGATTGATCTCCCGCAATACCGGGAGCCTCGACTGAAGGTGGCAGCCCAGGGCCAGTCCGAAGCCTCACGCTTCCTGGCATTCCTTCGGCGCACGCCTATTTACCAGGACTACCGGGAATTCCTGGAAGACCTGAGCGTGGATGGTGCGGCCCAGGCCTGGACCACCCTCGAGCTTCCTCTGAGGCAGGGCATGCCCGAGCAGAAGGTGGTTGGACACGTTTGGCTGGATGATGCGCTGGTCACCGACGAAAAGTGGGGTATCGAGTTTCCAGGCACCACCGGCCGGGTGGATTTTTCCGACAAGGGTATTTCCGGACGTGGCCTGGACACCAACCTGCGTGGGTACCCGTCCAGGCTGTCCCTGGCCACCGGAGAATTTGTCAGTACCCCGGGCCTGGCAGCAGAGGCGGTGCTGGTCGGTGTCGCACCGGCTAGCATTTTTACCCAGGACTTTCCGGTGCTGGAGCCGGTGCTGTCCCGGGTACCGGAGGCCTGCGAGTGGACAGTGCGCCTGACTGTCGAGGAAGACGCCGCCGACGGTCAGGGGCCCCGGATGACACTGGAATCCGACCTGCTGACCAGCCAGGTGGATCTGCCGCCACCACTGAACAAACCCCCGGGTGCTGCGCTGCCGGTCAAGTTCGGGTTTGACCTTCCGGATCTGGCGGACCTGACTATCCAGATCGGGGACGTGGTGTCTCTGGACCTGAATACGGGGACGTCCAATGAATGGTCCGGGCTGCTGCTGTTTGGCGGCGGCAGGCCATACAAAACCTCGGGATCCGGCCTGGCCGTGGGCGGTCAGATCCCGTCCATCGACCTGGACCAGTGGTCCGACTTCATGTCCCAGTTTGTGCCGTCCGACCTGTCCGAAACTGACACCCGGAGCCTGCAGGACCTGGACGTCAAGGTCGACCGGGTACGCTACAGCGGCCGGGATTTCACCAACCTGAATATCAAGACCGACCGCGACACCGAGTACTGGACCGTGCAGCTGGACGGCGATCAGATCAAGGGGCAGCTGCGGATTCCGGTAAACCCCTCGGTAAGCCGCCTGCTGCTGGCGGAATTCGAGCGGCTGGAGGTCCCGGAGTCGGACGTGGAAATGGAATCCAGCACCATCGATCCGCGCCAGATACCGCCCCTGCGTTTCGTGGCCCAGTCACTGAAATTTGGCGCCACGGAGTTCGGCGAGGTCAGTTTCGAGTCGTATCCCACCGGGGACGGCATGCACATTGACCAGCTGGAAACCCGGTCCGAGGTCATGGCCATCAGTGCCACCGGCGACTGGAACATCACCGACCAGGGACGGGACAGCCAGTTCGGGGTCACCGTCAGCGCCGAGGACCTGGGCGACCTGCTGGACGGCTTCGGCTTTACCCGGCTGGTTGAAGACGGCCAGACCATCCTGCGCATCGATGCCCACTGGCCCGGCGGGCCCACGGATTTTGACCTGGCCAACCTGGGCGGGGAACTGGACGTCCGGATTATCCGGGGGCGTATCCTGGAGGTGGAACCCGGCGCGGGACGGATTTTCGGATTGCTCAGTCTGCAGGCGCTGCCGCGTCGGCTGCAGCTGGATTTCGGCGACCTGTTCAGGAGCGGCCTTTCCTTTGACTCCATCGAGGGCAAATTCAACCTGGACGAAGGTGACGCCCGCACCGACAACCTGCTGATCAAGGGCCCCACTGCCGACATCCTGATCAAGGGTCGCACCGGCGTCGCGGCCCAGGACTATGACCAGGTCATCACCGTGGTGCCCGAAGTCGGATCGACCCTGCCCCTGGTCGGCGCCCTGGCCGGCGGCGGCGCCGGCGCCGCGGCGGCGTTTGTGCTGCAGAACATCTTCGACCGCGCCATCGACGAAATCACCCAGTTCCACTATTCGGTCACCGGGAGCTGGGACGAACCGGTGGTGGAGCTGATCGGGGCTGATGATCAGCGGTTTGATCTGGAGACCGCGGGCAGGTGATTTCCAGGATTCCATAGTTGGGGCCAGTGCCCAGATGCCGTTGAGGTTGGAGGAATGTCAAGTCATTTCCCCGGTGGGCACAGCAATCCGCGGCCGGGTCTGACAGCAGCCGTTCCGGACCAGATCTGCAGGCATGTTTTTTCACAGGGAAAATGTCCTGTAGTATCGGCGGTCGTTCGGGGACAGTAGCGGCGCATTCAGGTGCGCGCCGCGGAACTGGTCAAGTGGATGGAGCCAATGTCGTGCTGAAGAGCCCACCATCGCAACCTTGGATCACACTGCTGAATGCCGGGATCGTCCTGGCGTGCGTGGCGGCTGTCCTGATGGCTGCTGTCATTCAATACCGGGTTGTAATGGGCTATGGACCCGAAGTTCGCTTCTTCGTAGTTCCCTCCTTCGTCGGGCTCTTTTTCGGACTCCTGTTGGTCACCGTGCGGCGAATGCTGGTTGTCAACCGGTTGTTTGGGCGCATCCTGGCCGAGAGGAACGAACAGATCGAGACTCTGAATCGAGACCTTGAAGGTCTGGTCGCGGCAAGAACCAAGGAGCTTTTACAGGCCCAGCGCCTGGAACTGGTCGGCCATCTTGTTGGTGGGGTTGCCCACGACCTGAATAACCTGCTGACGGTGATCAGGGGCAACGTTGACGTCCTGAAGATGCGCGACGCAGAAAATCCGTTGCTGAGTGACGTCATCGCTGCCATTGAGCGGGGGCAGCGTCTCACCGACAGCCTGCTCGCGACGTCAAGGCGGGATCATGCGCCCACAGACCTTCCGGTCAACGAACTGGTCGATGAACTGGTTGGGCTGTTGCGGCGGGCGTTTGGGAAAGCGTACACAATTGAAGTGAAACACGGGGCCGATCCAGCGCCGCCCTTCGACGCAGGTCGATTGGAGCAGATTCTTCTCAACTTGTTGGTGAATGCGCGGGATGCGCAGCCCGAGGGTGGGCGAATCATCGTGCGAACGGTGGGCAGTGGCCGGGAGCGCGTGGTGCTGGAAGTGGAGGATGAGGGCCCGGGTGTGCCACTCGAGATCCAGGACGACATATTTGACACGTTTTTCACCACTAAATCCGAAGAAAAGGGGTCCGGCCTGGGACTGTCCACGGTACGCCTGTTGGTCGATGAGGTGGATGGCACAATTACGTTGAGCTCGAGTTCAGATGGGGCGTGCTTCCGGGTCGAACTGCCGGTGCCGGGGACCGGCGACTGAATCCTTCATCGTCTTTCAGTCCGGATTCCCTTCAGGCGGGGCGAACAGGCCCAGCTGCGGCTTGGCATTGTGGCCAGTCAGCGACACCATTTCGTAGCGGACCAGTCCGTTGTTTGTGGTCGCCCAGTTCGGCACCCAAAGGTTGCCAAAGCGCGCAAGCGGACCGAACACATAAACGTACTGGGTGGTCGCCCAGATGACCGGTTCCTTCCGGGCATTGAGAATAATCCAACCACGCGCCACGCCCTCCGCATCCGCGAACTCGAGTGCTGGAAAGCCCGGGATACCCTCGAGCGTGCCGAATCGCACCTCAAGTGACTCATCGTCACGCGCAACGCTGCGCGCAATGCGGTAAATGCTGTAGGGAGCCCGCTCCATGGCGTTGGCCAGCGATACTTCATCTCCGCGGGCGAATTTGCCGTTCGTGATGCTCCAGTACCCATACTCGGGACTGTAAGCACGGACGCGATCGTAGCTTTCGCTCTTCATGGTCACCCACGACCGTGGGCCGGTGAGATCGAGTATTTCGTTCTCGAGGTATCGCTCGTGGCGGTTGGCGATATCCCACTCGTGCACAAAATGCACTTTCTCGAGTTCTTTCCAGATGTGGATACCTCCCATTGTTCCAACCATGGACCTGGCATCGGCGACTGCTGCGGGATCGCCGCGCAGGCCTTCGGCCATTGCGTTGTCCGTCAGTACACAGATGATCAGCAGTAATGCAATTCGGATACGCAATTCTTTCTCCTTTCGTCCACCGGCCCTATGTCTATTTGGTGTCCTTTGTGGTGGCAAAGTTGCATGCCGTATTGGCTTCGCGAACAGCGGCTACCCTGGAATCTGATCGAATTCAAAGAGAAACAGCCTGAATTCGAACCGACGGCTTTGGGTTGCGGATGACAGTGAGGTGGTTAAACCCGAGCCGCGCCGAGTATGCCATGCTGTGGGATAGGCCTGATTGCGGCAATGCACGACCAGACGCCAGAACGCGTATTCCTGGCGTCACCCATTTTTACTCAAAGCTGTCGCCGAACACCTGTTCCGGTGGCGGGACGGTGAGACACCACTGGTCCAGCGCACTTGGCGTACCGTCTGAGTGTTTGTCCAGGGTCAGCACCCAGGACTGAAGGTTCAGCGGCCGTCCATCGAATTGGCCCAGCCGGTCAGCGATACCGTCGAATGCGTCGGGTCGAACCGCAATGATATCGGCGTTGCTCCGGCCAATGGCCTCGTCATCGATATACCAGTGGTTGGGTCCGGCCCTGTCTCCATTCACGAAATGAAGGTCCGCCTTGAAACTGCCCGTGGCCAGGCTGGCCCTGTAGATGGCGTTCCCCTGCAGCACCATTTCCACGTCCAGGTCGCGAATCACCTCATCGGACGGAACGTCCATGACAAAGGTGTGTGAAGCCGCATTGAGGACGGTATTCTCGACCTGGCAGTAGCTTACGCGACCCACCCGTTCATCAGCGCCGGGATCAGGTGATGCCGGCATCCCGGCGGTGCTGTCCCGGGGGTCACCCTCGATGTCGGTGGGCAGAGTGGCTGGCCCAGCGCAGCGGTCTACTGCCAGGGACGATTGTGCCAGTCGGTATTGGTAAGGGCTTTCAGCGTCAAATCCCATATCTGCTGGGGATGGCAGCAGGTCCCATGCCCCAGCCGTTGCGGGATAGGGTGATGCGGCGCTGGTCAGGACACAACCATCCGTGATGACGTCGATGCCGGGCTGGCCCATGACGCTCACGGCACTGTCTTCAGCAAGCAGGGACGAGTTCACGGTCACGAGTGCGTCGCTGGAGCTGTCGATCAACGCTGCAAGGTTATCGTTTTCGGCCGTCGTCACATGTTCGAGATGCAGTGCGCCGCCGTCAACATGGAACAGGCTTTCTGCCGTGGCGCCGTTGACGCCGGCTGAACGCAAAATCTGGGAATTTCGCAGGGTCACCGCAGACGATTCCCCGACGACCTCCACAGCGGCGCCGCGGTTTGCCCGTGCACTGTCAATGACCAATCCGGACGCCCGTATCCGGGCGCCGTCGGTGGCCAGGATCGCGCCCCCGGATTCGGCCCGGGATATGGTTGTCACTTCGAAAAGAACCGGAGCGGCACTCCCGGGTCGGCACAGGTTTCCGCCGGTGTGCTCGGCACAGCCGATTTCAACGGTGGTTCCGTCACCGTTGGCCGAAAGCACCCCACCGCGGGATGTTGTGCCGCGCAGTTCAGCCCCTCTCACCAGGACGCCGGATAGACGCAGTATGGAACCGCTGTCCACGTAAAATGCGCCGCCGTTGCCGAAGGTCACTCCGGACCGGGACTGGGCCGATGGATCCAGCCGAACGTCGGCCAGGTTCACCTGCGAACCGTTGGCCGCCCAGATGGTCCCCCCAAAGGCGCCACCCAGCCCGGAAGCCAGCAGGAAGGTCCGCAGAAATCCGGGGCCCACCATGCGCATAGTGCAGTGGTCCAGAGCCGCCAGCCCGCCACGCAATCCTCCACCGATCGCGCTGGTGGCGATGGCGCGGCTGGTCCCGGACCAGGCGCCCTCGGCGTCAATCTCTATGCGGCCGTGGCTGGGGTCACTCAGGCACGCAATGGTTCCGCCGGCCACCGGGACACCGGGGTCGGTTGAGGTGGCTTCCCCGCCCAGCAGGACAAACCCTCGAAGCACAAGCGACGGTCGTGACCCGTGGGGATCCACGCCAAGATAGACGCCGCCGCCTTCCCGGGCCGCGGTGTTGACGATCCGGGTGTCTCGCAGAAGGACGCGACCTGCCGTGGCGTAAATGGCGCCGCCCCTGGACTGCGCGATGGCGCTGAGATCGTTGTCTTCAAACTCGATACCGACAAACTCGACGGTTCGGTCCAGCGCGGGACCGTTGCCGGGACCACCGGCTGAGATTTCCACGATGGGGGATTGGTTGTTTCCCATCAGCTCGGATCGGGAGGTAAGGGGAGTGTCGTCCGTGCAGGCCGTGTATCCGCCAGCGATGGTGAGATGAAAGCCTTCAGGCCGCGCCGCCAGATCATCAATGACCAGGTGGGTGGACCTTCGATGATCTCTGCGCACCCGAATTTCAACTTCGCGAAAGGCGTCTGACGGTGGCACGGTCCGCCAAGCATTCTCCAGCGACAGGTGGTCGCATTCCGGGTCCGGGCCTACGGTGAGCAGCAGGTCGGGGTCGCCAGCGTGGGCGGCCAGGCATCCCAGCACCAATGGCATTGCCAGCACGCTCGTGATGATACTTCGCCAGAGTCGGGGGGTATTGTCGTTGTTCATAGTGATTCTCCAGAGGGCCTGCAGCCGCGCAATTGCCGCCGCGATTCGACAGGAGTCACGCAAGCAGCGAACGAATCCCGCCAGACAGAGTTGACTCGCGTCATCTTCTGCCCGTGTCCGGCCACGTACGAGGCGGGAATCGGCGGCAGTTTGCGTTAGCATGGATGTGGAAGGGGAGGGAGCGGCTTCCCCATGCCGGAATTGACTGTGTGCAGCCGCGGAGACCTGCATGACATCTACCCAATCTCTCGATCTCGATGATCTGCTGACCCCGGGGGGCGGTATGCGGGTTATGCAGCGGCTCTCGCCGGAGGATGGCGGTGGGCTCGTCGGGCAGGTTGTCGGCAATTATCGCATCGAGTCCCTGCTGGGCACCGGTGGCATGTCAACGGTCTACCTGGCGCAGCGGGTCGATGGTGAATACGACCAGTCCGTGGCCATCAAGTTGCTTCGCCATGAGCACCGGGATCGGCGATCCGAGAAACGAATTCGCCTGGAGCGCCAGATCCTGGCAGATCTTTCCCATCCCAACATTGCCGGCTTGCTGGACGGCGGCGTAGCGCCCGACGGCCGACCCTACCTGGTCATGGAGCACATCAACGGGATTCCCATCGATCAGTACTGCGCGGAGCAGGGCCTGGATCTGACCCAGCGCATCAAGCTGTTCACCCAGGTGGTATGGGCCCTGGACCATGCCCACCGGGCGGCGGTGGTCCATCGGGATATCAAACCGTCCAATGTCCTCGTCAGCCGGGAGGGAACCGTCAAGCTGCTGGATTTTGGCATCGCCAAGTCCGTGGACCACGACACCATCGAAACCGGTCGTCTGCTGACGCTGAGCTATTCCAGTCCGGAGCAGATCGAGGGCGGGGACATCTCTATCGCCACGGACATTTATCAGCTGGGCATTGTTCTGTATCTGTTGCTTACGGGACGTCATCCTTATGCCTCCGAAAGCGGGTCCCAGGTCAAGGTCATGCAGGCGGTTTCTGCCAGTGCGCCAGTCCGACCCAGTGACGCATTGCAGTCCGACGGTAAGCGTACCGAGTCAAATCGGGTTCGCGGCGACCTGGACGCCATTGTCCTCAAGTGTCTGCAGCGCCGGCCCCAAGACCGGTACACATCGGCAGCGCAGCTGGCTGAAGACCTCAAGGCGTTCCGCAAGGGCCGGCCGGTGAGCGCGCGCGGGGCCGGGCCGGGATACGCCCTTTCCCGCCTGCTGATGCGCAATCGGCTTGCCGCCGGTGTTGCGCTGGTCAGCGCCATCGCCCTGATTGCGGTTGTTGTGGTCGCATTCCTGCAGATCTCGTCGGCCCGCAATGCGGCGATCGAACGGGCCCAGGCCGCGGAGAGGATCCAGGCCCTGACCCGGCAGATGCTGGATACCGCGTCGCCCTATTCGGGACGAGACGCCAGTTCCTCGGCAGCGCTGCTGGACAGCTGGGAGCGGGAGGTTCGAATTTCCCTTGCCGACGAGGCCCCGGTGATGGCGGAACTGCTTTTCCTCATCGGATCCAATCGCCTGCAGCTGGGGCAGCTGGATGCCGCCTGGTCCAGCTTCAGCGGGGCACTGGCGGCAGCTCGCGAACCTCCCCAGCGCGCTGCAATCCAGGTCGGCCTGGCTGATGTGGCGTTTCGATCCGGTGATCCTGAGGCGGCCCTGGGATTCCTGGAGCAAAGCCGGTCGGCGTTGGACGGTGCCGACCTGGCGCGCTGGCATGGCGTCAACGGGAGAGTGCTCCGGGAAGTATCCCGGATTTCCGAAGCCCTCGAGAATTTCCGCCTGGCCAGCGAAATTTACGCCGGTCTGGGCGCTGGATACGGTGACGAGGCGCTGCGCAGTCGCTCCCGCTGGGCCCAGGCCCTGGTGTTTGCAGAACAGCCCAGGCAGGCGCTCGCGGTCATGGAGTCGGCCCTGGTCGACGGGGAGTTCCCAGCTGCCCTGAATGGCCTTGCCCGGGCGGATGTGCTGACGGACTATGGCGAGGTGCTGGGGATCAATGGGCGGGTCGGCAGTGCGCTGGAGGTGTTTCAAAAGGCATTGACCATTCGGCGCCAGTACCTTGATGAACTCCACCCGGACATTGCCAAGACCCTGGGGTCCATCGGCCGGTCGTTGAATCACCTGGGCCGGGAACCCGAGTCCGTGGAAGCTTTTGAACAGGCGCTCGCTATTCACAGGAACGGAGCGGGTCTGAATAACCATGAGTTGGCCACCATCCGCTTCAACTACGCCAACACGCTTTCCGATCTCGCCCGACTGGAAGACGCAAAGCGGGTCTTCGAGCAAATCCGTGACTCCCAGGCAGGCGCTTCTCCAACCCCGACGCTGCTGTGCAAGGTATACAACAATCTCGGCAATACGCAGCTGGAGATGGGCAACCTGGACGCGTCAGTGGATTCCCTCGAACGTGCCGTGTCCTGCAAACTCGCAGTCTATGGCCCGGACGCGATGACCACCGGGAACAGCCAGCTGAGCCTGGCCGATGCCCTGCTGGAGAGCGGGAACACCGAGGGTACGGCGGCCCTGATCGACAGCGGACTGGAGATCAGGACCGGTCAGTTCGGTCCCGACAGTCCGCGACTGGCCTTCCCCATGGAGCTGCGGGGCGAGTTGCTGTCCCGTCAGGGCGACCACCCGGCGGCACTGGCCCATCTGACCGGCGTCATCTCCCTGCGATCAGACAACGGCGAAACCGGTTCCATGCACTTTGCCCAGACCACGCACCGGCTGGCGCGGGCCCATGCCCGGAGCGGCTCCCGCCTGGCGGCCTTCGAGGCCTATGACCGTGCCGCGGACATGGTGCGCTCGGGACGGGCGCCGACCCACCCTGTGTCCCTGGCGATCCGGGTTGATTGTCTCGAGGCCTATGTTGAGGCCGGCCAGCCGCCGCCGGAGCCGGTTTTGACCCTGCATCGTCTGGTGACGGAGCACGCACCTTACCGGCAAGATCTCCTGGATCGTCTGAAGGCTGCGCTAGAGGTGGCAGATCAACCGAAATCGGGCTGAAGGCGTTCCTTGAGCAGTTCGCGGGCCTGTTTCCACTTACGCTGAACGGTGCGCAGGGAGACGCCCATGCCGGCCGCGGTTTCCTCTTCGCTGTATCCGGCAAAAAAACGGCATTCCACCACTCGGGCCAGATCGGGATCCGAGGCTCTCAGGGCATCCAGTTCCTCGTTGATGGCCAGCACCGCCTCGGCCTGGCGTTCAGCCTCGGCGTCGACGTCATTGATGTCCACGTGGACTGCGCCCCCGCCTCGTTTTTCCGCCAGCCTTCGGCGGCATTCGTCCACCACGATCTGGCGCATGGCCTTGCTGGCGACGGCGAAAAAGTGGTCGCGGCTTTGCCAGTCAACATTGCTGTATTTGACCAACCGGAGAAAAGCTTCGTTGACCAGTCCGGTGCGCTCCAGGGTTACAACGTCGGGAGTATTGCGGCCCTGGATGCCGGCCAGGCGTCGGAGGTCCTGATACACGAGCTTGAACAGGTGGTCCCAGTCAGACGCATCACCCTCCCGGCTGGCTTTCAGGGCCGTGGTGATGTCTCCCAGTATCGCGTTGCCGGGCTGGTCTTCGGGCACGGTTGCTTGTCCGGACTGGATCCTGAACCATAGCTTATCCGCAATGCACCACCATGTATATTTGCCGGGACTGACGGCCATGTCCTACTGGTCGAGAAAGGACGTCTGGAAGGCGACTCATTCGGCAACCCGGGCCTACATGCGAGTCTTCTGCAGGACTACCTCCTAACGGCGGCGGCCAATCCCGCCAATTCGACCGACCGCGCACTGACCTGGCGGGTTTTTTCCACTTTCCACGTGAGTGTTCCTGTAACCCGGCAAACACCCCATTGGGAGGAAAGAAAAATGGTCCGTCTATTTGTTGCCGTGATGCTGTGCAGTATCACATCGCTTTCGCTGGCTCAGATTCCCCTGTGCCCGGCGGAGGATCCTCACCGTTCGGTGATCGTTTCCAACAGCGGCAAAGCCGACTACCGCGATCTTCAGACCGCTATCGACGCCGAAGGCTGCGCCAGTTACTACGTGGATGCGAATAACTTCACGCCGCCGAAACAGCTGCTGATCCGGGACGTATCCTTGCTGATCTCCAGCCTGACGGAAAAGCGAATCGTTTTGGACGGACAGGGCATCCGTCGGCCCATTACCATTGAAGCCACGGCCGCAACGACCACCCGACAACAGGTCCTGTTGTTCGGCCTGGACATCCTCAATGGGCGAGCCTCTGGCGGGGGTGGAGCGATCAGCATCCGCGGGAGCGTTGACGTAACCATCGGGAATGCCAGCATTCGACAGGGCACCGCCGATCGGGGTGGCGCTATTGCCGTTGAAGACGGAGGGGCACTGAGGCTGGCTCCGCCCCCGTTTGAACACAAGGTTGTGGAATTCATCGCCAATGTCGCCCAGGGTGCCCCTGCCGAAGAGGGCGGTGGCGCCATCTTCTGTACCGGAAGCGCGCTGAACCTGACCGGCGCGGTCTTCACCGGGAACGATGCGACGGGCCGCGGCGGGGTACTGCACGCGGAAAACTGCGAGGCTGCGGTTTCCGGCGTGACCATGGCCGGAAATTCGGCGACCAGCGGTGCGGTTATTTACCTCTCCGGCTCGACGCTGGATCTGCATGATGCCGAGGTGGTGGACAACACCGCGCTTGGATTTCCTGGCGCCCGGTCAGACTGCCCTGATGATCCCTGGATGCCTCTCGGCGGAACCATCAGCGCTGTCCGATCCACGGTCACCATTGACCGCGCCAGGTTTGACGGCAACGCCGCCGTAAGTTCCGGGCCGGCGGATTGTGTTGATGGATTCGCCGGTCCGTCCGTGTCGCTGATTGCCGTCGATGAGAGCCTTGTTCGGGTTTCCAACTCGCAGTTTCGGGACAACCATCGGCCGGCCTCCAGGGCGGAACTGCTGTTTTCCGTTGCCGGGTCTCCGCAACAGCCGGGTCGCCTGTCCTTATCCCACACGACGTTGCTCCATCAGCAGGTCGACGACGCTGACATTTACGGGGTCTTTGGGTTGCACGGAGACAGCGAAAGTGTTGAACACCTGCTGATCGAGAATTCCATTATCTGGTATGACCAGCCGCTGGCTCCGGTCCACTTCATGGCGGATTCCGGCGATGTTCAAAAGGCCGGTGCCAATCCTGACCTGGATGTGCTGGAAATTCGATGCCTGGTCACGCCGGAGCTGGAAACCGCCGAGCGCCGCATGGATCTCGATGCGGTACCGGGCATCTCCGTCCATGTGACTGAAGATCCGGCGCTACTGGAAGGTACGCTGCAGTTGGCCGACACTTCACCCGCCATTGACCTGTGTGCACGGTCGGAGGTGAGCGGGTCCAGGGACTACCTGGGTGCGATACGTCCCGTGGATCACCCTCGGGTGCCGGGCGGAGAGCACTTTGACGCCGGGGCAATGGAAAACCAGAACGGAACCCCGGCAATGTCTGATCTATCGGTAAACTTTCAGTCCCCGCCTCAGCCGGTTGTCGCTGCATGGCCTTTCGAGTTATCCGTTCGGGTAGCCAACTGGGGGCTGGAAGCCATGAATGCCGAACTCCTGCTGACCAGCCGGAATCTCTTCCAGCTCACGCCGGCGGGCACCACACCCTGGAATTGCCTTCCGGCCGGTGAAACCACCCTGCGGTGCACTCTTGAACGTGTCCCTGGAGACGGCAGCGTGGCCGTACTCACGTTCGATGCCCAGGCCCACTTCGGCAGTGGTTCAGCTCAGGTGACCGCAGAGTTGCGCAGCGACAGCGGGGACGTGAACGATGACAACAACATTCGCACCCTGCACATCGAGGTGGAAGACCGGCCGATGTATTTCGGCCCGATCAGCCGCGGCGGATGAAGTTGCCTGCGATGACCCTGGGACCGGCCCGGTGCCCGTTTCCCCGATGCCCGTTTCATGGAGAAGGCCCATGTCCAGGTCAGCATCGAGATCGGTGAAAATGTTCAGGCATCGCCGCGATCCCGCGGATTGGTAAAGTCTGCATTGCCTGCCATCCAGCGGCAAAAATGGGATTTGCGTACTCGCCCCAGACACCACTTTCTGTTGCAATACCCGGATGACCGAAAATCTCGATATTGCGACCCAGCGCCTGCTGGAACCTGGTGGCCTTGGGGAGAAGGAACTGGAGCGTCTGCTCGGCACTCTGATGGGGCCGTCGGTGGATACGGCGGACCTGTATTTTCAGTATTCGCGCCACGAGTCCTGGGTGCTGGAAGACGGAATCGTCAAGGAAGGGCATCACAGCATTGAGCAGGGTGCGGGGGCGCGGGCGGTGTCTGGTGAGAAGACCGGCTTTGCCTATTCCGACGAACTGGTGCTGCCGGCCCTGGAAGACGCCTCCCGGGCGGCCAGGGCCATCGCCCGCAGCGGAGAGTCCGGCTCCATGCAGGCCTGGCACCGCACTTCCGGTGGTGCCCTGTATCCGCCTATCGACCCGGTGAATTCCCTGGGCAGCGAGGACAAGGTTGACTGGTTGCGTCGCATCGACGCCATGGCCCGGAAAGCGGACCCACGGGTACGCCAGGTGGTGGCCAGCGTGGCCGCGACTCACGACGTGGTGCTGGTGGCCTGCAGCGACGGCACCCTGGCCGGGGACGTCCGGCCCCTGGTCAGGCTCAACGTACAGATCATTGCCGAAGACGGATCCCGGCGGGAAACGGGGGTATCCGGCTGCGGCGGCCGTTATGGCTACGACGAACTGCTGACGGCGGAAAACGCCGAGAAGATGGCCCATGAAGCCGTACGCCAGGCGGTGGTGAATCTGGAGGCGGTGGACGCGCCGGCGGGAACCATGACCGTAGTGCTGGGGCCCGGCTGGCCCGGCGTACTGCTGCACGAAGCGGTGGGCCACGGCCTGGAGGGCGACTTTAACCGCAAGGGCACCTCGGCCTTTGCCGGTCGCATGGGCCAGCAGGTGGCATCGCCGCTGTGTACCGTGGTGGACGATGGGACCCTGCCTGGACGCCGGGGCTCATTGACCGTGGATGACGAGGGCGTGCCGGCGGAGAACACGGTGCTGATCGAAAACGGCATCCTGACCGGCTATATGCAGGACAAACACAATGCCGGACTGATGGGCGTGCGCAGCACCGGCAACGGCCGGCGCGAGTCATTTGCCCATCTGCCCATGCCGAGAATGACCAACACCTATATGCTGGCGGGTAATCACGACCCCGGCGAGATCATTGAATCCGTGGACAGCGGACTGTACGCGGTGAACTTTGGCGGCGGCCAGGTGGATATCACCTCGGGGCAGTTCGTCTTTTCCGCCAGTGAAGCTTACCTGATCGAGAACGGCCGGGTGACCCGACCCGTCAAGGGTGCCACCCTGATTGGCAACGGGCCCGAGGCATTGACCCGGGTCAGCATGGTGGGCAACGACCTGGAGCTGGACCTGGGCGTTGGCGTTTGCGGCAAAAACGGGCAAAGCGTACCCGTTGGTGTTGGCCAGCCTACATTGCGGATCGACGGCCTGACAGTCGGCGGCACCCAGGCCTCATGATCGCGGTGGTTCCAGCGGAGACTGGTCGTCCAGCTCACGCAGGCTGCGAAAAAGCTTGCGGGCGGCTGCCGGGGGTTTCATCTCGGCCAGCTCACGCTGCGCCTTTCGAATCAGGCTCCGAATCAATTGCCGATCAAGGTCCGGCCGCTGGGCGATCAGCTCGTTCAGTCGCTGGTGCCCGTCGTTCAGCAGGGCTTCCCGCCACGCTTCCAGCCGATGCTGCTTGAGGGTGTCCTCGACGCCCTGGCCGTGAAGCTTCGCGGCGGCGTCGATGATGGGCTGGGGGTCAATGGCGCGCAGTTGCTTGGCCAGGAACTGGAGCTGGCGTTTGTGGGCCACGTGGCTTTTGATGCGTTGGGCTTCCACAACGGCATCGAGCACCGATTCGGGCAGCGGAATCTGTTCCAGCTGGTTGGGGGACATGGCCACCAGCTGACGACCCAGGTCGAACAGCTCCCGGGCGTCCCGCTTGAGCTGGGACTTGGAAAGGGATTCTTCGGAATCTGAAAACATGGATTTTCCGACACGATGAACGAACTGAACAAGGATAATGGATTCGACCTGGATCTCTCAAAAGCGGAGCAGAAATCCCGCTGGGCGGAGCAGGAGATCCAGCGCCTCTCGGAGATTGCCGAGGGCATCCTGAAACGGGCCAGGGAACGGGGCGCAAGCCAGGCTGACGTATCTGCCAGCATCCATGCCGGCCTGTCGGCCACGGTCCGCATGGGCGAGGTCGAAACCCTGGAATACAGCCGGGATCGCGGCGTCGGCATCACGGTCTACTTCGGCCAGCGCAAGGGCGGCGCGTCCAGCGCCGATCTCAGCCCGGGGTCCATCGACGAGTCCCTGGACATGGCCTGCAGCATTGCGCGACTGGCGGAACCGGACCCGTGCCATGGACTGGCTGATCCGGAGCAAATGGCCACCGAGCCGGTGGAACTGGACGGCTGGCATCCCTGGGAAATCGCACCGGACCAGGCTATCGAGCTGGCAACCCGCTGTGAGCATGCGGCGCTGGGTTGCGATCCGTTGATCAAAAACTCCGAGGGTGCCACGGTCAGCAGCGGCAGCACCGTGGCGGTTTTTGCCAATTCTCATGGCTTTGTCGGCAGTCGGCGGGCCACCCGTCACTCCGCCAGCTGCGTGGTGCTGGCCCAGAGCGATGACAGCATGCAGCGGGACTACTGGTACGACACCCGACGCTGTGCCGCGGACCTGCAGGACATGGAGGAAATCGGTCTGGAAGCAGGCCGGCGGGCGGTGCAGCGGCACGGCGCGCGGCCGGTTGAGACGGCAACGGTACCGGTCCTGTTCCTGCCTGAGACCGGCCGCAGCCTGCTTGGGCATCTGGTGGGTGGAGTCAGTGGTGCCAATCTGTACCGGCGGTCCTCGTTCCTGGTGGACCGGGCAGGGGAGCAGCTGTTTCCCGACCATATCCAGATACGCGAGCACCCTTTCCAGCGGCGCGGGCTGCGCTCGTGCTGGTACGACGGAGAGGGGGTGGCCACCCGGGAGCGGAGCCTGATCGAAGACGGGGTTCTGACGGGTTATGTTCTGGGCAGCTACTCCGCCCGCAAGCTGGGGCTGAGCAGCACCGGCAATTCCGGCGGCGTGCACAACCTGACCCTGGAGCCGGCTTCCCAGTCCCGGGACGACCTGCTGGCACAGATGGGCCGTGGCCTGGTGGTGGGTGAACTCATGGGGCAGGGGGTACACCTGGTGACCGGTGATTATTCCAGGGGCGCATCGGGTTTCTGGGTGGAAGACGGCAGGATCGCCTATCCGGTTGAGGGAGTAACCATTGCCGGCAACCTGGAACAGATGTTCAAGGGCATTGTGGGCGTTGGCAACGACCTGGACGACCGCGCCGCCCTGCGCAGCCCGTCAATACTGATTGATCGGATGACCGTCGCAGGGCAATAAAACAATTCTTTGGCAGCAGTGCCAGTCAAATTCGTTGTGGTTCCAGGGAACGCGCCCTCTGGGCGCTGGGGAACGCTCGCTGCGCGAGCTGGGAAACGGCCGCTGTGCGGCCTGGGGAACGCGTGCTGCGCACGCTGGGAAAAGCGAGACTTGTGATACAGAGCTTGAACGAAGCTCTTTGGCACAGGGATGTGCCAACGGCCGGAGGCCGTAAGCGAAGCAAAATCGCATTTTGCGTAGCGCCCGCGAGCGCGTCACGGATGACGCGTCTTGCGGATGAACCAACCATGTGCCAACGGCCGAAGGCCGTAAGCGGAGCAAAATCGCAATTTTGCGTAGCGCCCGCGAGCGCGTCATGGATGACGCGTCTTGCGGATGAACCTAATAAACGCTAATGCCTGGTCGTACAATGCGGCCCCATGCACTCCCGGCTTTTCTTGAGGCCGGTGGCCTTGACGCGGCCGCGAGCGATGGGGAGATCCTGCAGCAGGTTCATGCAGGAGGAATCCATGACTGAGCGATTGTCCTGGATTTCGGGATTACATACGGGGGGAGGTTCTCCAGCCAGCTTTTTGTTGGGCACCGAGGCGCAGGCCGTGATGGCCAGGCTGACTACAGCGAGAACGGCTAACCGCATGCGAACCTCCTGTCTGTTGCGAGCATCTCATCCTACAGCAAATTTCGTAGAGCGCAACGAAGCACCGCAAAGCTGAGGATTTCGGCAACGGATTTGTTTTGTGGGAACGCGCCCTGCGGGCGCTGGGGAACGCTCGCTGCGCGAGCTGGGAAACGGCCGCTGTGCGGCCTGGGGAACGCGTGCTGCGCACGCTGGGAAGAGCGAGACTTGTGATACATAGCTTGAAGGAAGCTCTTTGGCACAGAAATGTGCCAACGGCCGAAGGCCGTGAGCGAAGCAAAACCACGTTTTGCGCAGCGCCCGCGAGCCGGCGTAAGCAACTATCGGCAAGGCCTTTTGAGTGTCCCCAAAAATTGCCATCGCCCACTTCGGATGCCCGGTGCCGCATGAGAACTGTTTTGATCGAAGCCATTTGGCACATGGATGTGCCAACGGCCGAAGGCCGTGAGCGAAGCAAAACCGCGTTTTGCGCAGCGACTGCGAGCCGGGCAGGATGCCCGGTCTCGCAGATAAACTAATGCACGTTAGTAAACCGAATCCGGTTGGCCAGCGTCAGGGCGATGGTCTTGTAGAAGCGGGCGCCCAGGCCGTCGTCTGCGGCCAGCAGTTCGCGCAGGATGTCGTGGGCGACCTCGAGGATTTCGCAGGGTTTGGCGGCAATGGCGCTGGCGCTGGATTCGCGGTGATCAAGGAAAGAGACCTCGCCGAAGAAATCGCCGTCACCCAGCAGCGCCAGGGTGTCATGGGCGTAGACACGGCTGAAATCGATCTGCACGACTCCGGAGCGTATCAGGCAGAGCTTATCGGTCACGGTGTCCTGGTGAAGAATGACGTCCTTGGGCTTGTACTGGACGATTTCTCCCTTGTCCTCGAACAGCTTCATGTCCTGTTCGGTCAGGTAAGATTTGGTATGACTCATGCGCTTTCCTTCTCCGGTCAGTGATCCACAGGGACACTGTTTCGGATAGTTTAGCCCAGCCCGTCGATCAATTCAGTCCATTGTGCCAGCGTCTTCGGCACCGGTATCCGGGCGCATCTCACCCCGGTCCCACCACTGCCTGAACTCACTCCGCGAGATCAGCCCGTCGCCGTCCGCGTCGATGGCGCCAAAAACCGCGTCGATGACATCTTCCGTGCGGTTCAGCCCCAGCTGCTGAGCCAGCTGCCGAAACTCGTTCTGGTCGATCTGGCCGTCACCGTTGCCATCAATGCGGTTGAAGTAGTCCCTGATCGAAATCAACGTGATCGCTCCACGGTGAACCGGGCGAGGTATTCCAAAAGACCGGTGGAGCCGGGAAGGGCGGACAGGCAGTCCATGGCTTCCTGGAACAGGTCTCCGGCCATCTTGCGCGAGGCCTCCAGGCCGACACAGGCCGGAAAGGTCGGCTTGTTCTGCTCCTGGTCGGAGCCCTGGGGTTTGCCGATCTCCGCGGTGTCTCCCTCGATGTCCAGTACGTCGTCGTGGATCTGAAACGCCAGCCCGATACACTGGCCGTAACGCCGCAGCGCGTCGCGCTGGGCCTGGCCCGCCCGGTGCAGCACCGCCGGCAATTCCACGGCGCAGGTGATGAGCGCACCGGTTTTGAGTTCGTGCATGTTTTTCAGCGCCTCCAGGCCCATGGATTCGCCAACCGCTTCCAGGTCAACGGCCTGGCCACCCGCCATACCGCGGGACCCACAGGAGCGGGCGAGCAGCGTCACCAGGCCGGCCGCGTCGGCGCTCGGTGGAAGATCAGAAACGAGCACGTCGAAAGCCAATGCCTGCAGCGCATCACCTGCCAGCACCGCGGTGGCCTCGTCAAACGCGCGATGACAGGTTGGACGGCCTCGCCGCAGATCGTCGTCATCCATCACCGGGAGGTCATCGTGAATCAGGGAATAGGCGTGAATCAGCTCAACCGCGCAGGCCAGCGGATCGGCGGATTCGGGCGAAGCCGCCAGGGCTTCGGCGGCGCCGTAAACGAACAGGGGCCGCATGCGCTTGCCGCCGCCCAGCACGGCGTACCGCATGGCGGCGTGCAGTCGCCTGGGCGCCATTGATTCCGGCGGCAGGTGTCGCTCGAGTTGATCGTTGACCTGCGCGACCAGTTTCGCGATGTGCTGGTCAATCGGACTCGGGGTCGAGGGGTTCGGTTGCATCCGAATCGTTCTCCAGCAGTTTATCCACCTTGAGCTGCGCCTGGTCCAGTGCGTCCCGGCAGAGGCGCGTCAGTGCCACGCCGCGCTCAAAACTTGCCAGGGACTGCTCCAGGGTCAGGTCACCCTGTTCCATGGACTCGACCAGTGTTTCCAGTTCCTTGAGCGCCTCTTCGAAATCCGGGGCTTGCTGTTTGCTGTCGGTCATCGGCCCGTTGCCGTGCTGCGCAGTCTCCTGCCGGGGCAGGCAATTATGATACAGACCGCGGGCAACGAACAGCTCAGTTTCGGCCTCGCTGCCATACCAGCCTGCTCTGGGTTTCCTGCTGCAATTGCGCCAGCGAGTCGGAGCCCAGCAGGTCCCCCAGGCCAATCAGTTCCTGCCCCCGGTAGATCCGCGGAATCCGGACGCGCTCCCACGGTGGAATACCCTGCTCCTGGAACAGATTTTTCAGCGTCCGGGTGCGGGCGCTGCCCGCGGGCCTGAAGCGGGAACAGGCCGGGTCGAAATCCACCGACAGCGGCGGTACCGGCCCGTCCACCAGGCTGTTGTCTGACAAACGCCGCCATTCCAGGCGGCCAAGTCCGGCGGGAAGCTCACAGGCTCCCCGGTGCCACTCCACCCGCCAGTCGGTCGCCATGTCCAGCAGCGGATGCATGAGTCGAAGTCCGTCCCGGTAGCGGCGCAGCTCACAGTTGGGCCAGGCGATCAGCAGGCCGCCGTCACCCGACAACTGTCGCTGCAGCTCCATCAGCCGACTGGCTGGCGGTGCGGGGAAACCCCGGCGCTGGATCCAGCGCCTGATAACTGCGCGCTGGCGTGCCGGCTGCAGCTGCTGCAGGCCACTGACGCTCAACGCGTCCTGGCCCGGATCCACCAGTGCATCCAGGTCCTGGTCGCAGTATTCGTCCACCAGGGCGGTGGCCTCGCCCGACAGCTCGGCACTGCGTGCCAGCGACTCCGCGGCATCCGGCCAGTGCTTTTGCAGTTCCGGGATGACCTGGTGCCGGATGAAACTGCGCGGAACGCCCGGGTCGCGGTTGCTGGGATCATCCATCCACTGGACTCCGCGTTGCTGCAGCCAGCTTTCGATCCGGGATCGGCGCAGCGGCAGAAATGGCCTGAGCAGCAGCCCCGGCCCGAATGTACGGCTGGGGGCGATGGCCCGCTGTCCGTGAATACCGCTGGCACGCATCAGGTTGAGCAACAGGGTTTCAGCCAGGTCATCGCGATGGTGCGCCGTGAGCAGGGCGTCGCCCGGTTTCATCAATTCGTTCATCCAGTCATACCGCGCCTGTCGCAGTTCGGTTTCGCTGGGCTGCTGGCGGGACCAGCCCCGGGCCAGGCCGCAATGCAATGCCAGCCCCAGGCTGTCGCACAGTTGCTGGCTGTGGGTCTGCCACTGGTCGGAATGGTCCTGGACCGCATGGTTGAAATGCAGCGCCTCCAGCGGATGCTGACCGGCATGAGCAGTTTCGCTAATGGACAGGAGCAGGGCGGTTGAGTCGGCACCGCCGCTCAGCGCAACCAGCAGCCGCCCGGTAAAAGGTGTGGGCAGGTGCTGATCCAGGAATTGCTCAGCTACTGTTGACAGGCTTGGGGGGTGGCCGGGCGCGGACACGGCTGGATGGCGGTACTATTTGTAGGCGCCGTACTGCATCAGTCTCTGGTAGCGGCGCTCCAGCAGTTCGTCCATGCTCTTGCCTTCGAGTTCCTCCAGTGACTGGACCAGGGTAGATTTAAGGGCATCGGCAATGCCGTCAACATCCCGGTGCGCACCACCCAGCGGTTCGGCGACGATGCCGTCGATCAGGCCCAGACCCTTCAGGTTTTTAGAGGTAATGCTCAGCGCAGCCGCGGCGTCCTTGGCATAGTCCCGGCTCTTCCAAAGGATAGACGCACAGCCTTCGGGGGAAATCACCGAGTACGTTGCATACTCCAGCATCAGGGTGACGTCGCCAACGCCGATGGCCAGGGCACCGCCGGAACCACCTTCGCCAATGACCGTGCAGACAATGGGAGTGCGCAGCTGCGACATCTCGAACAGGTTGCGCGCGATGGCCTCGCTCTGTCCGCGCTCTTCTGCGCCCACTCCGGGGTAGGCGCCCGGAGTGTCGATAAAGGTCAGCACCGGCAGCTCGAAGCGCTCCGCCATTTTCATCAGGCGCAGGCACTTGCGATACCCCTCGGGTCGCGGCATGCCGAAGTTACGCCGCACCTTTTCCTTGGTGTCCCGCCCCTTCTGGTGGCCGATGATCATGACCGCCCGGTCATCGATCCTGGCCAGGCCGCCGATCACCGCACTGTCGTCGGCATAGGCGCGGTCGCCATGGAGTTCGTGAAACTCGCTGGTAATGCGGCTCACGTAATCCAGGGTGTAGGGGCGCTCGGGGTGTCGCGCCAGCTGGGAAATCTGCCACGGATCCAGAGACGCAAAAATAGACTTGGTGCGGCTGCGCAGCTTCTCTTCCAGGCGATGGATTTCCTCTTCCAGGTTCATCGCGTTGTCCGAGCCGACGTAGCGCAGTTCCTTGATCTTCGCTTCGAGTTCCGCAATGGGTTGTTCGAAGTCCAGGAATTGGGTGTTGTTAGTCATCCAGGAATTATAACGGGTAACGCCCCAAGTTTAGAACGAAGACCCCTGGCAACCCTTGGCACATGGATGTGCCAACGGCCGGAGGCCGTAAGCGAAGCAAAATCACATTTTGCGTAGCGCCCGCGAGCGCGTCATGGATGACGCGTCTTGCGGATAAACCAACCCGCCAATGGCCGGAGGCCGTAAGCGAAGCAAAACCGCGTTTTTGCGAAGCGTCCGCGAGTCGTCCATGGACGGACGATCTCGCGGATGAACGAATCATGTGCCAACGGCCGGAGGCCGCAAGGGAATCGGAAACTGCGTTTTCGATTCCCGGCCGCGAGGCGGACAGGATGTCCGATCTCGCGCATGAACGAACATCACGCAAACACCAGTTGTGCGGCGTCCACCCCAGGCAGTTGCTTGAGGTCCTTGATCAG
>JAAUYH010034961.1_pt1 | contig 50237 bp, 29 predicted proteins | sample 7278061 | NCBI WGS metagenome assembly JAAUYH01 (sample SAMN14350203, study PRJNA611818) | marine sediment metagenome | isolation source: surface marine sediment (0.6m) | place: French Polynesia: Moorea | collected 2018-08
CCCCTTCTGAACTTTGTTTCGTATTCACGGGCAAACAAATGGCAGTCCTAAATCTTAGATTACAATCACGCGTAAGAGAAAATAAATACAACGCAATACATTCAAATGGTGGCCAATTATTCTGCCTTATTCTAATGATCTGGAAACATAGGCTGCCAAATGAGAGAGTTCGTTATACGTGCCTGTCAAATATCAAGTTTTTCAACCATTCGGAGGTAACATAGTACCTATGAGATTACCGACTTTTGAATCGGTTGAAAAGTTTCAAACAGAAAATTAGAATCATGAAATATGAATCGTTGAATTTTTGTTCAAGCTCTCTCAAAAAATGCGAGGGACTCGTTCGGAAACTGGGATAAGTTTGTTTTAATTTACAAACAGCAGCATTGCACATCGCAATAAGTACTAATCGTACAAAACGTATCTCCTTCTTCTACTGTAATCGATATCTTACCCGTGGCAGAGCTACTAATTTCTTCGTTCATCTTTCGCTCGAATATATTCAAATGTTTTCTTTACAAAACAATACAGACCAATGAATTCATTCGGTCCAAATACTTTTTTAGGAGGAGCTTCTTTCATGAAGAATTTCGGCTGATTTATCAACTGCTTTTTTGTTCTATTTAAACTTTACAGTACTTAATTTTTTGACATGTCACATCATTCAATTCAAGTACGAGGTCTGACAGATATATTTGGGGATATTTTATTTGGTCAAACGTAGATTTCTGTACTGGTACCCATTTTTCTTAAAACTATTGGAAAATTATTCACTGTGGCTAGAGAAGAATATTACAGTTGTACCTGCGCAAGACATAATCTTTCAGATTGCTTGTGCCTCCGCACTACAACCAGAACTGATTAGAAGTCTTTTTTTGAGCACAAATTGTAATAATTAACGAAAACTACATACTCTAGACAGCTATACCGAACTACTCTCTATGCATCGAAGAAATCTGTTTCAGTCACGTAGTTGATGAACCGACGCGAATCAAGAGCTGAACCGTCACAGGGTGAAGATATTCAAATTTTCAGCAATGTTATTCAAACCATGCATAATTTGTCCAACACTACTACTTAATTATCAGGTAAATTGATATTGGGAAAGGTTAGTGGAAAGCCCTAGAAGAGTGAGGTGGCCTATGTGCAAGAGTAATCAACGCTTGGAAAACTAAAAATAGAAAATTGTAACGACAAGTAAATTTACTAGTAAACTTCGTAGTATATGAACCGAATCAGATAATCTGAACGAATTAGATGAAAATTAAAAGCCCATTTCTGCACAATAATCGCCCATTTGAATAGTGTCGGTTCCTCATACCTCTCCTCAAGCAAGAAACGTTAAGGCCCTCCTATTAGGTTTACATTCATCTTTATTTATTTTAGAATTGAACGACAGCTCTTAACAGGTGTACCTATTTTCAGGGTACCTGACAGCACTTACAGCTGCCAGCTGGTACCATTCAGTTGATGCTTGTCAATAAACTAAATCCAGGCGCTGCTATACCCAGATCTTACGTGGTTTACTCTGTCGTCGCTTATTTGGCGGGCTCACATCTGACCTGTGAGACCACGGTACAGTTTACTCCTCCTACCACTCGCACGGTAGTCTGTCTCGGCAGTTTTTCAACCCCCCTAGTCGTTCTTTGGCAGGGTTGGTGTAGATTGTCCTTAGTCCTCGGGCCGTGGTGCTTCACACCAGGAATAATGAATTTGAAAATCCGAAATGAAGCGAAATTAATGAACTTGAAAGCTCATAGTAAAGAGTAATCTACATTAGGAGATTAAAAAATCATTTTGTTATCAGCTTTAATAGAAATAAGGAGTATTGGTATTTACAGGGCCATAGTATGAATCTAAAATATATTTGAGTTTAATAATACAATAGTGAATAAAGCTGGCTTGTTTTTCGAAGAAAAATTTCTATACCAAATAACACGCGCATTTTTCTAGATCCAGTCAATTGCAATCAGCAAGCTTCGCATATGTCCCGCTCAAATTCGTATTTTCAAAAAGGTGCAGGGTAGAGTGCAATGGTCCCAAACATATTTGATACAAGGACTCTAGATATATTTCGAAAGAGGCAACAAACAGCTTAACATATTTTCAGGAACAAACTTGACTAACATTCTAGAAGCAGCAAAAATTTTTCCAATTCAATAACAGGTATCCGTTGTATGATTTGCACGTACTTTGCGAAAGCACATGCGCTAAGGTCAGAAGGAAATGAATTGTGTTTAAGCGAATTCAACTTTCTCAGAAACCAAACAAATTCGGCATCCAATATCTAATAAATATTGAAACAAGACAATTTTGAATGAATGTTAGAAAATCTGTTTGAATTATGCCAATAATGTAAAGAAGCTCTAGGATTGCAAAATGGATCTTTTGAAGGTACCACTATATTTCTATTTCGTAACTAGAATACCGTCCGAATTCACAAAGCTCGAAAGTTGATACAACAATACAGAAGACGGATACGAAATAAACTCTTAAAATTGAATTCTTGTGGAAATTTTTTTCGACATTTGGTTTTTGGAGAAAAGTGCTGGTTAGGACTCTATACAAGAAAGAGATTTGGAATTTTTCAAGAGAGATCCAATGAATCCAGCCGAATGACCTTGAAACATGAAACTTAAACAAGAGAAGATGAAGATAATGAATTGGAAACAAAATCTGGATTAATACATCAATATTGAATGACTCATTACATTCTGAACAAAAAATTTTAAATTCCGCAACTGTTGAAGGTCAGTGCAGAGAAGATACAGATGCTTGAGTTGTCCTTTATTTGATGTACGAAATTGAAGGAATTCATAGCAAAAGACATTTAAATCATCGATTTAAAACCCTACGAGGTCATACAAATTGATCGCAAGTTAATAATGACTTTCTGAAATGAAACCATTGTGTTCAAAAAGTATTGCAATGAAAGCAAATCCGTTAAACAAATGTGGAATGATAGAAAACCAATCTAGCAGGGAAATATCAGACAGCTATTAACGGTATTGAGAGAAAGGAACAAACACAAAGTATTAGAGAGATTATTTAGAGAGCGTTGAAAGATATATTCAATAATTTTAGATAGTGTAGAAAGAAGAAAAGGTAGTCCAACTGTTGTACAGACGTGAAAATAGGAACTTGCATCAGGTACTGAAAATTTAACAAACCGTGGTCGGAATGTGAAACCATAAATTGTTGTAACTTACAACCAAAATAATAGAACAAAAAAATTGAAAGAACCTGTATAGGATTGAAGTTTAAACTAATTTGAGATATTTTAGACAAAGGCATATCATGTTCGAACATTGATCGCATGATTTTACCAGTACTGAGTCCAAGTAATTGGTAAATGCCTCCTTGAAATCCGTATTTCAGAATTTCATAATGGAATTCCAATCATAGATTTGCAAGATTCACTTTTCTGAATCATGAAGCTTGACGACATGCGTATGGTGCATCAATCCTTGTAAAATGAATAATAGTGTAATCTTGTTTAGAAATCAATTTGATTCTTATATGTCCAGGATATTACCAATTTAAAATTTATTCGTCGCAGCAGTAGGCGGCAGACTACGCTCAACAGAGCAGAATTCTTAGGATTACTTCTCCAAGGCTCTCATCTAGTACACCTTCCTGACAACTTTGGGGGAAAACTCCGAAGAATAACCTCAAGACTCGTAGCTCGAAAATAGAATCCTTTTTGTAGGCCGAATTGCGAACACTGTATTTGCATTTGTTGTTTCTAATCGATCGAATTTTCGATTATGAGGTTTCGTTGCATTTTTTGAATATCAAAAATTACATATGCAAGAAAGGGACTGAATCAAAATATAATGAAGGGAATTTTATAGCACCAATCTTAGCCACTACCTGCCAATATAGAGAGAAAAGCACACCGACAGAACATTCATGTCTTCGACATCAGCGGAAACCAGTAAGTAGTGAGAACACGCTGAAAATAAAATCTAGCCTCGGCGAGATTGTTTGCTTTAAGCCAAACAGGAAGTGCGAGACAGCCGGCACCGCATACCACTGTGCCTGGCTTTTGATTTGGTAAAAGGAAAGCATAATATGTTGTTAGTAGTCCGAGCGAATTTTTAAATAGGAAAATCTTAAGCAACGACTTCATTCAGTCGGATATCATTTCGGCATTGAATCTTCACTTAGCTTGGCGACCCAAACATTTTGAAGCACGAAAAACAAATTCTATTTGTTCCAAAAATAATGAAAATAGCTATAGAATTTGAATTTAAATTAGATTGGATTGCCTGTACCTCGTGAAACTATGATACACACACCAAGATCAAAATTACTGAATAAAAAAACATATGAAATAGATTTGTGTGCTTTCTAGCAAATAGAATTGTCGATAATGTTGTAATGACCGAAGAGGACCATAGAGAAATTGAATGGAACAGGGAAGGTGGCACAAAAATGCAACTTCTATTTCTAAAACAAGCAACAGAAAGAATAAGCACCAATTACCTGAGAATAGTCGCTTTGGTCTTGAATATTGAATCAAGAAATTATTTACATACGCAGAGGTTTTATTTTGCTCGCAGCTATTATTTCTTATTCATTCGATTCAGACATTGATCAACTTCCGTACTTCATATTTTTAGGGTTCAATGCCTTTCTGCATTTATGAGCTTAATGCAACACCGCACCAACTATTTGTGTGATTATCAATTAGTGAGGAGTCCAGGAAAGTTTTTTAAGCTCTCGGGCAACAACAATTGGTTGCAATTAAATGATTTCAGCTTAATCAAAATAAGTCAAAAAATCAAAAACTCGACTTTGTACGTGCTCGGAAAAATGGGAGATACTTTAAACTTTCTATTAATCAATGATTTATCCGATTAAGCCGCACGGACGACATTCCAAGGAATTTATGCTTTACATTCTGTCAAATAGTGAGACGATTCAGATGACCTGAATACGTTCAAATTACTTTACGTTGCTCACTAGATACCATATTGTGAACCGAAATTAATCAAACTGTGAGGGCTCAGTTATGTTTTTGAAGACCGATAATTCTGCAGCCAAAGTAGTTTACATATTGCTAGAAGCGTATGACGGCACAATGTGCTGAAAGTGAGCTATCCTTCATCGTCAGCCTTGCACACACCGTTGTATACTGCGAAGTGAACGGCGTGCCCCACTCACCCGACACTACCCACCCGAGGAAGATGCTATGTCCTCCGGAGGAGCCACTCCCGAGCAGCTTACTGTGTGAGAAGTGCTTATATTGCTGCATTGTTGGTATGTCTTGAAAAGATGTCTTTGCGGAAACAACCGTAAACGTCCATATTCTAAGGAAACCGTAGAAAAGGTCAGCTATTTTCGTTCATGGGTATATATGTAGACAGCGGGCGGTTTCATGAGTAATAACGTATAAATAAGTACAGAGAACAAAAAAAGAATCGAGTAAATGGGAATCACTGGAAGTAGCGAATCTTTACAAGCTGCAAATAATTTTTTAAATTTTCTGCCAGACTTAGTCCTCAATAAATTTTTTCAATCAGCTATAATGTACGGATAATGGTTACTTCATGATTGTTTGCAAGCAAATTTATTTTGCTCGAAATCTCAGTTTTCCTATTTTGGGACTATATAGTTCTATTCATAAGAGTACCTCTTAGGGATGTAACTAATTTAGGACACGGTATTGCCTGTTATTGTAAAGATCGTGCTTTTTATGGAGACTATTAATTCAACAGCACTTTGTCGACACTTGCTATGGCAAACACGTTGAAGCAGTTCTACTCTAGTTATATTGTCTGAGGCTCATCACCATTGGAAACAATGTCCTCAACTATAAAATAGCACTCGTTATAGAAGAGCTCTCAACTCATTGCATGATTCAGCATATTGATGACATCTTTTGATGCGCATTTACTCCTTAATGTTTCCTTTACAACTATCTGTTTAATTAGAGTCGTACTTATTGTCCAAGTAGACAGATATAACATGTCTACTTTTCGAGCGGCCAATCCGAGATCGTAATTCTGTATTACCCTGAGAGTAGACACTTTACTTCCCCCTACCTCTACACTCGTATGACATTAGCTACTTAGGTGTGTTATAGCGGCGTTGTATTAGAAAAATAATTTTTGTAGCGCTATAAAGTTAAAGGGTATCAAGAAAAAAATTCCGTCCAGGGCCATCTAATAATTTCTGAGAGGTATGAAGATCATTTTGAAAAATTTTAAGAAATGCTTTTTGAGATAAATTTATATTGTGTTTGGGTCTTTGAACATCAAATTGCAACATAAAGTTTTTCTGCCTAACCAAGACTATTCAATCAGTCGACGAAAAATGTAGCCTTCTTTTGTGTCAATATTAGAAGTTGATCCTCTGTTCCTAGAGCGCCAATAAAGAATTTCATGTCGACATTTATTCGATTTCCGGAACGCAAAAAGTCACAGCATTGTAGAAAATAGCTATGTCATAGTATTACAAAAAAATCAGACTATCCCAAAATTGAGTCCAACTCGCATACATGCGCAACAGCGCGATAAGTCCAACTGGAGAAATATGAACTTCATGAAGTAAAAAAATGGTCCGGGGAAAGGCTCACCAAGAAAAGTAGCCTTTTGCGCAACGAGTATAGAATGATCAAATTATATTCAGAGATAGGAATTCGAATAAATGTTTTGATGCTTGAAATACCAAGTATGATGACTATGTATCGAAATGTCTACCAAATCTTTTTTGTTTGAAAATCAATTTGAAATATTTATTTGTCACCAAATTATGCAAAAGTTTAGTTTTAATGTTTAATAGTGTATGAACTTTACTGAGAGTTCGAGAAGCTCAGCACTTGTTTTCTGAGAAAATTTGGAAAAAATGTTCCATCCCCATACAATAGAATCTACTTTTCTTTCGTTCTTCTAGCACTATTCATAAAATCTCAAATGAATTATAAAAGCACATCATCATGCTACGATGCTGTTTCTGATTGATCTCAATTTAATACTATAGGACGGCTGTAATAAGCTTTTTCTAAGTTCTAGCCAAATTTGTATTATATGATTTTTTGAATACTAGCTGTCAAGCTCGACAATTCACTTCCAAGTTAAAAAATGATGATCGCATGAAATTACAGAATCTTACTTTGTAAGTGCTTTTTGTAAAACGATTTTATACAAGCACTACGTATTAAAATGCTATCCAGACCCATTCAAATTTCGGTTTCTACAAGTTGAAGGCCAATTATATTACAAAAAAGCCGGGAAATTGGATGCCCGCGCAAATTACGAAAAATTGATGGTGTAAAAAATGCTTTTTGTGTTATTACTTGTGTGGCGTATTTTTCTTGGTCATGCGTATGAACCTTAAAAGTAGCGATTTTTCAATGAAACGTACTTGTGACAAAAATCATTAAAAGTTGAACACTTCGAAGTTCGAAAATTAAAGAGGACCAGTAATTTTCTTAATCCTTCTTTAACTTTGGCTGCTGCCTTTCAGAACACCCAAGCTATGGCTTGGCAATGATATGGATCATTCAAGTCAATATTGGAGTCGCGTAACTTTGGAAGAAGTCTGAATAGAAGCACTGATTATGTTCTAGTTTTCGGGGTATACTTATGTCATTTTAATAAATGATTCATGCAATGAATTTTGAGAGCGCTTGAATCTTGTTCATGGACAGCTGAAAACTCGATTTGGGTCCTTTAGTAAAATACAACTTTTCTAGAGAAAACAATATGCTCCTGTGCGATACTTTATTTCAATTTACCGTCGTTTCATACAGTTACCTGCAATTTTCAGACAAGAATAATGATGGTGGTTGATCTTCAAATGCCTAAAAATAATAAAGGTATTATTTCCATGGTCTAGTCTACTGGCCTTAAACAGATCCAAATTAACATTTTTCCACGCTGGTTACCAAGCATTCAATTGAATGCATAACAGGCAAGGTAATGCTAATCATCTTTTTTGCTAGAACCTCCGATAGCTTGAAATGGAAATCGAAAGAAAGGAAGTGGAGATTTCCAATTAAAACGAGTAGTGATAGCAAGTATTTTCGATACTCTACAGTAGTTTTTGGGTATCCTATTTTGAAGAGAATTTCTCTGAATTTTTCGTCCCCTTTGCGCCCCTTCAAAACATCGTTTTTAATAAATAAGGAAAAGAAGCAATGATCAAAGGTGTGATTCGCATAAACAAAAAAGAGGATTTAAATGATCCACTCAATGCCGGAGAAATGTGAAAACGATGCAGATCCGAACTAGAGAACGGCTATCAGTTCGATGGCTAGATGATGCGTAAGCTAGAATGCGGCCAAATTAGTTAGTTGTAGGATAGCTGAAGTTATTAACTCTTAGGTGAACATCAAGAGTCGATTGATTTTGAGGATGAAGACCAAAGCAAAATTCAACTGGATACTAACGCTGCTTCAGTTACTGGATCTTTCGCAACTTTTTTCATGGGAACAGGCCCTAGCATAGAGGGCGATTGAGGAATTTCCAGCTCAATAAGTGTATTACTTTCACAAGAACGCTGTAAAATACTGGTATTACTTACCCCAACATCCGATAACTTTGAATTATTAAACGAAGAACGGATTTTTGATTTCGTTCTCGGGAATCTCTGAGTTGCGAACGATGATCATCTTCATGATAGAACCAAGTTGGTTGGCGGGTCCCACCAGTTTGCGAATGGTAGGAATGCTTTTGATTTGTTTCGGCGTGAAGTATCCAGGATTCTCGAAATGGAAACGATCACCGTCACGAAGTCGAGCAAATTCGCGACGCACAATGAGGTGAAATAAAGCACCGAGAGAGCTGCCTGGTACATGATTCTCGGAAATACCACAGATCCATGTGTCCACATCGTCGACGTTTTCGTATGCTTTTGTCAATCGGGCTACGACATTTGGGTCCGAAGACATTTCCAAGAATGACCGAAACGGGGCAAGCCCAAATGTACGACGGACTCGATTGCATGGAGGCAACCCATGATCGCGCCCACGCTGGATATTCAAAGCTGGTAAATCAAGCTGTCCCTCTCGAATGTGTTCATCGATCAAGAAGTTACGCACCTCACCAGTGATTCGATTATCAACTTCAGCTGCAAAACCTCGCATCATGCCACGTAATAATCCTTCGAGGGTATCTTCAAAGAATGCCTCTGGTTTGAAGAAAGAATCGCGCAGCGGACGCTTCTTTGTCTCACCTGTAAGGCTGATGGAGTTGACAGTTGTATTCAGCAATGTATGGCCTACTCGGAAGGCTGCAGTTGAGAATTCATTTGAAACAACACTCTGGACATCTGTTCTGTATCCAGTGTAGGGAGCAAGCTTACTTCCGGTCAATGCAGGGATGAATTCATAGTAAACAACTGCCTGCATTTCTGCCGCTACAATATGGCGAGCGAGCAGATAAATTTCTTCGTCATTTAAGGTGGGGAATACACTTGCAACCTCAACAGCAACTGTATTGTGTTCCCGGGCGAAAATAGTGTGCAATGCAATGAGGTTGCCGTTCTCGTTAGCTCGCAAATCGCCAGCCAAGAACTGTCCATTTTCTTTCCTCGGAAGGAAATTGTCAGGTAGCAGAAGACGTCCACCTTCCAACTCACGTAATTCCATCGATTCATCTGCACCAACACCGTACACACTCGCAGCATCAATGTAGCTGGAGAGCTCATTCAGCGGGGCCCCGTCCTTTTTCTCCGTACGGAAGAAGGGAATAGATTGGGATTTGTTGAACACACGGTCACCCATAGGTACTTCGATAGGTAATGGCAGTTCTCCGTCGATGGGAGTGAACGTTATAGTGTGGTCCAGCAATTGGCCGAAGAAGGTCACAAGTTCAGACATACCACGGGCGTTTGGTATCGGTGTTGGCTCATCGCACACAATGTTGGAGATATGACGAGGGTTCGGGCGGGCCATGCTATCGCTCAATAGTTCCAGTGGCAGAGTCAACAGGAGGAAGGTGTGTTCAGCTGCACCTTGGTTCGGGCGTACAATATTGTTGCAGTATCCATTCTGTGTGCGGTATTGGTCATTGCTGATTTCACTACACTGACGCTGAAGACTTCGGGTCCGGTGAGTACGGCGGTTAAGAGTGATAAAGCTGTCGAATGCTCGATTGTCTTGTGTTTGACGCATAGTCAATCTGGGAGAAAGGCTTCGGACATTAGTCGGGAGACCAGAGGTTGAGAGGGCAAAGCAAAACAGAACAGCAAGAAATAACAAATGCCGTATCATCTTGGCATCACGTGGTAGTTTGGTATAGAAGAAGGCTGTACGGATCCGAGAGAGTCTTTAATATGGCTTTCTGTGTCGCTCACAACTCTATCGAAGAAAAACCAGAAACAGATGTACCGTTCGCGAAAAAGAATAGGTAATGAGTTGCTCTCAGATTGTACAAGAGAAATTGCGTGATTAAGTGATGAAATCGTCCCGATGTAATTAATCGGACAAAGTGAGCAAGCATGAAAAGTCATGAATTTGAGTCGAGAACTAGATTAGGGAGCAGCTAGTAATTTCTGCTTGCGCAGATCATTGGCAGTCATCTGAGCTGAAAACCCCAGCGGTCTTAAGTGCGTCTAATCCGAATTGATTGCTGACTCTTTGCACTTTCGAAATCTCAGTATCATGATAGCTCGATGAGAAATCTAGATTATTTGATGAAAACCATCGCTTCATTTCCCTCGCTGTATCGAAAAATGTTATGAAAACAAGTCTCCCGCAAAGTCTCAGTAACTAGGAAGTAAAACTAATCAGAAGGATTGTAGGCACAGTTTCCAACTAGTTGGCCATTTTGATGTTAGATGCTACAACAAACCATCTCTTCAATTCAGAAAACTACTTGATACGCAAATGTGCTCCGCTCCATATTAGGGCATATCTAATTTATTCGAACTAGCCCCGCAGTTTACTCTCAACGGCTTTCCGTGAACCGCTGTCCAAGATATAAGTGGACCAGATTTTCCATAAACCTAATGATAGCCAAGCACGATTGTAAGTGGATTAATATCCCTTTGTTGCCGATCAGTACTGCACACAGATCTCTTCAACGCTTTTTATGTCGTTCTGTGGTGGAATGTGAATTTTTTGACGACCAACAGCAAGCACCCTATGAGAACCAAAATTTCGGTTGATAATTACAATTTCTCTCTGCTCTACTAACGGAGATTTCTTCTAACTGCACTTTTTGTTTTCATGGTAGCTTATACATATGCAAGCGTACCCTTCTAAATCTTCCCTCTTACGATATAATGCCGTCTCAATTCATTGTTTGTGGTATTTGACGCCTCAAGAAATTCTGATTCTTGAACATTTTCTAACTCAGTGCATAAGCAACTAGAGCTCTTCGGACGTTTATGGAGTACGATTTGAACCAGGGTGATGCGATGAGATTTACTGCGGACCTTCGGTCAGTATGGATACCACTGTCGTTAGACTTAACTAGAGCTTCATGAAACCCTGGTTTAGAAAGAGGTAGACATTAGAAAAAGTCAACTGGAAGCAGAAGCATGAGAATTATTGCAACAAGGATTGGTCAGTAAAGTTAGGCACAAACTAGGAAACGAGTAGCCATTGTATAATGCACTCTAAGTATGTGAAAAATAATGACTAGAACGAAACACTATCGTTCGATCACGCATTCTACACGACTCTGTCTAGGAAGCAGGGGATCACTCATGCTATTCTTGGTTTTATCAGTAGTCAGAATGAAGGTGCTGCCAGAGGTATTTTAAAAATCGGTTTTTCGCTAGAATTGTTTAGTTCGATGATCTTGAAATGGTGCCGGTACAACAAGTTACCTAATATTCTGATATACGAATCGCAGATTTTACGCTTCGAAATTCACCCAAGGCGAAGCCGTTTGTACTGCCGGTCCACGAAATGCATGCTTGACTGATAGTAGAGATTCAATAATTCACATAGTCATGAAAGATTCATTAGAGCAAGTTAGCCTATTGTGAGATAATAGTTTGGCACTGTTATGCTATGTTCTAAAAATTAAAAGGTCTGTCGGATACTAATGGATGGGTTAAGAATTTTAGTGTGCTGCTTTCACATAAAGCAATAGTGTTTGTCTTTCAGCTCGGACTGAAGTGCGAAGCATGAATTGGATCATCAACAGAGCATGGAAAAATATATTATATATTTCTCATTCCATTCAACTTTTTCTAAAGAGTAACTATGGTCTTATCTTGAGCAAGCGAATAAAATAAAATAAATTAATTGTCATTGAAAAGAAATTTCTTCTACTCCGAATTATTCAGATAGAAAGTTTCACTGATTTCCAAACATTCATTCAGAATACCTTGCAACCGGATCTGGAATCGCTTTAAATTATGTCCATGCCAAAATGGGATTTGTCTAATCTGTTTGATTCTGCTGATTTTTTGCTGGGAAATCTGAATAAAAATTTCTGGAATTCTTGCTAAATATCCATGAACAATTTTGGGGGGTAAAATTTCTGCATGCCAACGTATCACTACAAATATGTTTGATTTATCCCTCGCTGCCGATGATTCATACATGTTCATCCTTCACAGTCTTTTCCAATTTGTACTGTACATAGCCTTATTGTACAAACAACTTGCGTGTGAACAATTCACTTCCATAGGCGATACTTTTAGAAAGCGCTGTTCCACAGTTACCGTCTTGTAAAGATGAGGGCCTTGTACTTGATAAAAGGTCAATAATAATTTCAGTAGTGGAAATAAATACATCAGTAATGCCCCTACTTGGCTCTCAAAATCATCTCAGACTTCTCATCTTGTGCAGGGCTCGATCAAATTGGAATAGATATTAAATTTTGTGCCACTTAGAAGAAACAGTCACAAAAGACGTTTTCTTTTATTTTGAAGCATGGTCATGATAGATGAATATCTGTAAACGCTAGATCTGATGTGGCGCAGATGAATAATCACGGACGAACATATGAGAAGCAAATAAATCGCCATTACAATAAATCATTTTTTGAAAACAAAATATAAAATGTTAGATTTTTTATGGGAGAGGGTACGGTAATGGACGTTTTGCTTAAAAGTACATAATTTAACGCTAATTTTGAAGTCTAGAGGCTCAGTTATTGTGCCAAAAACAATAAGCTGAGCTATCAAAGGTTCATGAGCTCTAGTTAATAGGGATCAATCCTTTATTAAAGAAAATTTCTCTGATTGGGGTCACGAAGATTTGAAAAATGAGTCAATGTGCCAGCATTGCGAAATATGGATGATTCATAAGTATATGAGGAACTAAGATTTGTATCATAAAAAACACAAAATTGGAAAGTTTACCTTTGATTATAATTTATTTTGCTCTTATATTCATGGACCAATAGTAATTGTGTGTTATATCTATTAAGTATCAGTACAATTTCTTCAAGTTCTCGGTTTGAGTCTGCAACATGACCGCATTATCTGATTACCCCATTATTTTGTACGATGTGTATAGTAATTTCCTTACGGAAACAGTCCTTTCATTTTGGAACTGAGTCATATTAGGAATTAAAGTGCTCTCACAATATGGTAAAATACTACCACATAATAAATGCATAGAGTAGACTGCGACAGATCGAATTCTATATCACTGGGTTTTGCTGGCCATGTCTAGATTTCCGACAGTTTTCTCAATAATACCAGAATATGAACATTTAGCTAAGTCCCACTTTGAGTCCCGAAAGTTGCCACAAGCTGGTTCTATTTAAGTTCTTTACCTTAGGACTTGTCAACTGTAAGTGTAACACCTACAAAACTTTTCCGTGATACCTTGAAGTAATGCTCGTGTACAAAATGGCACAGAGAAAGATGCGATTTACACTACATTCAAGAAATCTAATGAAATACGTGGCCTAACTGCATCGATCAATTTCTTTTTAAATTGTCGACGGGTCAGAGGTTCCACTATTTAAGCATCCAAGGTTAACCTGTTAACCCCTGAGCATTTACCCACATCTCTCTTACTGAAAAACCCAAAATTATCAAGCAATGTTAGGAAAAATTTTTGACGTGAAGAAGAGGTTAAATGCTGAGTTCTTGCTTCCCTACCTAGCGATTTTATCCAACCTAATCTGAAGTTCGGCGCTGAAATACATTTATTCAATATGGTAAAGTGAGAAATAGGCTAATATGAACTCGGTCGTGTATTCAATTCTCTCTTAAAGCTATTATGAAGGATTTGTTCAAAAAAAGATTCTCCTATTGGGAAGAAGAGCACTTCAAAAATTTTCATTCCGGAATCGTCACGAATCTACGCGATGTGCTACTCGATGCCGGAATACCGTTCGAAAAAAAAAGCTGGATTAAAAATTAGTCCCTCGTTAGCTGTGTAATTAGAGCTTCTTCGTCGAAAATCTGACATTGTGAGCCATGCACTCTGTTTTGAGAAGAACAATAATGGAGATGAGACTATCGTATATAATTCTAGATTGAAGGAATCTGTCGCGTCAGAACTCAAAGAATTCGATCTGAATGCGCGAAAGAGTGCTTCCAAAGCAGGAAATGCTAGATCAGGGGATGTGGCCAAACTTTTTTCGAAGGAATCTCGCTACAGCAATGGTACAAAAGAAACCATCTGCAGGCGTTATCAAATTTTCTAGTATGCGGTCCAGTTATGTAAAATCAACATTGATGATAAAACAATGATGTTCTGTGTGCTTCAAACGATACTTCCTTCAGAATCAGGTCCCAATGTCATCTTTCTTATGCTAACTACAAAATGAATAACGGTTAAATTAAATTCAAACAGGCCATGTAATTGTTTCCTGCTCGTAATGAAATCCTGGACTCTACTCCCAAACTATGGATCATTGCACTACACCAAGCGCAACTACTTCTAGTCCCTCGGGACCTTTGGCACTCGTGTCACGAAATATTGTTCTCTTGAGAAATGCGAGAGAAGCATACGATTTGTGCAAGAGTCTACCCGAGACTTTGCTTTTTGAATTGGATGTAGTTATCAGTAATAAATTTGTAAATCAATGTGCTATAATTGCCTTGTTCTTTCCGATTTTTTGTGCTTTGTTCGTTCTAACCTACAACAGAACATGCGAAACTTAATTTTCTGCTCCTAGTTGGCTAATCGATTTTGCTTTGGCTTCAAAAAGTAAAACGACTCGGTCCCACTTCAATTGCGCTATAAAAGTTGTGCGCGCTAGTCGTTCAAAATAGTGAGTGCTGTGGCTTCGGAGAGCACTGCCTATGGTAATACATCGAGTAGTAGTTGCAGACATAATATTTTGACTGTTTTAGTTCTTCAAGACAATTGTTATGAATAGCGCACTTATTTTCGCCTTCAAATGCAAAAAATATTAAAAATGTGGCAAAGGTTTTGCGTTCGCTTCAACAATGCTTCTACTTCCAAGATTTTTGAATGTTAATCAAAAACTGATGCCGGACTTGTTCTGGTGAATACAGTACTATGGCAGTCATGGACGTGAATTAAATTGTGGTCCGAAACTGAAATTAGTATAGACTTAAATACAAAATTTAACCAACGAAAAAAGATTCTTGAATTGCTTCCTTTATTGATTGGATATCAATCCAGTAGATGATTCGTTGTGCTCTGAAACTCAATTTCATCTCTAATTTTAAAACGAACTTGATTCGCTCAGTCGTTGAAAACTAAGATCTTCATTTTGAATTTAGTGTAATTGAAATTTATATTTTTATGGTTTCTCGTTTTTCTGCAATTACATTTGCTTAAAGGCAAAGATCTAGTGACCGCTAAAAATGATTACCACTGGGGAAGGTTTGTTTTTAATTCACTTAATCTCTCCCACTGATGACACGTTTGATGCTGCTCCTTCTGCTTGGTCGTAGCCTGCGAGCACTACTTTGAAAACAGAAAAGAAAATTTAGTATGTTCTTGTTTGATTTCGTAAATATTTCGGGTCACCTACCAGGTCAATATCTAGCTTTCTCTGCACTGCCGTTTCCGTAACGTTTCCTCTACCAAATTCAGGAGCTCTATATGATAACCTGCATTTCCAAGAACTAACGCTCAATTGGAAGTACAAGCTAGACCTACCTATACTTCTATATGTGATAATTAGCTTCCGTCTGTCTATTCGAATACAAACCCACTTTTGATTTAGTGTCTAAAATTATACGAAAACGTGATTCATCATTCCTATCTTGCAAAATCAACTATAATGCAGCAATATTTCGTCGGCGAAATGTGGTATGTCTAGGAAGGCGCATGAACTGATGACAAGTAAGAAATACAAGATTTCACAAGAACGGCTAATTGAATCCAAGAGTTTCAAAGCTATGACGAATTGATACCGTTCGCAGTTGGTTTACGACAATTGCCATCAAGCATGTCATGCATTGAGGTCACTCCGTAATTATTAGACAACTCAATCATTTCAACTTTTATGAGGACAATTTGTGCAGCTCAAAGCTGTGAACGCCCAACTCATCCCAAGAATAGTCCCGATCCTTTAAGTACAGGAGGGGTATTCTCGCAGTAAACAAGGACGAGCTGAAAATGGACTAGACTATAGAAAGATGTACACACGGAATGTTTGAGGCTGAGACCTGGATGGTTGCGTTATATTGTAGTTCCGAACGCCAATTTCTGGTCCTTCAATGAGTTTTTCCGCATATTAAACGGTCGAGATTGCCGTTCCAGAGTGCTGGTTGGTCATATCAGGATTCGTTCCCTATCTGACAAATTGCTATGCAGTACCATAGATTTTAGAGGCAAAATTTTCGGCTTATCTTTGTGCTCCACATCAGCTACTGAGGAGTCGAAAATTACATCATCATAGATCTGTAACTCTTCTACGACAGAATTCTCAAATCCAATGAGCTGTTCGAATCGTTAGATGCTTCAGAACGTCCTTCGCATTTTTTCGGCAGCCATATACTGCATCACAAACGATGCATCGTAGGTGTTCCTTGAACAACTCATAAATTTATTTGATCCCGTAAACGAGATTTGGAGTACCTTTTCAGCAAAACTATATCCCTATTTGATCGCAACAGATTTTCATGGTTAATGTTTCGCGAAACTATTTATCGATTCGTTATTCTTCAATAAACAGATTTCTATCCAAAATACTACCTCGGAGGCATTCATCCCGATCGCAGCCATGCTGTATTGGTGACTATGCAACTTTGAACGTTTTTCACATCAAAGCTTCCTCATCAAACAGTGGGACGTTGTGTTTCTATGTAGAACCCTTGAAAACTGTGTTTCCATAAAACCTTCCGATCTGGTTCATCGACGTGTTCTTTTATTGTGATTTTGAGTTCACTCCACCTCTCCGCAATCAGCAACTCCTTCATCAATGCGAGGCATCTTTCAAATCGTAAATCCTACGTAGGAGTAAGGAATAATCTATATGAGCACCGATCGGACACTATAAAAGGCCAGTCCATTCCCTTTCAGTTTAATCCACAACTTACAAGCCAGTCGATTCAAGCTTCTCAAAATGGTGCGCCTTCTAGCAATTCTCACCATTCTCATTTGCCTAGTGCTCTCGGCTGCTGTCACCCCGCTCAGTATTCAGAGCCTTTCCTCCACTATGACGATGCGTCAAGGAACTAGAAACCCCTTCTCGGATTTTCGCTCATTCAATCGACGTCGTCCTCGACTCCGCCGTTTGAGACGTAAATGTCGTCCCGCTGCATTAATCCAGTTCCGAACTCAGAGCGGATACTGCAATAATATCCAAAAACCAAGCCAAGGCGCCGCAGGAGACACATTACTACTACTCGCTACGCCTGCGAGGCTGGAAAGCGAAAGTCTAGTTGCTCCAAATCCCCGCCTCATCTCGAATATTGTGAATGAAGAGGCGTCTCCTATTCCAAACGACCGTGGTATGTCTGAAATTGTGACTTTCTTCGGACAGTTTCTCGATCACACTGTTACGTTCGTTCCCGTGAACGAAAGTAACCCATGGCCGATTGGCAGTACTCGGAACGATCCTGTATTCACCGAATCTCAGTTCATTCCGTTTTTCCGTAGTGTGAAGATTAATGGATCGCCGCTCAATGAACTTTCAAGCTACATCGATGGAGCAGCTATTTACGGTGTAGACGAGGATGTTGCGCGATCACTGCGCACATTAAAAGATGGGCTGCTGCTCCTCCCCGGAAACCTGCTTCCCAGGGGCGAAGATGGCCAATTCTTGGCAGGTGACGAACGTGTCAATGAAAACGGCAACCTCATCGCGATGCACACACTTTGGGCGCGTGAGCACAACCGTGTTGCTGTAGAAGTCAAAAAGGCATTCCGCACCTTCAACGACGAGCAAATCTATCAGCTCGCTCGTCACATTGTTGTCGCCGAGTTCCAGGCCGTTGTATACTTCGAGTTCCTTCCTGCGCTCACTGGTCGTCCACTGCCCGCCTACAATAGATATAACCCGAGAGTGAGGGTAGGGATAACGAACCGATTCTCGACAGCCGCTTTCCGTGTGGGGCACACTTTATTGAACTCGACGGTGAACTCCATCGACGCGAGAGGAGTACTGCGCAAACGTCTGCTCCGAGACTCGTTCTTCAATCCTAAAGCGTTTATCGAAGACACCATTGAAGGACTATTCCGCGGCATGATGCGAGGATTCGCCTCTGAGGTCGACTGTGGCATCACTGGCGAAGTGCGCAACTTCTTGATCGATGCACCTAAGAGCGAAGAGCAGCTCGACCTGGCTGCATTGAATGTTCAACGTGGCCGCGACCACCGATTGCCCGTGTGTAACATTGTGCGCAGAAGCGTGCGTCTTCCGCCGTTCACCTCGTTCAACCAAATCTCCAAGGACCCGAATGCGATCCGCAGATTGAGAACCGCCTACAAGGGCAAAATTCAGGACATGGACACGTGGCAGTGCGGCATCTGCGAGAAACATGAGCCAGGCAGCTCTCTGGGCCCCCTGTTCAATCGTATAGTGCGTAGTCAGCTTACACGCCTTCGTGATGGAGACCGCTTCTACTTCGAAACGCCGAGATACTTCACTCCGGTGCAAATTGCTCGAATTCCTACCATCCGTCGGCTTGTCGGCCGGAGGAAGATCGTCGGAAACCTTTTCCGCGTGATCATCGAGCAAAACACTCAACTGAAGAATAGGGAGATCAACCCCAAGCCGTTCTTCGTATAGAATCAACTAGGACCAGAAAAAGACAGCAAGGTAAGCAACTGTGCAGAAAAGCAAGTCAAACTAAAAGGAATTGAAATAACAGCTAGAGCAAATACTTTTTCATAGTGAATTCCTTCGCTTTCCTTTGTATGCATCTTTCAAAACTTTGCTCCCAATGACCACCCTTACCAGAAATGTCACCCGAGTTGCTGCACACCTGAACAAAGCAAAAAGGATGAGTTGAAGGAAAGGGATACTTTCCCTTCTCGATATGTTTTCCCCAAATGCAACAAACATGAAGTTCCTGTATATCGATGATGTACGCGATTGGAAAAAGTTCCTAAGAATGAAGTTGCTCTCGATTTCTACTATTGTCATTTTCGTAGAACACCTCACCAACATTGTGCTCCTTAAAATTGAAACACAGAGAATCCAGATTCGTTCTAATGTACCCTGATAATGAGCAACATAAGTAGACAGAGCGAAGATGTAGATTAGGTACGGCGTTGACAAGTGAGCTGATGACTAGAGCAGTTACTATTGAACCTTATTTGGCACGATGTTCACTATTCGAAGTTTGCGGTCATAGCGGTATCTGTGCTGACGAACAAGGCTAGCAACGCATCCTACATCTGCCTCCCTTTACAGTAGCATGCACCTCAATATTGTCGGCCGCTTACAATTATCATAATCGTTCGGTAGAATGGAAAAAACGGAATCTCTACCGCTCCTGTAAAGCAGGGATGGATTTGGCCACCATGTAGTAGCGGCCACTAGCAATGCTCGCACTCGCTTCGCTCCACGCCCATCGAGACGGTACCGACGTAGGTGGTCTATGGAGCGTCGGGCTGTCGCTCAAATAACAGTTCCAAACACTGTTTAAATTTACTACTTGAGGAAATAGAGGCATACCTCAAATTCAATATGGAGAGCAATGCGTAGAAAGGTACCCTGATAAGATGGACAAATTCATGAAATTGAAAGATTGCAACAAGGTGAAACATGGCCAAGATGTGCCACGACTAACTTCGCGAACGACCAGGACGAGACCCATTGTCTGATTGCTGGTTGCGGATCTTCAGAGGGATATCCGGTTCACGCGGATTCCTGTACGTCCACTTGCATTCCTCAATCGCACTTTGTATGATACTCAACGTATTATATAGACCGGGCAGTGTCTTCTTTGCTTCATCCTTCGACATCTCGCGCTCAATCACATTAACGATAAGCTGCATTTGTGCATAGTAAGCATCCACATCTTGTTTCACATTATGGTTCTCGACACGCAGATTGTAGACAGCGCGCTCGAGTTCTTCTGCACGCTCTTTCGAACGCAGACGGCTTCGTTCAGCACTCTCGCGGTTGCGCTCCGCTCGAATGCGGCGCTTCTCTTCCGAGGAAATCTCAGGGGTAGCACGATTCTGGATGGCATGATTGTTAGAAAAAAATCCGTGTCGCGCACCGAAAACGCAGAAAACACGCGAACTTACTCCTCGTCCTTTGTTGCTCTTGCGACGATTGTTGTCCGTCTTCTTCTTATTCGAAGCCGATGATTCGGCTCCGTCAGCTTTCGGCTCGTTATCATTATCCTCTTGAATGAGCTTGAGTTCTTCAGCACCATTGAAACGATCGAGCGCGGCCTCAAGTGATAGAAGCACCTGGGGAGGCAATTCCCGACGTGAAGCAGGCTTTTGGGAAGAACGGGCAGGAACATTGGGATACCCAACGGATGGTTGATGTAACATCGGGTTGCCATGATCCGTACGAGAAGTCGGCGATGGGACAAAAAGCATTGGAGCATCATAGTTTGCGAACCCAAGTGAATTCATATCGATACCGTAACCGGACGGAACAGGAAAAGAGGGAGTCGAATTCCCAAAGATAGACGGGGTTAGTTGCTGGGCATAATTGTTCCCCACATGAGTTGCTGGAAGGGTATCAAGAGAGTCGTCGGTGAGCGAACTATTGTCCATCATTGCATTGATTGAACGGTTACCGTTAACGACAGGAGTTTCATCGGGACGAAAGTTAACGTTACTACCATTGTCCATCCTCAAACCATCTCCACTGCGACATGCCGAAGTTGAAACATGAGCGGGCGCTTTCCTTTCCGTAGGTTGCGCATTTCGCGCTCCTACGTCACTGGAACCATGCAATGGAACATGAGGCATGCCGAAAGCGGACCGATTGTTCAAGTAGCACGACCTTTCCCCGTGCTCGCCCGTCATATCGGAGGTCTCCGAGTTGTTGGCGGCTTTAGGAATCGCACATCTACGTTGGGCCGACATGCCAAGAGGGCGATGAAGAAGAGTGATGGGCGTGTGTGTCTTCCACCCACTTGAGTGAGGGGTTTTGGTCGACGTTAGAACGTGAATCACGAAGAGATGGCCGAGTGGTAGCGGTAGTTGCTCGCCGAGTGTGACGAATGGGTTGAGGTAGTTCCAGCGCAGTGGCGTGGTGATTTTTATAAGCCCACATTCAATCAAGTTCGCAGCGCCGCCGGCGTGGCGAACACAACTTCTGTTTCGTGGAGTTCCATTAAGTGCAAATATGCACAATTTCGTTCTGCAATTTGCACAAACTTCAGAATGCTTCGAACATGCAGGCACTTTTCTCCAAAATGTTACAATTCACATTTGCTGGCTCCCTCCCAATTCGTTCTGAGCCTCTCTTGCTCACATAATCCTTTTACAAGCGCATTTCATTTGCGCCTCGCATCGCTCCTGGATTTTTTTTAAAGAGCATAAATTTACGCTGAACAACTATCGCATTTCCTTTGATGTCTGGGTTTGAATTGATGAAGTGTAATGCATCACTTACTAAGAAAGTGGTGGAGTTCGAAATGAAGAACTTACTCGCTCTCTTCAGTTCCGAACGTTTTCCGGCAATTTGCAGCACTGACTACATTAACGTCGTCTAAACGTGGGCGAGATAGTTAGTGATGACTCCACTTGATCGAACTCCGATTACAGTATGCTGCCGGAAAGAAGAACCCAGCGATAAATCACCCGTTTCCCAAATTTCAGAAAAGGTGTAACACAACATATCACACGCAATTCCTGCCAGTCAACATTTCATTGGTGTCTCCAAGCAAATCGTTCGGTAAATGAAGTGATTCATTTCTTTGCAGATTCTCTTCGAAGAACAATTGCGTACCTGCTCTAGTTCGCGTAGGACGTCGGTGAAGTACTGTACTGTTTTACCCGTAGTGTATTTGGTACATCGTATTAAATTACACATTAGGATCAAATTGAAATTAACCAATGATTTTGCATCTGTCTGAAGGAACGCTGGCACTACCTTCTCATTTCGAAGTTGCAGTCAATGCACCTCGTGGAGTTTGTTGCAAACATTGCCGTGGATGAATGATGTGCATTTAGATGCTTGTTTCGCAAAGATAACTCAGAATCAGGCTTTGTTTTCGGCCCTGGAAAGTAAGGAAGAAAACAGTGTGGGTACATCATGCGTGAGGACGTACTTACAAATGAGATGAACCAACAGAGACACTCAGTTTGTGAGGTTTATTGACAAGGTCTGTGCGTGCTGCGAAGGAATGCATTCTTTGGAAACACAGACACGTCAAGACGTTTTAACGGCACGCTTGTACTAGGCAAAATCTTGCTGTAATCTATTTCTTGCTCATCGGCAAGGTGATAGAGCGAGAAGTAAGTTATACGAGGTGCCATGAATTGCTCTTGGCGCAATAGTGGATTGGTCGGATTCTGTGGATAGAAATGTGGTATGTTGCCGCACGCGTCGTACTCAAAGAAGTTGAAGAGATGAGGTAGTAGACGCATTCATGAATGATGTTAATTTCGTGCAACATCTACAATTCTTCCTAGGCATGAAGCCAGGCCGTGCGCAGATTCTCCGACAAGAGCACGTGCCTCGATGAAAGTAGCTGTGGGCCCCTGTAAGCACCAGTCGCGCTTACTACAAAGAATACACGGGGCACAGAACGCAGAAAGGAAACAAGAAATGTGGAATTTCAACAACCAGCAACAAAGTAACAATAGATGTGGTGATAGCATTCGTACCGCGGGGGCGCCAAGGAACAATAATCAAACCAGCGGTGGGGGCTCTAATGAATTCTACAAACAACGGCGACGTTGAATAACAATAACAGCACCGAAGGAGGAAGTGAGACTATTCATGACGTGTCGGCTGCAGCAAACAATAATAATAACAATAACAGCAGGGACGGCGGTGGTGGTGAAACTATCCAGAACGTGGTGGCATCGGCGGCAAACAATGATGATAAAAAGCTGCAGAGGCGGTGGCAATAATAAAAGTTTCCACAACGCGGTGGCGGCGGCGAACAACGGGAGTGACCATGATGACGGCGGCGGCGGCGAAGTTTTTCACGAAGCGACGCCAGTGGCGATGAAGGCCGCGAGATGCCGCCGGGAGAACGATTTCAACGTCAATGTGTAACGTCTAGCACTAGTTGTGCTCTCAGCGAGGGTTTGGACTCGCGCTTGGTTGTTCGGCCTTTTTACTCGGCTGTCGATGTTTTGACATTGCACGACATTGCGTCTGCACGCCGGCTTGAAACTCCCAGTCAACCTGAGATTGATACATGCTAGCGAGTACCTCGTCACATCTAGCGCACCATTATTTGCGAAACCTGAATAAGAGTTACTAGAACACATCATCTACAATAGGCATACGACACACCAATTACAATAAAATAGTGCCTGGCATGCATAGCACACGTACTGGAACAATGAATAATCAGGTGTACCTGTGCTGTTGAATGTTTTCGATAGTTGCGATACTCATCTCTCCCACTCCTTTCATACGGTATTAAGATATCACACTCTCGGAATTATACCAGCATGCTACACAGTATGTTCTAACCACTTTCAACAATAGAAAAATCGACCTCCACTAATTAATCGTACAGAAATGTCAAGGTGCAAGCTGGCAGGCGAACGTAGGGAAGCATAAGTTCTAACTGTTCGAAATTGCTCCAGCATAACCAGATGAATTATCAATCTCATTCTCGACAGATGAGTTCCATAGAGCAGACTAGTAACCAAATAAAATTCTACCCATATCTGAGAAACGAAATTAAAGAAACCACGCTATTTTCCGTGAATAGACAAGCCGAATCCAGAAGAGCAGTACCAACAATAATGCAGTGTTCAACTGAGAAATCAATATGAAGCATTCGGTCTGAGTTCTTGCCTTCTTTTCTTTGTGGCAATTCGATGAACTAGAAATAATGTTCTGTTGGAAGTTCGATCAAAGGCGAAGTTTTTGGATCTTTTGAATTCAGACATTTATGTGGACGATAGCTTCGCTGTTCCAACAGACTGCAGTGCTACTTCAAAGATACTATACATTGCATTCTTCGAATGTTGCAGACAAATATTTAGAACCACTTTCCATTCTGCAAACATCACCATTGAAATAAATCTTTGGTATGGATCACATGTATCACATTAGATGCATTGCACTTCTTCTACTAGACGATTTGATTCAAAACCAGACTAACTAAAATTTCTTGTTTTACATTAAGTAAATCCCAAAACAATTCATCTCATAATCCCTTCTGAGAAACAAATATGAAAATATTATTTCATTAAAAATCGTTTTTACTTCTGGTTTTTCATAGATTAATAATCATTTTAATTTAACTTATTCGGAACCTCAGGTTACGTTTAGAAAAATTCAATAGCAGGTTCCTAATTTTGAATAGCTAATATACTAGTTGCACAAGGAGAAAGATCGAAATAGGAAACTCGACTTCAAAAATTTCATTACTTCGCTCTATGTTCTGTCCCTATTTCAGACGAAAAAGTTAAGATTTTTATACAAATGTTACGCTTTCAGTCTCGAAATGGCAAATTGAATTAAAAACAGATGCATTCTTGGATAGCTCGAATTCTGATATGTTTTGTAATAACAAGGCTTACACTTTCAATATCTTAAAATGCAGTCCACCCACGAGTACAGCAAGGATTTTGCAGTTAAATATGAGTATTATACACAAAACATGGCAAAGCAAGCGCAATTTTGAAGGCTAAGTTCCATCGATTCTGCATCAAATGAATCTGTCAAAAGTACATAGAGTAATTTCTCTCTTTTCATAAATGGCAGGATACTCCATAGAATGGAGGCAAATATAATAGGATAATAATGTACTATTGCATTTTTCATTATTTAATGAAACAAAAAATTACTATAATTTAGCCAGCGATATTGTTGATCGGAAAAAACCCTCTTTTCAGATTGTTCAATATAATGCTGTAACGGTAATTAGATCTTTAGTGGACCGATAATACGGTTTTCTGGTCCAAAAGTTCTTTCGGATAACTCTATTGCTGAAAATGAAATAGTTCATTTGATTTAGAAAAGTTTCCTGCTTGATCAAACAAGGAAATCGAAAGAGTTTCCTCGTTCTTCAGCGCTTACTTCGACTACACATGTGTTGTTCAATTACGCACGTATTTGATTTTTATCTCTCACTCTGATTTAATCGTCTAGTCCCGTTGTTTTACAATCGGTACCGGATTATCTTTTATTGAACGGACAGAAGGGTAATCGTTGAGTTAAGCTTCGAACAGCTTCAAATCGATTAAATCTACCAGTGGAGATCAAAACTACATTATATTCCCTCTTCAGATCAAAACATCTATTTTGTGATATCTTTGCAATTTTCTATCTTTAAAACAAACTTCAACTACTTTTAGATTTAATCACTTTGAATCTAATAGAATTGTTTGATTATGATGATTCTCAGATTTTGAGAAAAATGAGTAAATCTTGAAGAGATTCAAAATTGTTTCGTGCAGATAAGTAAGCTTCACAAGCTAGAAATTAAGTATGCCGCTGTATTTTTAATAAAACAAAACCTGCACTTCTAAAACATAATGAGCTTGTGTCCAATGCATCTCTCACTGCCCTATATCTTTTGCTAATAAACAATTGGCAGATCAAGTCTTCACAGTTGAGAACTACTGCTTTTTCAAGAACAGGATTATTCATTGAAACCTCGTAGATCACAGAACTATTTCATTTACCAATGATGATTAGTTGACTACCTTCTATTTTCTGCATTTGTGGTGAATTCGGCATTGTTGTAATATCAATTAAGTACAAGTTTGCAGTACTAGACTTTTTAAGTCGCTTTCCTCTCGACAGCTCTATTTATGTCGTGAAAATTCGGTATATAGGCAGACCACAGACACTGTGTAGTTTCCCGATCTTTATTTCTTATTCAATTGCTTGACTGCAACCAGCAAATATAGTTGAGCAGAGCAAAACGTAATACTTGATAGTGTTAGAGAAGAGAAGAATGTATAGCAAAACTAATTTCATTTGATATTCGAAAATGTGATCTGATTTGACATCACACGACGGGAACCTGCCGATTTTGGGCAAATTAAAAAGAATTGTTTACTTCCTGAAGTTCAGGGATTCATGGCAACCTCGAAATCAATTTCTTCGATTGGTATTGTTTACAAGAAATTCAGTTTTTCCATTTTCTGGGAACATCAGTGGTCGTTATTGCTCTGATGTCCCAATGGATGTGTGCACAGACTGATTTCGACTACACTCAGAAGAAGTAAAGAAGATTGCACTGAGGCATGGTTCACGGAAAACAAGCCGGCATGACTAACAGTAAAACACTTAGCTGAAAATGATGCTGACGCTGGGAGTGGATTATAGGGGCTGTCTAAATTCGTGGTGAAAATACCCTGTCTACCACGGTACGCAATCCCATTGCTGGCATATAGAACTCCGCAAGAAAGTCCAGCATTCGAGTAAACATCGGAGAAACAAAATGAAACAGTGCGGTACCGGCCGTGCGAGAGGGACCAATTGAACTTTAGGCGAATCGAGCTCACGCCGACCAACTAAGTGTAGTGAACTGCGTCGGTACTGTACTGTAGACCCTACTGCGTCATCTTACTGATTCTTCTTCTGCTTGCACTCATCCACAATGCCGTTGACTTTCGGCACCGAAATGTCAATCATGTCATCGTCCGACTCGTCCTCGGAGTCCGATTCCCCGTCATCGGTGACTTCGATATACTCATACTCCGAGTCCGAGTCCTTTTCCTCGTCCGAGCTTTCCTCCTCACTCGACGACATCGGCTCGTCATCCGTGTCAAAGTAGCGTACTGGCTCGGGTGGGGGTGGCTTGGCCTCTTCCGCTTTCACTGCCATGTTCAACACGACCTTTTTGCTGCATCCGTGGTAACAGTCCACTGCCGCCAACACTTCCAACGCGTAATTTCCAGCACGCGGCGCCACGAACGAAAACTTCAGGTCATAGATGGTCACACGCAGGTCCTTAGCCAACTCATCCGAAGCGTCCTTCTCCACTGGTTTCTCAACTGCGCCACCAACGCCGCAGCACGCATCATGAGAATCCTTTTTCACTCCGTCCGGATTGTGTCCCCTCGCATCAATTGGCAATAATCGCTTCAGTTCGATCGGGCACATCAAGCGTTGGTCGGCGAGCCACACCCACCAAATCTCCTGCTTCCCAGCCGGCAAATCCGGTGCACACGGCGAAAATACCGAGCCTTGTTTGCGCATGACAGTAAGCTTCGCTCGTACAGTTACGGTATCGCCTTCATAGACCGAGTCATCGTCCTCATCCTCCACGCGGGGCGCGGAAGCCGTTAAGTTCGCGTACGGATACCGTTCGCAGAACTTCATCACATCGTCAAACTGCTCATCGGTGAAGCCACGCAGCAACGAGCGTTGTTCCTTGCCAGCTAAGCGCATGAAGTTGTAAATATCACGCGCAGGCGATGTTCTAGAAGTCGTACAAAACTTGACCTCCTTTTCTGTGAAGTGAGGCAATTGCAACAAGGCCACATCCTTTTCATCGGTGCCGCGAAACACGCACTGCATAAGCCGTAAGCATGTGATAAGATGAACGGTATGCCCGCGTGGTTTCATCGTACTCCACGCGTTCTCCGCATCGGGCCGTTGGAACATTCCCACCGTGTCAGCCAACGCCGTCAACAGCGGCTCGGAATGCGACAGAATTTTCGCCAGCGTTGGTTGCAGTTCGAGTGGGATGGGAATACCCGCGATTCTCGCCGACAAAATCACGATGTTTTGAATTTGCGCTTGAGTTGGTTGCATCACAAAGTTCATTTTTCGCAAGTCCATCTTCCCTGCTCGCTTCAGTGCGGCAATAAGCTCGCGCACCTTGTCCTCATGTTCCGGCACATATAGCCTCTCAAACTCGAAACTGCTCGCGAAGGCAGCCAGCATGTCCCGGAACTTGTGCGATTGTGACAAAGTATCGCGGTACAGCATGTATGTATCCGTCATCACCACATCGGTCATTTGCTTGTTTCGTCGGTGCCACCAAATCCCCACTGCAATTGGAAACACGAACACCATGCAAATCACATAGAGAAACAGCACCGTATTTTGCCGAGTCGCCACCCATTCGGGCAAGCCCAACCCCAATGTTGTGCCGATGTACCCGTCGGGATTCCCATACTTTTCGTAATTCCGTCTCGCCTCTTCATTCGTGAGTGCAGAGAACGCTTTCGTGAGTTGAATGAACCTTTCGCCCGCGGTGGGGTCACCAAGATTCTTGTCGGGGTGATGAATAATTGACAGCTTCCGGTACGCCTTTTGAATCTGTCTCTTCGTCGCCGAGGTGTCCACACCGAGAATGGCGAACGGGTCGAACGGCGTTTCTTGTTCCATGCTCGTGTTGTATACTCGGTACGCCACCACGCCCAGGATGGCCGACACAAGCACGAACGACACGTCCCATATTGGGAGCCCAGAACGTTCTCGCATCTCCTTCGCCTCTTTCTGCGCCTGGCACGGTCCACACGCGCACCAGCCTTCCTTCGCGCGGTCCAGCTCGGTTTTCTTTTTCAGCCCACGAAACACTATCCGCGACACGCGGACAAGCGCGGACGGAATCCAGTACACGAGCAGCAACGAAAGCAGGAACACATGGAACGCATTGTCGTCGTATAGCAGATTGCTGTTATCGGTGTTGGTATTATATTTCCTCCCCATTGTCGCAGGTCGCACGGAATTTTTCGAATGGTGGCAGGGTGGATGTCGAAAGCCAAACAGTTATTGGCGTGCTATGCCGCCGTCGTGGTTGTCAACAATAGTAAGCAAGCGCGCAACAAGCGCAGCGCGAGAGATGGGAGCACGCGTCGTGAATTCGCTCGCACACGGATGGTGGCGAGTTGAACGAGAAACGGGATGGAACGGAGGGGGAGCGACGGGGTCGAATTCAGGAATCACTGAGGCAGGGTCGTGACGGAACTCGTGGAGAATGATTGATGCTGTTTTTTGGGCAATTGTGCGACGTCATACACGCGTGAGGGGGTGCTGTAATGGGCACAACAGGTCCACAATAATTGGCCCACTGGCGCCAAGGTACAGTACGACCTAGCTGGTCGCAAATGGATCAATCTTTCCAGCACCCCTCTCATCAGTGCTCCCTCCACACGGCGCCCGTTGCTTCGCGATGAATTCCGGCGGCGACACCACGAGTGCGGGGCAGCTGGACGCGTCGCTGCTGAAGGCCGTGACCGTGCTGCGTTCCCTCGACCTCAGCAGCGTGAGCGCCGAGCTCGTGCAGCAGCACGATTACCGATTCGGCGAGATCATCAACAACAGCCCGTTGGAGGCGCTCGAATCCATCCGACCCAACCTCCACCCCGTCAACGACTACGCCGCGTATGTCGTCGTGCTGCATGCGGCGCTCGCCGCCGCCAAGCCCTCCAGTGTGCAGACGCCCTACTTGCTTTCCGAGTACGCCCGCTTCGCACTCGACACGCGCCCCGAACTAGCCCGAATTCTACCATCGCGATGGTGTGGCGCTGGCCGGCATGCGTCGCGGCTCGCGGTGGAGGGCGAAAACACTCAGCGCTGTCTTTCGTTAGTGAGTCCGTTGCGTATTGCAGCGGACAAATGTGCGCCCTCATCGGATCACCTTGTTCCCTTGCACGCCGATTTCCTCGCGGTCTGCATACATTCGAAAATGTATGAGTATGCCGCGCGGTGGGCCCGCCGCCGACGGTTACAAATCGACGTGGATGCGACTGCAATCGAAGCCTCCGATGTGGTGCTGATATTCTACTACTCCGGCGTGGTTTTCATCGCGATGAAAGAGTTTCGCGTGGCGTTGGATAACTTTCGTATCGCACTCGCAGTGCCTGTGAATACGTCCGGTCGACTGAACGAGCTCATTCTCTCGGTGTACAAAAAATACGTGCTCATGAATATTCTCGTTCATGGGTGTTCCCCGACACAGGGCCTCAAATTCTGCACTTACAATTCCAACCGATTACGAAATACCGCGCCGGAGTACATCGAGCTCGGCACGGCGTATAGCAAGCGCAAACTTAATGAGCTGCAAGATATCGAGGAAGTGCACAGGATCCAGTTCGAAAAAGACGGCAATTCTGGTCTCGTTAGACAGGTCATCAAGTCATTGCCGAAGCTCATCATCAAGCGTTTAACCGATTCGTTTGTCACCATGCGAATCGAAGATGTGGCGGTGCGCGCCGGATTGGAAGACCGAAAAAAAGCCGAAAAACTGTTGTTGGAAATGATTAGCGACGGCTCGATTCGTGGACACATTGACGGAAAAGACCAGGTTGTGCGATTCGTAGGGAAGAATGAGTCGGTGGACGGTCAAGAAGGAGAGGTGTATCAGACCCCTCAGGCACTTTTGGCCATGAACGATAACATGCAACGATGTATTTCCGCTCTCCGACGTATTCAACTGTTTCGCGACAGTCTACTTGTTGATACCACGTACATTAGAAAAGAGCACCAAATGCGACGACAAAAAACAAACAGCTCGCGCGAACCCGTGGGCAGCTACATGCCTACAGATGATGCCGAAATGGAGGCGCCTGATTTCGCCGAGGAAAGTATTCTCTAGTCCTTCGACTCCGGACCACAGCCACAATGCGAGCGTCGCAATTGTAAAACTACCATCATCTCTACGTTTTCTCTGCGCCGATGGCCATCCTTGCCTCCGAGCGGCAACCAATTTTCAATCCTCAATGTGTAGAACTGATTGATGTAGCCCCAAAACTCAATAACATGGTGGGACTTCCGATGGTTTCCAAACTCTGAACGTGCGGTGCAACATAGAAAATTGACTACCTCGCTCTCTAGGACCTAATACTGGAACAAACTCTACAGGATAGCGGAAAAAGTAGTACTAGGACCGCTGTACTTCGATTCCAGTTTGGGGTAAGACAGATGTTGAACGTAGATTGCATACTGTTTTTCGATACGGCGGCAACTTGTAAGTTAACGGTTTTCCGCGACGAAGTGCGCACAATGCCACAGGGGTTTACAATAAACAAACCATACCGAGCGCGGCACAGACTTCGCGGAGCGGAATACGACTAAGCGAGACAGCACGCGACTTAATAGGTGGCAACACCCTTGGTCTTCTTCTGGTCGCCGAGCTCGAAGTGCTTGCAACGCTTAATAACTCGCTGCTGCTTGATGTTGCAGTGCGTGCACTCCATTCGCAGCACGATCTTTTTCGTCGTCTTCGCCTTTTTGTGGAACACGGGCTTCGTCTGTCCGCCGAAGCCGGCCTGCTTCCTGTCGTAGCGACGCTTACCCTGGGCGTACAGCGAGTCTTTGCCCTTCTTGTACTGCGTCACTTTGTGCAGCTTGTGCCCGAGGCACTCCTTCGCGGGGCAGTAGGTCCTGCGCGATTTCGGTACCACAACCTGCGGCGCGCCGGTTAGTACGCCGATTCGCTTGCTCGCACAAGCGCGCGCCTCGTTCGCGAGATTGCAACACTTACCATCTTGTCGGATTTCGGTCTCTGTCGGAATGCTGCTAGGGCGGTATGGTGTCAACGGCGAGAGCTGACTAGACCGACGGCGACCCAAGATGTATGACAAACAATAATTGAATCTTGTATTTTTAATAATTTTATAAACGACCAATCAAACTCCGTATCACTATCAGATTGGTATCACAAATCGAAAGTAATTGCTTATCATGAAAAGTCGTGCATTATCAAAGTGGTAGACGACGCCGCCAACCACAACGATACCAGCATGCCAGGCACAAGTGGGGAAAGCTCGGAACCCAAGGTGGACAATGGAGTGCTGTATCTTATTGGGCTCGGGCTAGGCGACGAAAAGGACATTACGCTTCGTGGATTGGAAGCGGTGCGCAGCGTGGGACGAGTGTATCTCGAGGCGTACACCTCGATATTGGGCGTGAACAAGGAACGTTTGGAAGCGTTGTACGAACGCAAGATAACTATCGCCGACCGAGAGTTTGTGGAGGAGCGGGCGGAACAGATGCTGGATGAAGCAGCGACATTACCGGGTGGCGCTGCGATGTTGGTGGTTGGGGACGCGTTCGGTGCCACCACACACACCGACCTGTGGTTGCGCGCGCGGGAGCGTGGTATACGCGTGGAAACCATCCATAACGCGAGCATCATGAATGCGGTGGGCTGCGTCGGATTGCAGTTGTACAATTATGGCCAAGCTATCTCGTTGTGTTTCTGGACCGCGACCGACCGACCCAAGAGTTATTTCGAGAAACTTTTATCGAACCGGCGGCAGGGCTTGCACACACTGTGCTTGTTGGACATCAAGGTGAAGGAGCCGTCGCTCGAGTCGCTAGCGCGCGGAAGGAAGGTGTACGAACCACCTCGATACATGAGTGTGAATCAAGCAGTTGACCAATTATTAACAATCGCGGAAGAGGAGGGTTCGTCGGATATTGGACCAGATACGATTGCTGTTGGGTTGGCACGACTTGGCCAACCCGACCAAAAGATTGTGGCCGGTCCCATGAAATTGCTTAAGGATTTCGATTTTGGTGACCCGCTCCATTCTCTCGTAGTACCTGCACGGAAGCTGCACTTTCATGAGCGTGAGGTGCTGAAAGTGTATTGCGTACCGGGTGGGGAGGAATCTCTAGTGGAGGAGTCGAGTAGTACGTAGTAAGGGACCTTATTCTATTTTGTTGAAGATAAATTGGAGAATGCGTTGACAGACGTCGACGGAATTGCTTCTGTTTACCGGTACCGTAACGTGGGCAACTCTAGAGGAACTGACCGACACGCCGCTAGCTCGACGCTGATAAACAAGAAGTGAGAAATTGAATGCCTCACTCCTTACTATCGTGGGTACGACTACCTGTATTGCCGAATGCAACTAGCGCAAACTATAAAGCTAACACCAAAAGATGAAGCATTTGTTTATTGAAATAACAACACAGTTACGATCATTGGGCGGCAGCTTCCTGGCAATTTGGGAAACGTGAACAGCATGCACGAGGTTCGGCGAGGACGTTGTTCTCGAACCAGTCTAGGGCGAAGGTCCTAGGGCACAACGCTCTGACCTCGGCGATGAGGTCGAGAAACTTGCGAAGTGTGCCAATTATCTCGTTCGTAGCTGCATCGCGATTGGGTAGCTGCATCGCGATTGGGTTTCTGCTCAAGCGCAGGCAGTATGGCAACGATATCCCTTTCAAGGCGCTCGAAATACGCTCTACGTTGCTGGTTCTCACGTTCCATATTCGAAGAAAGGCGCTCGAGTGCTTGGATCTCGCTGTCGCGCATCGGCTCGCGACATTGTTGCGCTTTTTTGGCACTCTCTTCTTACGCATGGTCGAAAGAAACTGCAGAAGAAGTAAGAAGAAGTGTGTCAGAATCGTGAAGCGAGGGTGATAGGTGAGGGTGCCAACATACCAGTAGTACGTTGAGGATAGTAGTGGGTCTTGGTCGAGACAAGACACCTAGGTTGGTTGGTTCGGTTGTCTTAGCTTATCGGCGGAGGTGAGCGACGCGAAGTACCTTACATTAGGTCAGTGATGACGGTTAACGGAAAAATTACTAATAATTGTGGCACAACAAATTCAGATAAGTTTTTGCGAAAAGCAATTCCGAATTACATGCATGGAGTGCTACGTGTATTGTGCGTGTACTGTTGTTGGTCGCTCGCGGCAAGTGGGGATGCGACTCGAAACAATGCATAATGTGAGCATTATGAATGGGTGGGTGGGCTGCATCAGCGTGCTGTAGTACAACTACGGCCAAGCTATCACACTCTGCTAATAGGCTGCGCCTGACTGACCAACCTTTTGACCGAAGAGTCATTTTTAGAAAGTTTTGCCAAACCGGCAGCACGGCTCGCACACACTGTGCTTGTAGGATATCAAAATCAAGGTGCCGTCACTTGAACTGTTGGCGCCCGGAAAGAAGCGTACTATCCACCACGATACACGAACGTGAATTATGAGGTCGACAGATTGCTTACAATCGCGGTAGAGATGGCTTTTTGCGGTATCTGAGCAGGTATGGTTGCAGTCGGTATGGCCGTCTTGGTCAAGCCCACTAGAAGGTAGTCGCCGGAGCCAAGAAATTTGTTGAACGATATCGTCTTTGTGAGGCTCTTCATTCTACTGTAATACGTGCATAAAAACTGTGGAACTCATTCATGAGCATTAAACGTCGAAGATGTGTTGTGTGTCGAGTGGAGAAAATCACTTGCAAGGAAATCGAGTACCATGAAACCAGGAATTCTACAATACGTTGATATACCTTCTAGGAATTGATTCAGTTTGCAGACTCTGCAATGTGGGTACTGCACTGGAAGTGACCTAATGTACACGAATAGTACGCCCAGGTCAATGCTGATAGCCACGAAAATGGGAAGTTGAACATCAGGTGAGGATTAATACAATTGGTGGAAATGATTATACTGCACTATTACGATGTAGTCTTTGCTTTCGTTTCATTCACAGTAAGAAGTGCGAGGTGGGTGTTGAATGTTGTTGACATCGTTGAGGAATCCACCCACCGGCACATCGCAGTGTCGCATGTACTCCTGAAATGGAATTTAAAAAATGAGCTAGGGAAATTTCTGGAGGAGTTTGGAGTTGTTTCATGAACGTCACCTCCACGCCTTGACTATCGCCTACTGTTTCCGCCGCGAAGGAATGTCATCGTACTTTCCTTGTCCAAACCAATTCGAATGCAGGTTCGATGGTTTTGTGTCGGACAGGAATGGAAGCATCAATGATTGACGGTGAGGAATGTCGAGTGTGAACAAAGAACGGCTAGAACGGTGTATGAGCGCGGGATAACTATCCTCGACAGAGAGGTTATACAGGAGAGAGCGGAACAGATGCTAGATAAAGCATCGACATTACCGGGTGGCCCGCGATGTTCGTGGTTGGAGACGGGTTCGGTGCTACGACACGTACCGACTTGCGTTTGCGTGCACCGTAGCGTGGTATACGCTTTGAAACAACACAAAATGCGAGTATTATGAATGCGGTGCGCTGCGTCGGATTGAAGTTGTACAGTTACGGCCAACCTATCTCACTCTGCTTCTGAAAGGCGACCAACCGACCCAAGAGTAATTTCAAAAGCTGTTACCGAACTGGCGGTAAAGCTTGCGCACGCTGTGCTTTTCCACATCAAAGTGAAGGAGACGTCGCTCGAATCGTTTGCGCGCGGGAGGAAGGTGCACGAAACTCCTCGATACATGAATGTGAATCAAGCGGTTGACCAATTGCAAGCAATGGCGGAGGAGGAGGGTTCGTTGATATTGGAACAAATGCCGTTGCAGTTGGTCTAGCACGACTTGGTCAACCTGACCAAAATAATGTGGCCGGTTCCATGAGATTGCAGAAGGATTTCGATTTTGGTGAGCCGCTCCATTCTCTCTTATTATTTGCACGAATCCAAATCTTCCATGAGCGTTAGGTGGTGAAATTGTAATGTGTACCGGGCGGGGAAAATAATTAGCGGAGGAGTCGATTAGTACGTAGTGAGGAACCATATTCTCTTTTGTTGAAGATAAATTGGAGAATGCGTTGGCAGACGTTGATGGAATAGCTTCGATTTACTGGTCCCGTAACGTGGGCAAGGTTAGAGGAACTGACCTTCTCGCCGTGTACTTGTAGCTCAATGCTGATAAACAAGAAGGTGAGAACTGAACACCTCACCTATTATTCTCGACTTTTTTGTCATTTCCTTTCTCCTCCAACTCAAACAAATTTCAAATTGCGGTAGTTGTCCTAGTGTTACGAATGGAGAGTGTGTAAAGGATGGTGACTTCCAAGTATTTGAGAAGCGGGAACGAAGTGTTCCAGAAGACTTCAAGAGTTTGGTCAAAGCGAGCAATATCACTGAACTAAATGGTTGATTCTGTCTGGTTCTACAGACAGATAGCGCTGTCTTTTCTGTCTCCCCCTCTCGGCAGCTAGCACGATATGCAAACTGCAAATTTGTCCCTTCTCTGTCGAATCGATGCTTCGAACATCTAGAGTAGAATGTACTGCATGAGTACTCGTATCGTCGAATCCTGCCAACGTAGACTACAAACCCAATTACAAAGATGAATTGTATGTTTATTCAGATAGGGATAAGATGGCGATCATTGTGCGGAAGAGTGCGGACAAAGCGGTTACCTGAACATTAAGAACCACCCTTAGAAAGGAATTGATTCTTTTACTCGTCCGAGGCGAAGGTCGACGAGCACGACTCCTTCGTCTCGGTAATGCAATCCAGAGCCTTGCGGAGGGTTGCAAGGCGTGCCTTCGTTTCGGCGTCACGATTTTGTTTCTGCTCAAGTTCTCTGATTATTACAATGATGTCGTAGCGAAGTTCTTCGAGTTCAGCTTCATAATCGTGGTTCACACATAGCTTGTGATACAAAGTCGGGTCGAGTTCCCACTCGGTAATGCAGTCGAGAACCAGGCGGAAGATCTTAATTGTTTCATTTGTTCTCCTGTCACGATTCGGCACCTGTTCAAGTTCATTGATTTTGGCAATAAAGTCGCTGCGAAAGTCCTCGAGTGTTTTCTCGTGGTTGCGGTTCGCAGGTAACTTGTGATATGGGTTTTGCTCGAATGCCATCAGCTCTCCTTCCTCGTTTTCGGATTGGGTCTTCAGTTCGGTATCATTGTGGGTTTCTTTGTGTTTTCCCTTGTCACCCATGATCGAAATGAACTCCGGAAAAGTGAGAAGAAGAGTGAGAGAGAGTCGTGAACGGAGGGCGTAAGGTGACGGTGCGAACTTACTAGTAGTAGCTAGAGTGTTTGTGTTTTCGAGTCTGAGAAAGCTCGGCTAATTGGTTGCTCGTCCTGTGTCAATTGTTGGAGGAGGTGAGCGAAGCGAAATACCTTGCATAAGATCAGCCGTGATGGGTAAGGGTAATTACTGTAACCTGTGGGACAAATTTTCAAAAATGTTGCGAAAATATTTCCTAACTTTCATGAAGTGCCATGTGTACTGTGGTTGGATCTAATCTACTGCTAGATAGATGCCAAATGAAACGATTGGTGCTGTTTCACAAGCGCCAGATAACTGCCGTCGACCGCTGGTTTGTTAAGAAGCGAGAGGGACGAATGCCGGATGAATCGTCACTACTTCCCGGGGGTACATGGAACCTGGTGGTAGGAGACGCATCCAGTTTTACTACACACATCGACTTAAGGTTGCGCATGCGGGAGCTGGGAATACGAATTGAAACCATAGATAAAGCGTGCACAATGAATTGGTGAGCTGCGTATAGTTGCAATTGTATAACTAAGGGCAAACTATCTCACTGTGTTATTGGACCCCGACCGACCGACCGACCGACCAAAGAATAATTTCGAGAAACTTTTACCGAACCTCCGGTAGGTCTTGTGCAAACTGTGCTTGTTGGTATCAACATAGTGGAGCAGTCTCTTGGATCGTTGGCGTGCGGAAGGAAGGTCTACGAAACACCACGATGCAGGTGCGTGAATTTTGTGGTTGACAAGTTGAATAGAACCGCGGAAGAAATGGGTTCGTTTAGTACTTGAGCAGATACGATTGCAGCTAGTGTGGCTCGATTTGATCGAATCGGCCAAAACAAAGTAGCCGGACCTTTGAAAATCTGTGGTTGATGGATTTCGATTTTGATGAAGCGCTTCATTTTCCAGTAAGAACTGCAAGTAAAATACAGTACACTTTTATGAGCGTGAGGTTGCAAAGGTGTATTGTATACCCCAGTGGAAAAAAATTACTCGCAGACGTGATGGGTAGTAAGAAACCATGCACAGAAATACTTGTATGCAATTGGTTCTGGTTCAATACTTCGTAATGTAGGTACCGCGATGATTAGTGATTTACCATAGAAGTAATTGTCAGTCAATACTCCTTGACACAAATATAAACCGCTCATCATCTGGTGAAGACTACTACAATCACTGAATACCAGAGAACAATTAAGCATCACTCTTTGTCAACGTTTCATTTACATTGAGAGGTGGAGGATGGAAGTTGGATGTTGTCCAAATCATTGGAGAACATTTCATTGGATTATTGTGGCGCTTGTCCGTCTTATATTAAAGGTACGAACGAAGTACTAACATGTTTCGAGGAGTTTGGATTTTTTTTACTACGAGTGGATGGGTTGTGCTATCGCAATATAACTATCACCTACAGAGAGTTTGTGGAGGAGCGAGCGGAACAGATGCTAGATAAAACGGTGAGATTACCGGGTGGCGCTGCGATGCTGGTGCTTGGGGACGCGTTCTGTGCTGCTACACACACACACACCGACTACTGGTTGCGCAGGCGGGAGCGCTAAATATGCGTGGAAGCCATCCATAACGCTAGTATTATGAACGTGGTGGGCTGTATCGGCTTGCAGTTGTATAATTACGGCCAAGCTATCTCCATGTGTTTCTGGACTGCGACTGACCGGCCGATGAGTTATTTGGAGAAACCTTTGTCAGACCGGAGGCTAGGCTTGCGCACACTGTGCTTGTTGGATACCAAGGTCAACGAGCTTTCTTTGGCGCGGAAGGAAGGTGTGCGAACAAGCACGATACTTGAGGATGAACCAAGCGGTTAAGCAACTATTACTAATCGCGGAAGGGAGTTCATCTTATATGGGCCGAATACGGTCGTAGTTGGTGTGGCACGACTTGAAGTAGAAGTACCTCAAAACTCGGCATTGGCTTGGTGACATATTTCGACGGGATCTGGCCCGAGGTCTCGACTTGAAGACCGAGCGACTAATCGAGCCGCAAATCTTCAGCAAGTCAATACTGCGCTATCGAGGTACTTATAACACGTAAAATAATTCAGAGGATGTTCGAGGTCTAGGAGTGGAGCCCCCTCCATTTCTAATTCTTGTAACACTGAAGAGAAGCTAGTTCATGAATTTCGTCGTCGCGAGTGCATTAGTTTATCGTTTTATGAATCTCATGTTCCTAATCAATCGAAAAGATCATTGAGAGAGACGTAACTATTTAGCTCAGAGACGACTTTAGCAACAGATCTTTCTGGACATCAGTTCGTAATGTCTGACTTCCGATTCGTGGCAAATTTCTGACGCTTTCGTTGAACGCTTTGAGATTCATTGCGACCCAAATAGTTCAGGTACGAAACCAAAAAGTGACGGAATCGTTTCAATGCAGCTGTGAAGTCGGTCGATCCTATTACAGGTACTCCCTTTTAGCAAATGAGACTCGGACTTGTCCTGATTCTCCGGGTCGAGGACGTTCTTGAAGTACACCCTGCCCAGTCCACTCACAAAAGCATGGTACATGCTGAAAACGACCATAAAATTGTGGTTCGTGCCATGAAATCGCTGAAGGATTTCGATTTTGGTGACCGTAGTACCTGCACGGAAGCTGCACTTTCATGAGCCTGAAGTGCTGAAAATGTACTGTGCACCGGGTGGGGAAGAATCGCTAACAGAGGACTCGAGTAGTACGTAGTACGGACCTTATTCTATTTTGTTGAAGATAAATTGGAGAATGCGTCGACAGACGTTGATGGAATTGCTTCATTTTACTGGTGCGGTAACGTGGGCAAGTCTGGAGGAACTGACCGACATGCCGCTAGCTCAACGCTGACAAACAAGAGGTGAGAAAAAGAATGCCTCACTCCTTACTTTCGTGTGTACGACTACCGATATCGACGAATGCAACCAGCACAAACTATAAAGCGAATTCCAAAAGATGAAGCATTTGTTTGTTCAAGTAACAACACGGTAACGATCTTTAGGCGGAAGCCTACTGGCAATTTAGGAAACGTGAACAGCACGGACGAAGTTGGGCGAGGAAATTGTTCTCGAACCAGTATGGGGCGAAGGTCCTACGGCACAACGCTCTGACCTCGGCGATGAGGTCGAGGACTTGCGAAGTGTGCGAATCGTCTCGTTCGTAGCTGCATCGCGATTGGGTTTCTGCTCAAGCGCAGGCAGTATGGCAACGATATCCCTTTCAAGGCGCTCGAAATACGCTCTATGTTGCTGGTTCTCACGATCCATATTCGAAGAAAGGCGTTCGAGTGCTTCGATCTCGCTGTCGCGCGTCGGCTCCGCGACATTGTAGCGCGTTTTTAGCACTCCTTTCTCATGCATGGTCGAAATGAACTGCAGAAGAAGTATGAATAGGTATGTCAGAATCGTGAAGCGAGGGTGATATGTGAGGGTGCCAACATACCAGTAGTACGTTGAGGAGAGTAGTGGGTCTTGACCGAGACAAGACACTTAGGTTGGTTGGTTCGGTTGTCTTAGCTTATCGGCGGAGATGAGCGGTGCGATGTACCTTATATAAGGTCAGTGATGACGGTTAACGGAAACATTACTAATAATTTGTGGCAGAACAAATTGTGAAAGGTTTTTGTGAAAACGATTTGACCTCTGGAGATTCGTGCAACGCTTCTATATATCCCGATTGTCTTCTCTGTATTTCTTTCAGAAACTAAAGTGAGAACATAACCGGCCGACGTAACTTATAAATCGAAAACGTAAATTAAAAAATGTTTATTCAAATGACGATAAGATGACGAGGATTGTTCGCTAGAAGTTGGGACGAACTGCTTCACTTGAATGTTACCTACGGTCTTTGGGATTAAATTCGTTCTTAAACTGGTCCTAGTCGACGGTCAACGGACACATCACGTTTGCCTCGACAGTACTGCCCGCAGACTCGCAAAGAGTGCAAACCTTCTGATCAGTAGCCGAGCCACGATTCAATGCCTGCTGTAGTGCACTGAGTGTGGCAACGATATAGGTGTGACGGCAATTGCTTGCTACCTTGCGCTCGCGGTTCTCACATAACTTGTGATGCAGAGGTATCCTTGTGTGCCAACACCTGTTCCTGATCGCCTTCGAATCTGCTTTTCATATCGGTGATATCATGGGCTTTTTCCTGCTTTCCTTCGTTGTACATGCTTGAAGCGAAGTCACAAAAAGTCAGAAAAAGAGTCTTAGAATAAGATACGGAGGACAGTACTAGCAGTAAGGTAGGGTGCTGTTTTTTTTGAGTCAAAGGCACCTCGGTTGGTTGGCTGCTCGGCTTGTGTCACTTTGCAGATTTGAGCGCAGCGAAGTACCCTTTATTTGAGATTTCGACGGTTCGTTTATGGTTCAAACAAGTTCCTGTTTCACAGACCCACAACAGAACAGCACCGAACCGAACCAGGCCATGAATAGAAAACCCGAATAGGCACCATAAACACGTCGTATATAGCTTAAAAATATGATTTTCATTCAAAAAATTTCTACTTACTTTTCAGCGTTTAAAGTGATACCGCCTTTCGAACTCGACAAATGAAATTGACTGCTTTCGTTTCGTATTTTATTATGGGAACATCATGAGAGCTGTATCTGGATCGTCATAAAGCTCAATTGTTTCGAATGCGTAAATTCTACAGCTACTAAAAATATGGATTCGTTTAGAATAGAAAATGCTTGCACTACGGAAACATTTCCAGTTGGCTGTGCAATTGTAGGAAATGTCTAATAATTGTTTCTTGTCAACAAAATAGTTTTATAGTTGATCTTTCACAAAAATCTGTAGCTTAAGGTACAGCTGTGTCGGATTCAGAGTTTTCATCACCCTTGAACATAGTTCGCAGAAAATCCGCGTTTTATTGCAAATTAAATTATTCTCAATAGCTTCGAAAGCCTTAATGTTGACTATGCACTGTTTCCCTGAAATTTCAGATACACTGATATAATATCTTAACACTGATTGCTGCAATGAATGTTTTCACTTCCAAAGATGATTGCGACAAAAAATGTTGTCGGCTACCGAGTAATTATGTCCATTCCGCGCAACTCAACATCTGTTGTAGTGTATCTATTTTTCTATTTGTAAAACCGTTTTCGTACTCATCGTGATGTTCTAATAACCCATACAAGATTATTTGTATTTTGAGGTCGTTGTCAATTTCTTTATAAGCTATTTGAACAAATAAAGGAATTCAAAGTTTCTATTTTCAATGCATTGAAAAATCAAGATATACATGAATACTATAGTTTTTATTATAGTTCGAGTCCTGTTCAATATTGCTTCTCGGATTTGTTCTACGAAAAGTTAAGACTTTATCTCCCCATTTCTGAGCAGTTAAATTGGTAATATGTGAAATACTCAAAACGTGAAATCGAGCTTTCTTTCTGTACCTTTCTAGATGGTTTTACGTTTTCACATTTTTACAGCCTTATGAGTTGTTTGAAGGTGACCAATTTATCTACATCCAAGTACTGGGATAGATATTGACGCTTGAGAAACTGAAACTAGCAATTGCGCGTTTGAAAACGTTTTAAATTGCTAATCGAAATGGAAAGTTGGGTTGAAGTCCATCAACATTTGAATATATTAGAATTAACTGTAGAAAATTGAAATCGCGCACACGGTCCCTAGTGCGAAACAAATTGCCTTATTCCTCATTCTTTGGCTTATTTTTACGGAGAAGAGCGGGAAACAGATGATCGTGGTGAAAAAAGAGTCGTGTAGCGCAATTTAGGAGTCAATCCCTATTTTTTGTCCCTATTTTATTTACATTTAGCCTGTAGTATTTTTAGTCCTACACTAGATTTAGAACAGCCACCTATTTTCGGGTAGCATTTAGTGCTAGTATCCGTTGTTACTAAAATCAACCACAGTGGCTTACCTACTCTGGTGTGGACTTCCCTCTACTGGACTCGTCCCGATTGTGTGCAGTGCTACGCTGCGGCGGTTACTCTATTCTTGTTCGTCGAGCCGATCCCAACATCTAGGTTCATTCAACCGCCTGCCCCCTGGTGGCACGGTGGGTGTGCGCGTCATCTGCCCGAGGGCTATTTTGCGCCACAAGTCATGCGACCTTTTTCCATTTCATTTTATTATTTCCTTATAAACTGAATTTAGATTTTTCAAATGACTGAAGATGAGCCAATTTTACGACAGAAAAAACTAAGAAGCCATGGAATCTTCGCGAATATCAAAATCTCATTGACAAAATATGAAAGTGTCTCAATCTACTGTTTGCTGACTCGAGCCTCACTTGTATTTTACGGCAGTGCGAATTATTTAGACTGATTTCTGGCATAATTTAACTTGAATCTTTATTTTTTTGTGAGCGATGGCTTACTTGAAGTCACTTCTAAGAAGAACTAAATCGCTTTGTGAACTACTCGGGAGTGAACCGTCAGGATTGAACCATCGGCATATAGAATTTTTCTGAAAGAAATTCTTACGGCGACCTTGTACCGTACTCCAGGTCCGTTACGCTTGTTACAGTAGCAAGACGAGGTCTACCGCATAGTTTTGTAAATTTTAAAGTCCGTCCCGTCTACCATAATAAAACGTAGTACCAATTTCTTGCATCAAATCCAATTATTTAAGATTAAAATCAGTTGCGGAATCGGGCGTAGTCCTTTGGTAGGCGATGTAATACGTAAGAGGCACCCAATCAATTTACTGAAACACATGCAATTCATCTGAAGGCACTGTCGACGTTTTTCGTAGCGTACGATTTCAGAAACAAAGTCTACCAGAGAAGACGGTTCGGCTCGTCTTAAATTCATAATTCATTGTAAATTATGGCCCAGATGCTAAAACGTTCAAATCGCGAAATTTGCCGTTTTCGCTCTGTTTTGGACAGTTCATGAACCTCGAAAAGTAGGGAAGCGATTATTCTGGGAGTAGTTCTTCGTTCACAGACATCAAAGAAGCCCGTTGATCGGAATCGATACAGGTAACGCATAATGTATGGTGCCATTGTGCGGGGTATCGGGCCGAAGAGTATGAGAACATGGGGCTAGTCGCATAGAGAACCAAGATCAATTCAGACTACGAACATCTTAACCAAGGAGAAAAGTTGTTGAAGCAAGCAGAACACGAATTCATTAGTATGCCACTTGCCAGGGTCTAGGAGCAGAAGGTTTTCGAAAACTGAAATTCTATCATAACTGCCATGCATGCATTGTAAAGCGAACAAGGGATTAGAATTCGGAGCAAAAGACACTAGTACAAGACTGCTTATCAGTCCAAGAATACAGTCTCGGTGTACGAAGTTAGACCAGCAGAGAAGTTGGAGGATCAGTCAGGGGGATGCAGAAGACGTTAAATGACGAGATATCGAAGGTATTTGAGCTGCAGAACAAAGCCAGATCTATGACGGCAACCAACATGAGACGGACCACGTAGCGTGCGCTTAGCTATCACCTACGCTTTATTGTCGCATGCCTTCGAATTTTGCCTACGCTTTATATCGAAGTGTCCAATGTTGCATGCATTCTATGTCTCTGTCACCCAATCATCATTGCATGTTCGTTACATTTCGTGTTATTTCGGTAATAGCGGAGTCGTAACCTCTCTATAGGGGCTGTGTTCGACACATAGTCTTATGGTTGCAGAGATAGATCCTACTCATTTCTCTTAGGTGAATTTTTAGGGTAGCTAGAACATCTTATTCACAGTGCATCCATTACAGGTGTAATGTTCTATGCTCAATAAATATCTTGTAATCTTTATCGAGAGAGATGTCTGTTTTTACTCCAATCAAGTACTTGTTCGAACCAAGAAGTAGTTCTCTACCTTCTCAGCTACACTATTCGGGTAGACTCTTCGGAGTGTCCTCGCAGGCGGATCGGCTGCCTCACCTAGGTAACGCTAGGGAGCCGTTCCCGTACTTCGGGTTCCGCTCAATCACGGCGGAGCCCTCCTTGTTAGGACGTAAGTGATTGAGTTGTGGCGTTTAGTTCAAGCGCTGCTTCTCACTCGACCCGCGTTTGGGTCACTACTCGACGACCACCTGCAGGTCGAACGACACTGATCAGTCAATGAGAAGGAGTTTGAACCAACAAAAAGTATCAAGTAACCGATGGAAGAACAATTAGAACGATAGTGGACTCCCCTTAGCCGCTGTCACAATTTTCTTCTCAGCATTACTCGAAGCTCCAAAGTAGTAATCCTGTAGATCCGAAACGAAAGCTCAGTAAACTACCTGTGGAATTGGTGGACAAAGAAAGCTGAAAACACTCGTCCACCGAATGATGACGAGGAGGCTAAACTGAAAAAAAGTCATTCTCGTGCAAAAGGAGGTCTTCAGCCTAAAAGAGGTGCCGGTGGAGATCGACGCGGAGAAAGCACTTCTGTTGCAAAAGTCGAAAAATGCAGACAAGGAAGGAGAAGAAGCCAATATCTATAGCGAAAGAGGAGCAATCACTGCGAATCTCGAGGCCTCATATGATATCCCTAAAACGCGAGATAGACGGACAGGAAATCCAGCTGTGAGCGACGGAGAATCCAGTCACGAAAACGGAAAGGGATCAAAAGGAAAAACTACCATTTCCCAGTAGAACCAGTATAGCTGAAGAGTGAACGAAGATGGAACAGAATAAGAAAAATCCTCTACCTCTTTCGAAATCACCGAAAGCAGAGAGGGCGAAGACAATACAGCAAATGAGGGGAAAACAATAGCCGCACCTGAATTTAACTTAAGAAATTTAGGCAAAGGCACTTCGAAATCTCAATCACAGGCCCAAGTGTTCCAAACAGCGAACGAAGAACAAGATTTGGGTCCTAACGTGCTTGAGCAAGTTCAGTAAGTGGTTGCGACCTGTCGATAATTGGAATAAGGAATATGCCCAGGACTAGGGCGGTGCAGAAACAGGAAAATTCAAGGCTTTTTTTTCGCGAGAGTCCGGAGAAGCCAATTAGGCAGATTGCGAAGTAACAAATGGAATATTTGTCGGTTCCTGAGCGCTACAAACTTCGCAGACACAGAAGTCATGAAAAATTCGTGCGGCAAGGAAATAAATCTAGCACAGTGGCGTCCATTGGCAAAGTCCTGAGGTATGGGCAAATCTCAACGGCCAATCCTCTATTCAAGGATGCACAACGAAAGTTGGCAACTGACACAGTCCCCGAAGAACCCCTTCAAAATGGGCCCAAGCACCGGCGTAGGCGCTCGTGGAACGAGAACTTCGGAGGTTGAGGAATCAACGCAAAATGCAGAGACGAGAAAGGGCCCTCAACAGGGAAACCCTTCCCCTCCCCCCGCAGGACGCAAAAAGAACGTTGGGGCGCAATAGAAGGAATGAATTACCTCACGGTGGTCGTAGGCACGTACAATCTACGGGGCCTGAGAGCGCGTGCAAAAATGTGGGACAACTTAATGGACGTGACCACTTTGGACGTAATTGCAGTACAATAAATCCTTCTCAAGGCTGCAAATAATTTTCCTAAGTTGCATAGATAGAAGGCGATAATGAGACAACCGAACAGTCTGGACTTGGTGACTGTAGGCTTGGCACTCTAAATTAAGAATTCACTCAAATTAATGGCGCCTCCGAGCTTATAGACATCAGATTCAGTAACACAACGCCGGTCGGACTCGATGTCTAAGTGCACTCGCATATCGCGGAAGTCATGCCTATGGCCTCGGACAGGGTGAAGACGGTATTCAGGAGGGAAAAGCAGTGGTCCTCGAAGGCGACAGCTCGAGACACCTTAGAGAACAACCCGAAAGGAAACGTTTTCTTCAGTCAGCACAACTGAAGGAATGTGCAGTATCAACCACAGATACCGAGAGGTGCTAGGAGCATCTGTTCACTAAAGCAAAGGGGCTGGGACGGATTATACGAAATTTGTATATATTTTGCGAATGGATTTACTATCATGTATGTACAAGAAAAGATCGATCCATGTGGATTATTGAAAGGCGATACAGTGATGCAGAGTAGAAATTGAGACATGAAATTATAATCCAAATCATGCTAGAGAAATTTATGCAAAATTTATAAGGTTTCGGCTAGCTTATACCGATATCGCGTGCTGCAGTGGTACTTTTACTTGCGTTCGAGCGATGTGGTCAGAAAAATGTAAAATAAATAGTGATTATGAAAGGATGAAAAGAGAGCTCACCTCCTGTCAAGTTTCTTTCTCCGGAATGTTCTGCAAAATTACTCTACGTTAGCAGAACAAAAAATAGCAATGCTCCAGTCAAACCAACTACACACTATTGGACAGAAATCACGCCTAAAATGCACCAGATCCAGACCGATTCCAATGCCCGTATCTGGAAGTCACTTGAAAGAACAGAAAGGTGAGTTGTCAAAAACTATATCACACCAGGAAAGAGAGGAGACGTCCTTTTATTGTCGCAAATAGTTTGTAGGGAATCTGGACTTCGTTGAACAGCAAACTTGAAACAATTGAATGCTTTGTGCGCTCTTTCGCGGAGTACAAGATAAAGAAAATTGTGATTATACGGGCCAAGACGCAAACTGTAGACAAGCTGATTGACGCTGCAGTCAGGTCTAATACGTGCAGAAAGAGGATGAAATTTACTCTGAGAGAAAATGTGGCACTACAGTGGGAGTTAGTGGCGGTACGGCGTCGGTGGAGAGCGAAGGCGTCGCGAGGAAAAAAGATCTCGTTTACTGAAAACAGGTCAGCTGCAGAAGGGAGGCACCGTGCTACAAACTGGCCTATAATACTGGAAGCGCTAAACCATGAAAGAATATATAGAGATAGAGCACGAGAGGATAAAAAAGAATGCCCGAAGGGAATCAAGAATAAAAAAAGCGACTGGAATGGTTTTGGCGCTTGATGAAAACCAAGATAGAGCGGCTTAAGATAATTCAAAGGTGATCGCGAAATAAGAGGCCGATTTAGGCCATATATCGCTAGAATAGTATGATAGAAACATTACACTGGTAACGATAGTCGACGTTGTCAGCCCAGTTGACGGAACTACTTTACTAGCATAAAGCCTTTGGCACGTCCTCCAGGAACCGCTTCTGAGTTGCTTACAATGGGACTAGAGCTTACACATTTGGTAAAGTGCAGATGGTACACGTAAAAATCGACCAAGTGTCTAATGTCGCCCACATCGTTACATACATCGCATCGTAGAAAATTGGGAGACAGTTAAAAAATTGAACAATAGAATTGCATATACCTCAATAATATCACCGTAGCTTCGCTGCAATAAATCACTTACTCACGGTGAGAACCGCTAAAATTCTGTTGCTTTTCCTTTTATTCACTGTAGGAAGTGCTGGGTGGATGTTGAATGTTGTTGGCATCATTGAGGAATATGCCTACCACATATCACTCTGTCGCGTGTACTCCTGAAATTAAATGGGTAAAATGAAGTAGGGATTTTTCTGGACGGGTTTGGAGCTGTTGCATGAAAGTCACCACCACGGCTTGACTATCGCCAATTATTTTCGCCGCGAAGGAATGTCAGGGGTAGTTTCCTTATCTGAACCAAATCGAATGAGGGTTTGGTGGTATTGTGTCGGACAGGAGGGGAAGTACTGATGATTGAAGGTGTGCAATGTCGAGTATGAGCAATGAACGGCTTGAAGCGAAATATGGGCGCGGGACTACGACCTTGGACAGAGAGTTTATACAAGTGAGAGCGGAACAGGGGCTGGATAAGGCAACGACGTTACCGGGTGGCCCGCGATGTTAGTGGTTAGAGACGCGGTTGGTGCTACAACAATAACTGTGTTGTGTTTGATATACACAACGTGAGTATTTTGAATGCGGTGGGCTGCGTCTAATTGCAGTTATACAATCCATGCCTGCCTATCTCACTTTGTTTCTGGAACGCGGCCAACCGACTGAAGAGTTATTTCAAAAACAGTTACTAAACTAGCGGTAGAGCTCCTACGCTTGTTGGACATCAAATTGAAGGAGCCTTCGCACGAATTGTAGACGCAAGTAAGGAAGATCTACGAACCACCAACGTACATGAGTGTGAATCAAGCGATTGACCAATTGCGACAATCGTGGAGGAGGAGGGTTTGTTGGACGATGGACCAGACACGGTTTCCGTTGGTGAGGAATGACTTGGCCAACCCTACCAATAGGTTGTGACCAGTTCCATGAAACTGTTGAAAGAATTCGATTTTCGTGAACCGCTCCATTCTCTCGTAATACCTGCATAAAAGCTATACTTTCATGAACGTGAGGTGCTGAAAGTGCACTGAGTACCGGGTGGAGAAGAATCACTGGCGGAGGAGTCGAGTAGTACGTAGTGAGTGACTTCCTTCTATTTGTTGAAAATTAATCGGAGAATGCATTGGAGAGAATTGCTTATTTTACCTACGTCGTAATTTGGGCAATGCATAAGGAACTGACCTACATGCCGTGGACTTCTAACTCAATTGCTATGAACACGAAATTGAAAAGCTGATCTCCTCACTTATTTCCTTCGTCTTTTTGGTTATTTCCTTTCTCCTACGTATTGCAATCAGTTATCTTAGCATTACGAATAGAGATTGTGTAAAAGATGGTGACTACCAAGTATTGGGAAAACGGCAGCTATGTGTTCCTAAAGACTTCAAGAGTTCAATAAATGCGAGCAATATCACTGAATTAAAATGATTGATTCGGTCCGATTCTAACGACAGATAGCGCTGTCTTCTCTGCATCTCCCACCCGGCTGCTAGTACGATATGTAAAGTACAATTTCATTACTTCTTCGTTGATTAGATGCTTCCAAAATCTAGAGCAGAATGTACTGTACGATTACCGGTATCGTCGAATCCTGCCAGCGCAAACTATAAACCAAATTACAAAGATGCACTATATGTTTATTCAGATAAGTGTAAGATGGCGATCATTGTGCGGAATAGAGCGGACAAAGCGGATACCTGAACATTACGAACTACCCTTCGGAAGGAATTAATTATCTATTTGTCCAAGGAGACGGTCGACGGGCACGATACCTGCGCTTCGGCAATGCAGTCTAGAGCCTTGCGTAGGGTTAAAATGTTTTCATTCGTTTTCACGTCACGATTTTGCTCCTGCTCAAGTTCCCTGAGTACGGTAACCATTTCGTTGCGAATGTCCGCGATTTCTGTCTCATACTGGCGGTTTACACATAACTTGAGGTACAAATTCTGCTCAAGTGCACACACCTCTTCGTCCTCGGCAATGCAC
>JAAUYH010126526.1_pt1 | contig 50192 bp, 49 predicted proteins | sample 7278061 | NCBI WGS metagenome assembly JAAUYH01 (sample SAMN14350203, study PRJNA611818) | marine sediment metagenome | isolation source: surface marine sediment (0.6m) | place: French Polynesia: Moorea | collected 2018-08
CATGAAAAATCGTTCTATAATCCGCTCAGAGAAACCGTAGGCCTTTAAGTATTCTAACGTAGTTTGTTCTTTATCACTAAATATTTTTTCAATTTTCTTGTGCTTCAAGTATTGATTCAGTTGAAAAATCTTCAATTTATCAGAAATGGTCCCAACAGAAGATGTGAGTGTAGGCAGAAAAAAGCTCACATCTCTGAAGGGATCACCTATCAATTGTTTCTTACCATTATAGTTTATTTCCGCTCCCGGTAAAAATGATTGAAGTTTTAGTTGAGAATAATCCAAGTACTCTTTTGCTTTCGGATAGGCTTCCAGCAAAACTTGAAAACCAACGTCTAGTGTGAATCCTTCAAGTTCTTCTGATCTCAAACGTCCGCCTATCGCATCAGACGCTTCCCATAGTGTAGAAGTAAAGCCATGTTTTTCTAAATAGAGTGCTGCCGTTAATCCGGCAATCCCTGCACCGACTATATGTATAGAAGCTTTCGTATTCAATGTATTGGACTCTCTTGTAGTGTATTTAAAATTAACGTGCGTTTCTGATCTACCGATACTTCGGAGCCTTCTGCCAGAATTAAGGAGTTCGGCTGCTCATTATTCAAAAAACTAAATGCGGGACCATAATTTGCAGCAAAATCAACGTTAACATCAGCATCAATCACCTTATAATGCTTCCAACGTGGATGATGAACTTGATATTCGTTGGTTTTAGATGCTGATATCTTTGAATAACCGAAATAATGTTCTGTAATAAATTCTTCTTTCGACTCATTTTCTAACGGTTTTGCATCAAGAGCCGCTTTGATACAAAATGTTTGCCAGTTTGCTTGTTGCTTCCACCGGTACGTAATGGATTGATGGTCTTGATCAAAGACCCAAGTATGTTTCATGGGTACGGTCTCATAATGTTCATTATAAACGGTATTTGCCACCCATGAAAGTGCCTTTAACGGAACAAGTTCTTTGATAAAAACTACTCCTCGTCGCCATCCTTCCGAAGTTTTTCGCTTTACGTAAAATCTGAGGTTGACTTCCTCGAAATTCATGTGAAAAGGGATGCTAAGCTTTAATAACTTCACCTTCTGAAACATGAATCCAATTAAGCTGATATAACAGTCACCCTTCCAAAAGTCTAATTCCGTACCAACCGGAACATAAGGCTGTAAAAGAGACGGACTAACTTTGTAATTGGCAAAGGCCAGTTTCTTCCATTCGGCAGTAAGAAAACTCATTATATATCAAAAATAATGTTTAAATAATAATTAAATTTGTTAAACAAATATACGATAATCTCATGAATAAAATGAAAAGTGAAGCGTGTAATGTATTGGGAAGCCCACTGAAGCCCTGTTGCTTCAAACCCAAAACCGGCGTTTACCGAGACGGTTACTGCCATACCGATAGTATGGATATCGGAACGCATGTTGTTTGCGCACAGGTCACCGAGAAGTTTTTAAGATTTTCATTAATGCAAGGTAATGACCTGCTTACGCCCGTACCACATTGGGATTTTCCGGGGTTGAAAGAAGGAGATATGTGGTGTTTATGTGTGTCAAGATGGAAAGAAGCAGAAAAAAACGGAGTTGCTCCAAAAGTACTGTTAGAAAGTATGCATGAAAAAGCACTTCAATTTGTAACACTTCAAGAACTCAAAGAAAATGCACTTGATTTTGAGTAGTAGATAGTAGAATTCTCCTGAATGTTTCATTTTTAAGGATAAATTAACATTTCAAAATGTTTAATAATATATAAATAAGATTAAACATAATTATCTTTGTACAAAATAGCACGTTATGAATATAATAGTTTCAGCACTTAAATTCGAAAATTCTGAATTAAGGCTTTCAACCCCCGATGATCGCGACAAAGCTGTCAAGAAGCTCAAAGAATTAATTACAGGGCTTAGTACCATATATGACAAGACTAAGGATCCCTATCTGATGGAAATAATGCAACGACTTAGGACGTTGCAGAACAAAGTAGAGTTCAATTTTGAACCCCTAATTCTTAACTAAAATGAACACAAAAAAATACCTTATGGCACTACTCATACTTCCCTTCTTCGCGAAGGCACAAACAGCTACCCCGGTTACTTCGATTTATGATATTGAAATCAATAGTATAGACGGTAAACGTATCGATTTAAATCAATTCAAAGGTAAGAAGCTCTTATTTGTGAATGTTGCATCGAAATGTGGTTTTACAAGACAGTATAAAGACTTACAGGCGCTTCACGAACAGTTCGGCAATCGACTGGCCATCATTGGCTTACCCTGTAACCAATTTGGTGGTCAAGAACCAGGTACGGCTGATCAAATCAAGACCTTCTGTCAAAGAAATTATGGAGTAGAATTCATAATAACGGAGAAAATAAAAGTAAAAGGGCAAGGTCAGCACCCACTATATGTATGGTTGACCAACAAAGACTTCAATGGAAAAAGCAACTCAAGCGTTAAATGGAATTTCCAGAAATATCTGGTTGATGAAAAGGGGCACTTGGTTGATTATTTCTATTCAACCACGAATCCACTTAGCTCCAAAATAACTACAAAGATTTGAAATGAGCGCCATTAGAAGCATCCTTGTTACAATCGTTCTCTTAACGCTCGTTGGCTGTTCCAGTTCCAATGATTCCTCAGCCCGTGCTATTTTGTTAGCAAAGAGTGGTAGTGAGATCACCGGAGAAGTCTTATTTAAAGAACGAAATGGTCGGGTCACAATGACTGCAAAAGTTGAAAATGTAAGCTCTGGTAATCACGCCATTCATATCCATGCCATTGGTGATTGCAGTACGCCGGATGGAAAGTCGGCAGGTGGGCACTGGAATCCAACGAACGAAAATCATGGAAAGTGGGGTGAGCAACCATTTCATCGAGGTGATATCGGTAACATGGTTGTTGGAGATGACGGAAAGGGTATTTTCGAACGAACAACCGACTTGTGGTGTATCGAATGTGAAGACGAAGTAAAAGATATTGTGGGCAAGGCAATTATTGTCCATGCAGGTCCTGATGACTTCTCCTCACAACCCGCGGGGGCTGCAGGTGCACGGATAGGATGTGGTGAAATTGTAAAGCAGTAAAAAATGTAGGAAAGACACCGTCACTGTAATTTTTCATAATCTTAGTTAATTACTTTCTCTTTTTTAGGTTATTCTCAGGTGTCTTTTCTTTTAAGTATTAAAAATATCTCTTCAAAATTCTCTTTACGGAGCCAGAATAAGAGCTCCCAAATATATTTAAATGCACCAATAAATAATACAGCTGATACATTTCAATTCTCGCTGGAGTTTCAGATACTATGGGAAATTCTTCATGATAAGCAGCATAAAATGATGCGCCAAAACCACCAAAAAGTCGACTCATAGCAATATCCACTTCATGATGACCATAATATACCGCAGGATCAATCAAATACGGTGTACCATCTAAGCTAATTAAAAAATTACCTCCCCATAGGTCGCCATGTAGTAATGAAGGCTCTATATTTTCAAACATCCCTGTTAAAGCACTTTTCATCAATTCCTTATCGGGAAGCTCGCTCTGACTCATCAGATTTTTTGAAACCGCCAATTCTAATTGAGGTATTAAACGCTCTTCTGAATAAAAATCAACCCAGGTATCGTGGTGATTATTTTGCTGGGGGAGGCTTCCAATAAAATTATCAGTTTCAAAACCAAATTGAGTACTTGTGTTTTTATGCAGTGTTGCCAATTCACGCCCAAGTTTTTCAAAATCCTGGCTTGTAGCAGGTTTGGATTCTATATACTCCATGAGCAGGAAAGTCATATGGCCAATTTTTCCAGAGTGAAAAACTGAGGGAGTGGCAATAGTCTTTGTTGTGGCTAGTGCTTCTAAACCACTTCGCTCGGAGGCAAACATTTCAAAGGCATTTTTATCTGAATTTACCTTCAAAAAACAGCGCCTGTTCGTTGTTTCCAATAAGAAAGCTTGTGAAATGTCGCCACCCGAAACCGGCCTATAATCTTTTATTGGTTCGTCTAAAAGCTGCGAAATATGTTGAATTAGCGTATTCATAAAACGAAAATAAACCAATGAAGCGAACTCCATTGGTTTACCAAGTTTGATACAATTGATTCGTTATCCTTTTACTTCTTTGAGTTCTTGATTCAAGTACTTTACAAAAGGTTGTTTATACAAGCGCTGACCGGTCGCGGCCTTAATCGCATTGGCAATAGCACCACCAGCAGGAGGTAATCCTGGTTCACCTAATCCGGTAGGGGAAAGGCCATTCTCAACAAAATGTACTTCCACCTGTGGTGTTTCCTGCATTCTGATCAACCGGTAGTTATCAAAGTTGCGCGCTGATGGATTTCCGTTTGTGAAGGTCAAATCGCCGTACATCGCATGTCCAATCCCATCGAGCACACCACCCTGAACTTGATTAATAGCTCCTGTTGGGTTTACCACTATTCCACAGTCAACAGCCGCAACTACTTTTTTAACTACAGGCTGCCCATCTTTTAGTTCGACTTCTGCTAGTTCTGCTACGTGTGTATTGTGACTGTAATATGCGCAGAATCCTTGATATACGCCTTCGGGTGCTTTGCCCCAGTTTCCTTTTTCTGCACAAAGTCTTATAGTATCTTCCATGCGCTGGCCTGAGTATTGAATGTTTTCGTCTTGCGTGCCCTTTACATTTTGCAACAGGTCTATACGCAGCTGAACAGCATCCTTTCCTAATTCCTCTGCAAGCTCATCAAAGAAACTTTGCTCGGCAAAAGCAAGGAAGTTTGTGTAGGGCGCTCTCCAGGCACCAGTAGTAATATTGCTTTGATAGTTTCCCGTTTCCACCTTATAATTTGCAATACATCCTGCCGGGAAGAAATGCGGAATCAAACCATACATATTTGAATTGACTGCAGCTTCTTTTAAATGATAGCCGGTAATCTCGCCGTCTTTGATCGAAGCCGCAATTCGGTATTTGATCGCCATGCGGTAGGTTCCGGCACCCATGTCATCTTCTCTGGAGAAAACTACTTGAACCGGTTTATTGATTGTACTTGAGATTTCTGCCGCTTCGACGATAAAATCGCCATAAAGTCTTCTACCGAAGCCACCACCCATTCGAGTCATTTCAATATGTACGTCTTCCTCCGGGCGGTCTAGCATTTTGGCAATATAACCTGCTGACCATTGCGGGGTTTGAATAGGTCCTACCAGATGAACCTTTTCACCGTTTACATCGGCATAGAAGTTCATTGGCTCGAGACAGTTGTGAGGTAAAAATGGTGATTCGTAAGTGCGTTCTATAATTTTATCAGCCTCAGCGAAAGCTTTCTTCACATTGCCGTCTTCACGACGCACATCGAACTTTTTACCATCTAAAATTTTCAGTAATTCTTTGTCATGATCCTCAGTACTTTCTAATTTTTCTTCTTCCCATTGTGCATTTAAGGCTTTTTTTCCTTTCATGGCGGCCCAAGTGCTGTTGGCTATTACGGCTACTTTATCCGTCACCCGCATAAAACCCTTGATTTGGTCTTTAACAGAATCCGCTTTATCTCCAAATTGAATCACATCAATTACGCCATTAACTGCTTTTGCTGCCGTAGCATCAAAGCTTTTGAGTTTTTGTCCAAATGCAGGAGGTCTCAGTATGGAGGCGTAGACCATGCCTTCCTTTTTATAATCTAAACCAAACAATGGTTTGCCGGTTACGATTTTGTCCATGTCAACATTAATGGCATCTGTACCAATAATCTTGTAATCTTTCGGATCTTTCAATGCAACATTTTCCGGTACCTCTAGGGCAGCTGCTTCTTTTGTTACTTCGCCATAGCCAAATGTATCTCCATTGGCATTGGTGATAACACCATTAGAGGCTTTACATGTACTGGCATCAACGCCCCATTTGGCTGCTGCTGCATTGATCAACATCTGTTTTGTGGTAGCACCGGTTTGTCTTAAGGCGTCCCATCCCTGGCGAATGGATTGACTTCCTCCAGCCACCTGCCGTGTATACTCTTTTTTATTGTAATCTGCCTGTGCTACTACCACATGGTCCCAAGGCACATCCAACTCCTCTGCGATAATCATAGGCATCGAGGTCTTTACGCCTTGTCCGATTTCAGGGTTTGGAGCAAAAATGGTCACATAACCCTCGTCAGATATTTTTATAAAGGCATTAAAATCATTGAAATTTAAACTGGAAAAATCTATGACTTCTTTAGGTAATGTCGCTTCCTTCTTGCATGCAGTAAATAAATTGAAACCAATCAGCATGCCTCCTCCGGCCAACGCTGATGTTCTTAAAAAGTTTCTTCTGCTAACTGTGAATGTATTTTGTTCTGTTCTCATGATCTTCAATTTTTAAGAAACTTTTTTTGCAGCTATTGCCACTGCTTTTTCAATTCTATTATAGGAAGCACATCGGCAAATATTGCCCTGCATGGCTTCACGAATTTCTTCATTCGAAGGATTAGGATTATTGTTTAAGAACGAAGCTGCGGTCATTATTTGTCCAGCCTGACAGTAACCGCATTGCGGCACATCAACTTCTTTCCAGGCTTCCTGCAGCGGATGGTCACCATTTTCTGATAAGCCTTCGATCGTAGTAATTTTCTGTCCATCAAGATTCGACACAAGTAATTGGCAGCTTCTGGTCGCTTGTCCATCAATATGAACAGTACAAGCACCGCACTGGGCGATTCCACAACCAAATTTTGTACCTACCAAATCAAGTTCATCACGTAAAACCCATAACAAAGGAGTGTCTGCGTCAACGTTTACCGACATAGATTGTCCGTTGACATTGAGAGTGTAGTTTGGCATTTTTGAGAAGTTTAAAATTGCCAGCTTAAATTACGAAAAAGCAAGTGAGGAATGTGTTAAACTTTTGGCAAACTTTTGTGAATGATATCAATTTAGAAGGATTCTAAACAAAAGGTAACGAGATTGAAATACTATTTTATTAATATTAAGTCGTAAATTCTGCACTTCTAAACTTAATTAAAACTAATTGGCAGGTTTTACTAAATTTAGAATTTCAAAATGATTTCATTTTAACTATGAATTTTCAAGAACGTCTTGCCCAGAAGAAAAAACAGGTTGAAAGCAACTTGACGCCGGGCCAATTAAAAATTTTACATAGGCTCATCAAGGGTTTGAAAAAAACTAAAATAGAGGAGAAAGTACTTAAAAAAGGATCATTGGTACCTTCTTTTTCTTTGATGAACCAAGAGGGTGTCTTAAAGAATAGTACTGATATTCTTTTAGAGAAACCGCTGGTCCTTACTTTTTATAGAGGGTTTTGGTGTTCGTACTGTAATCTAGATCTGGCCAATTTAAACAGGTATGTAGTGGCTATACAGGCATCTGGAGCTGATTTAGTGGCCATATCACCAGAAAAACCAGAATTTTCAAAGAAAATTATTGCTATGCAGAAATTAAATTTTGATATTCTCTGGGACCAGGGGAATAAACTGGCTTCGGAGTTCGGATTAAAGTTTTTCCTTCCCGAAGATGCAAAAAAACTTTATAGTGATAGTTTTCACATTAATTTGAAGCATTATCATGGAGATGATGAATGGGCCTTACCCATACCTGCCAGGTTTGTCATAGACCGTTCTGGAATCATTCGCTATGCTGAAAGCAATGCAGACTATACAAAAAGGCCTGATCCTGATGATGCTTTAGCCGTTTTGAAATCACTTTAACCTTTAATAACAATCTACTAAAATGCTCACCAAAAAAAGGTATTCTGTAAAAGACATCATGTTATGGTCGCGGTGGGAGACACTCGGCTTTCTTTCCTATTCTCTTGTCATCGCTATTTCTTATAAAATTTTTGATTTTACATTTTTACACGTACCCTGGACACCCGTAGCTCTTATAGGTACGGCCGTGGCATTCATGGTGGGTTTTCAAAATAATTCAGCCTATGGCCGTATTTGGGAGGCCAGAAAAATTTGGGGAGCCATAGTCAATACATCCAGAACATTTGGAATGAAAGTGCAAGATATGGTAACGAATGGGCATACGGCCATACCCGTTTCTGACGAAGAAATAGCCAAACATAAAAGAGTGCTTGTCTATCGACATATTGCCTGGATGACGGCTTTACGGCATGCGATGCGGCAACGAAAATCATGGGAAGTTATTCATGAAGAAAGAACCAATAGAGAATGGTCGCGCATGATTCATATACCTGAGAAAATTGTTGACCTTCCTGACGACCTGTTTAATTACCTTTCTCCTGAGGAATGGGATTATGTTCTCAGTAAAAATAATAAGCAAACAGCGTTGTTATATTTGCAATCGAAACATCTGCGCGAATTAAAGGAACAGGGGCTTATTTGGGAATTTGCATTTTTAGAATTAGAGAATGTATTAGAGGAACTATTTACGCATCAAGGCAAAAGCGAGCGGATCAAAAACTTTCCTTATCCTAGGCAGTATGCAAGCCTCGCCTATCAACTAACGAGGCTGTTCAATTTGCTTTTACCTTTTGGAATTATACCTGAATTTGTTAAAATAGGCAAAAACATTGCCGATACCTACCCATTAATTGGTACCAATTTTATTTGGTTGGCTATTCCCTTCTGCACCGCAGTTTCCTGGGCTTTTCATGTTATGGAACGCATGGCGCGTGTTGGAGAAAATCCTTTCGAGGGCGGACCAAATGATGTGCCTATATCTACTATTTCACGAGGTATAGAAATTGATATGCGTCAAATGCTTGATGAAGACAAAGAAATTATTCCGAAGCAATTCCCGGAAGAATACAACGTACAGATGTAGCCCTTAATTCTGCTTGATTGCAGCGAAACCAATAGGCTTATCTTTGTAGTAAACCTTGCCATAAGTAAAGTCTTTGTTTACAGGGAAATCTATGTAATAGGAGGTTTTCGATTTCAGGGTAATTTTTTTTATCGATTTTACTGAAGCTACCCTTCCTTTTTTCTTTTTCCCCAGAATATTAGGCTTGAATGTCTTCACTTGATTATTCTTGTAACCATCCAGGGTATAATCTTCAAAGGCGTTATAATTAGTATTAACGGCTTTAGACTTGAGGTAAATCTTTTTATCCCGACCTTTCAAGTAATGCACCGCACAAGGTCTTATCCTTACTCTTTTTCCTTCATTTATAAGCGAGATATGATTAAAATCAAATACTTTGTTCGCTTTACCGGGCTCAATTACTACGCGCACAGTCAGACTAGTAAGTTCTTTGTTTTCATAGCGATACGGTTGAAGCCATAGTGATTTGTTCAATTTGGCCCATTCTACTTTAAATTTAAACTCATCAGTGTCTTTTGTGGTAAAAGAGGAGGTTAAAAAAAGTATTAGTATCGAAAATACCAGTATTTTTTTCATTTTTCTACTTGATCATTCGTAATTTATTCTCTTTCCTATTTTGAGAATGTACCCTAAGAACGTAAAAACCTGTAGGTAAATTGTACTGAGTAATACAGCAACTATTGGTTGAAGGATCCTTATAGAAACAAAATTGTTGTTCCGAATTAGCGAATCGAATTAGTTTGCGCGTTCTAACAATGCCATGTAAAATCCATCATAACCGGATTGCGATGCCAGTATCTTTTGATCGCTAATGAATATAAATTCTTTATTACTTTCCAGAAATGTTTGAACCTGGTCTTGATTTTCAGAGGGCAGCACCGAACATGTAGCATAGACCAGCTTACCACCCGGTTTTACCATTTTGGAATAGCGCTGCAAAATATCTTGTTGTGTTTTGCGTATATCTTCTAAAAATTCTGGCTGCAATTTCCATTTAGCATCAGGGTTTCTTTTTAACACACCCAAACCTGAACAAGGTGCGTCGATCAGAACGCGATCAGCTTAGTTGTAGAGTTTTTTTATGGGTATCGTATAATCGATTACCTATATATCTGTATTATGTATACCAATTCTTCGTGCGCGAATTTTTAATTTTTTGAGTTTACTTTCATAGATATCCATAGCAATGATTTGCCCTTTATTTTGCATTAAGGAAGCCAAATGAAGTGTTTTGCCGCCGGCCCCTGCACAGGTATCCACCACTTTCATTCCTGGCTGTACGTCTAAATAGGCAGCTACCAATTGAGAAGAAGCATCTTGCACTTCAAACAAACCATCTTTGAAAGATGCTGTTTTAAAAACATTGGCACGTTCGGTCAATTTTAAGGCGTCAGGATGTTTTGGCAGCAGTTCTGTATGAATATTTTCTGTTCGCAGTCTCTCCTGAAGTTGTTTTCGGGTTGTTTTTAAAGTATTTGTGCGAAGAATTACTTCTGCTTGCTTGTTTAGTGCCGCAATTTCTTGGTTCCATACATTCTCGCCCAATTCTTCCATGCCCATGTCGTCTATCCAATCTGGGATCGATTCGCGGTATTTTCTGACCTTTGAAAGTTCATCGAATCGTCCCTTAATTCTTCTTGATGGTGTTGGCTCAATCTGGTTCCAATCTGGTAAAGGAATTCCTTTTAACACACACCATACTGAAAATAAGCGCCATAAATTGGGCCTGTCGAAAGGTTCTTTTACCTCAGCTATTTCGGCATAGAGACGTTTCCACCGAACGATTTCATAAATGGTTTCAGCAACGAATTTACGATCGCGGCTTCCCCATCGCTTATCTCTTCTCAAAGCTTTTTCAACCGCTTTGTCTGCATAGACACCTTCATTAAAAATGTCTCGCAAACTATCGATGACCGTAAATACCAAATTTCTATGTAGCCTCATTACAAATGTATCGTTGATTGTGTTTCAAATAGCTGAATAAAATGGGTGCAAAGGTAGCTATTTAAAACTTCTCAAATACGCCCAGACCAAATAAAGCGTAATCATATTTTACGGGGTCATGAGGATCTAATTTTCTTAAAAAAGTGTCGAGCTCAAAAAGCGCTTTGGCATCATTTTGTTTTCGCTGTAGGAGTCCTAATTTTCGGGCGACATTCCCAGAATGCGTATCGAGTGGACACGATAATTGACGAGGAGATAAGTTGTTCCAAATGCCAAAATCGACACCAACGGCATCCTGTCTGACCATCCACCTTAAAAACATATTTATCCTTTTTGCCGCTGAGCCTTTCGCAGGATCTGAAATATGCTTTTGGGTCCTTTGTACATGCTCAATTTCAAAAAATACCTTTTTGAACTTATGGATTGCATTTTGGAGGGAACCTTCTTCTGCATACGCATTAAAAATGGCTTCTAAGCCGTTATGGCGCGTGTAGATATTGTTCAGGGATTTAATAAAGTACTTTAAATCAGTACCATTAAAGGTTCGGTGTACAAAATTTTCAAGTGGAGTTAAGTGCTGCTCTTTGTGGTTAAGAATAAAATCATAAGGACTATTGCCAAGCAGTTGCATTAATTTTTGGGCATTGTTGATGATCATTTTGCGATTTCCCCAGGCAATAGTTGAAGTCAGGAACCCTGAAATCTCAATATCTTCTTTGAATGAATACCCGTGTGGAACCTGAATCGGGTCTGATGCAATGAAACGAGGATGATTATACTGCGTCACTTTTTCATTTAGAAAATCCTTTAATTCTTCAAAACCTATATCCATCTACGTACTTTTGATTTATAGTTGAGGTATTGGTTACCGAAGCGTTTTGTCAATGCCGCTTCTTCAGGTTTTATCTGAAATTTAGTTATATACCAAATGAACAGTACTACGACGAAAAGATTATTTAGGTTTCCCAGCCTCATAAAAAAGGCCAGTAAAATAAATAGCAGTGCCAGATACATAGGGTTTCGGGTGTATTTATAAAGGCCTTTAACCACAAGATTTGAAGCTTTCCCAGGATACATTGGGTCAGTAGTAGTAGCTGCCTTTCTAAATGAATTGACAGCTAGAAGCCCAATTAAAATTCCAAAACCAAAAAATATCCAGCTAATGAACTTTTGATATTCGAAATTGAAATGATTTGTAGTTGTAAATCTATTTAATGCCCACATCAATAGAACACAAATTAAAAATTGAACAACCGGAGGTATTTTTAATATCATTTTGATTGTAGCGCTTTTTTTATAGCAGTTTCTGCCAATGGTGCCATGACCTCATATCCTTTTTTATTCGGATGCACACCATCATACGTATACTCGTTTTTCATACCATTAGCGCCGTCTGTCATTGCGGTAAAATAATCGAGATATAAAATATCATTGCTCTTGGCGTAACTTTTTAATAATTCATTTAAAGCGGGGATTTTTTCATTCGGTTTCAGCCCCTTTCTCCACGGGTATTCAAAAGCCGGATGTACTGATGCTAAAATTACTTTTATTTCATTTGCCCGAGCAATTTCAACCATGGAAGAAATGTTATCCAAGACCATCTTCAACGATGATGGGCCGGTATTACCGGCGATATCGTTGGTACCTGCACAAATGACAACAACTTCAGGTTGCAGATCAATTACATCTTGTTTAAATCTGATGAGCATTTGAGGTGTAGTCTGCCCGCTAATTCCTCTATTGATGTATGAGGTATTCTCAAAAAACGCCGGTTGGTGCTGGCTCCAGCCTTCTGTAATTGAGTTTCCCATGAAAACAACCCGATTATCATCAGGTGATAACTTCTGTATCGAATCATTCTGATGTTTATACCGTTGTAAATTTGCCCAATCTTGTGCTTGTAAGGTTACGGTCACCAACAGTAATATACTCGAAAAAATAGAGGCGCTTCGTTTTTTCATGCAGGTGTAATTTAATAGCATTGGTCAGCTAGTTGTATCAAAAATAAGCGAATAATTTTAAGTTTCTTTTCAGGGAATCGGATTGTGATTGTCGATCTGGCGGTTTTAAGCGATGTCAAAAGGTTTACAAGCCCCTATTGATCACTTCTAAGGTGCTGGGCTAACTTCTATTCTTAGATATCTAATTATTGGAAAGAAGAAGCTGGGTACTTCACCAAATACCCAGCTAAATTTTTTATAGTACAGAGTTTTCTATTGCTATATCCGCATCGGACCAAGCTTTGTCAAATTCTTTTTTTATGGTCTTGGCTTCTTCACTTTTTCCTTGAAGTTCTAGGCTATTATATAAGCCAATTAATGACCAACCGTTTTGTCTGAGTACCATTAAATCTTCCTTATAAATGGCTTCGGCTTCAGCATATTTATTGGCTTTTAATAAAATAGCGCCCAAATTCTGACGCGTTGGAATATGCCAGGCGGCTGGTTCCGTATAGGTTAATTGATCTTCAAGTACTACAGCTTTCTTCAAGTGCTTAATTGCCTTTGACAGGTCCCCCTTTAAAGCGGCTAATTCGCCGGCAACAACCTCATAAGCTATGTTAACAGATCTTGATGAAGGGTTGTGTGCTGTGGCCACTAAATCTTCAAGTGCCGGGTCTTTTTTTAATGCTGCCAAAGCTTCTAGTTCTTCTTGTGCTTCTTTGATATTATTTTTTCTGATGAATGCAATACCCCGGGCATAATGCCAAATAATATTTAGATGTTTTATTTCCGCCTTTGGTTTTGGCACCGTAAGAATTTCATTCCACTTGCCAAATCGAGTGTAAGCTAATAGCGGCGTGGCAGCAAAATCCTGCAAGAAAGTCATATCCGCCAGTTCCCCGACAGGAACTTTTTCTGCTGTTTTTTTGGCAGCGTCAATGGCAATTTCACTAGCGCCCAATAAGCTCGCTGACGACCATAAAAAATGAATGTTATGAGGGTAATAACCTAACGGGTACATCCCTTGTGAGTAACATTGTGAAATATACTCTTCGTCTGCTAAAATAGCTTGCTGATTGACTTTTACAGCATCCTTGTAGCGCCCAATTCTTATGTAAATATGTGAAGCCATATGTACAATATGTCCTGCCCCGGGCATTAATGAACCTATTTTGTCGGCACTGCTTTCTGCCAAATCAGGATTTGGTAATTCAACCATATGGATATAGTAGTGATGAGCACCTGCATTATTCGGATTTATATTTATAGCCTTTTCCAGGGCTGTTTTTGCTTCAGCGATGTATGGTGAGGGATTTCCGTCCTTGTTCCAATAATTCCAAGGTGTGGTATTCATGATCGCGGCAGCATAGAGTGTCAAAACATCGTCATCTTGTGGGAATTTTTGAGCAACTTTGGTCATTGCCTTCATATAGTTCATATTAAGTTCGGTAACATCCTTCGAGAGGTCATCACTATATCTAAATTGTAAGGCCTCTATCAATGCTTTTTCTTTTGGAGTCGTCTTAGAAAGTAAGCTTTGAGCTTTTTGAGCGGCTTCAAAGGCCTGCTTTTTGCGTTCATCGTCTGGCATCCAATCATTGATATTAGGCCCGAGTGCATAGGCCTGGCCCCAATATGTCATAGCCGCGTTAGGGTCAAGTCGCGAAGCTTCCTTAAATGATCGATGGGCTTCTGCATGATTGAAGGCGTACGTTAAGCTTAATCCTTGATCAAAAAAGCGCTGTGCCATTTTATCAGTAGTACTGATCTCAACACGGTGATTGCCTAAATTATCAAAGAGTGGTGAGATTTGTTTTGTAGAATCCAGTTCTTCCAATAGGAACTTAGCAGGTGTGCACTTAATAAAGTTCATTGCAATTTTCTTGTCAACAACTTTTTCTTCTTTGACCGCTGTTGAAAACGCGAACACAGTAAGAACAAGTACTGCTGCCATAATTAGTGTTGGTAATAGTTTAGTTTTCATAACTGATGAATTTAGTTCGTAGTCGTTAGTCGCTGTTTAGACAGCTTAAGAAACAATCAGTTTAGGGTAGGGATGATAAAATTACGAAATAATGAACTTCATTACTGTGATTTGTTATAATTGGTTAAAAAATGCTTATCAGATAACCGGTTTTTTGTGTGATTGTAACAACCCTACCCTTTAGGATTATTCCAAAAAAATCACTATCTTTTATCCTTAAATAAATGATTACTAACAACCAAAAACTGCACAACAATGAAAAAAATAGTAATGCTCATAGCTATGGTATTGCTTTCCAGCAGTGCCTTTACTCAAGATAAACTTTATTATGTTTTGGAGTTTATGAAAGTAGATGATCAAGATGAAGCTGCCTATTTAGAAACCGAATCTTTTTGGGAGAAAATTCACGAACAACGCATTAAAAGAGGTGATTTGGTAGAATGGGATTTATGGAAGCTAAAATCTAACGATGAAGAGCAAAGTTACCAATACCTAACAATTAATGTTTATGATAATCCTGCGAAAATGTTGGGTGAATGGGGCGATATGAATGCATTGGCTAAGAAAGCCTTTCCAAAACTTTCTGATGAAGATATTAATAAGAAAATGAATGGAACGGCCAAATCAAGGGATTTAGCGGTGAGATACTATGTAGAACGCATTGATAAAACGGATGATAATTTTGATATGCCGGTTGGCACTATTGCCACCTTGAGTATGATGAAGGTTGACCTTACTAAATTTTCGGAGTATGAAAAAGCTGAAAAGGAAGTATTTAAGCCAATGCATCAACGTGAAATTGATAACGGACAGCGGTCGAGTTGGAATTTAAATCGTTTTATTTCTCCAGTAGGAAGTGATACCTATGCTTCTCATATTACCATGAATATCTATAAGGATTTTAACCAATTCTTTTCTACCTCTGATGATGATCCGGAATATTCTGTCGAAGAACAGAAAGCCATAGATGATGGTATAGCCTTGCGTAAAATGAAGTATGTTCATATGGCTGAATTAATAAAAAAAGTGCGTTGATATTTTCAATCTAGGACTTAACATAGCTAAAAGAACCGTTTGACGGTTCTTTTTAGTTTAAAGCTGATTTGTTCCAGGAATTTGATCATTTTTATTGGTAAAGACTTACTGACCAAATTGCTATCTTCGTCTTATAATTTTTTAAAAATTGCCTTATATAGATTTGCATACTTCCATTGATTATTTGAAAGGAGTCGGCCCGGCACGTGCCGAACTTTTACGTAAAGAATTAGGCATCAGAATGTTGGCAGATTTGGTTAATTTTTTTCCAAATAGATATATAGACAGAACACAATTTTTAAAAATTAACCAATTACAGCAGAACTCCGCGGAAGTTCAGGTAATAGGTAAGATTACCCATTTAAAAACTGTAAAACAAAAGCGCGGGACCCGCTTAGTAGCCACTTTTGTCGATGAAACCGGAACCATGGAGCTGGTTTGGTTTCGTGGTGCGAAATGGATTAAAGACAACTTGAAAATTGATACACCCTACGTCGCCTTTGGACGTACAAATTGGTTTAACGGTTTGTTCAATATGCCACATCCAGAACTTGATCTTGTTCAAGATTATAAAAAGGGCTTGCAGACCTCGATGCAACCTGTATATCCTTCCACCGAAGTCCTTTCTAACAAAGGCATTACCAACAGGGTGGTAGTAAAGATGATGCAGAACTTATTTGCACTTACCGGTATGGATTTTGTCGAAACCTTGTCGGATGAACTGCTTCAACAATTACAATTACTGCCAAAAGGTGAGGCTTTGTTCAATATTCACTTCCCGAAAGACCAGGATTTACTTACCAGGGCACAGCAGCGATTAAAATTTGAAGAACTATTTTTTATTCAACTCCAGCTTATTCGTAAAAAGTTAATCCACAAATCAAAAATTAAAGGGTATGTTTTTGACGAAGTTGGTGTTCGTTTTAATAATTTTTACAAAGAACATTTGCCTTTTGAATTAACAAACGCACAGAAGCGCGTGGTTCGGGAAATTCGTAAAGATTTGGGCTCGGGTGCTCAGATGAACAGACTATTGCAGGGGGACGTAGGTTCTGGAAAAACCATTGTAGCATTGCTATGCATGCTCTTAGCACTGGACAATGATTTTCAATCCACCTTAATGGCCCCCACAGAAATTTTGGCTACACAACATTTTAATGCGCTAAGAGAACTCCTTAATGAGATGGGTATAACAGTTTCCTTGCTAACAGGGGCTACCAAAACGAAAGAGCGTCAAATCATTCATCAACAATTAGAGAGTGGTGAACTCCATATTCTGATTGGAACACATGCACTTTTGGAGGACCAAGTACAATTCAAGAATTTAGGTTTGGCTATAATAGATGAGCAACACAGATTTGGAGTAGCCCAACGAGCAAAAATGTGGCTTAAGAACGAGCTTCCCCCGCATATTTTAGTGATGACGGCTACACCAATTCCTCGTACACTCGCTATGAGCGTTTATGGAGACCTGGATATTTCAGTAATTGATGAACTACCACCAGGACGAAAAGAAGTAAAAACCGCACATCGTTACGATAGTAACCGTTTAAGTGTATTTCAGTTCTTAAAGGAAGAAATTTCTAAAGGAAGACAGGTATATATCGTTTATCCTTTGATACAAGAATCGCAAAAGCTTGATTTTAAAGATTTAATGGATGGATATGAAAGTATCACGCGCGAGTTTCCGAAACCCGAATACCAGGTCAGTATCGTACATGGTAAAATGAAATCAGACGCAAAGGAATACGAAATGCAACGTTTTATTAATGGTGAAACACAAATTATGGTGGCAACAACGGTTATTGAAGTAGGAGTTAACATACCAAATGCTTCGGTGATGGTAATTGAAAGTGCCGAGCGTTTCGGGTTGTCACAATTACACCAATTACGGGGTAGGGTAGGACGTGGTGCCGAGCAAAGCTATTGTATTTTGATGACAAGTTTTAAACTGACCAATGATGCCAAAACCCGATTGGAAACCATGGTGAAAACCAGTGACGGCTTTGAGATCGCTGAAGCCGATCTAAAATTGAGAGGGCCTGGTGATCTCATGGGCACACAACAAAGTGGTGTGCTGAATCTGCGAATAGCCGATGTAGTTAAAGATGGAGCCCTTTTACAAAAAGCACGAGAGGTCGCTATTCGTATTTTAAATGATGACCCCAATTTAGTGAAACCGAAAAATAAAAATATAAACAACGCCTATCAGGAAATTACAAGAAACAGGGCTATCTGGGCGAATATCAGTTAAAAAAGCCGGGTAAAATTTACCCGACTTTTTAGATTACTTTTTTAACTTCTCAAGGAACCCTTTAACAATTTTCCAATTTTCATCGACATTATTATTTACTCTCTCTTTTACTAACATCGATGAACCATGAACGCCATTTTGAGCAATAAAGGTTTCATGACCTAATTGTTTAGCCAACTCGATTTGTTTTATTGAGTTTTCTGACTGCATTTCACTCGTAGGCTTCAAAATTAATAACGGTACATCTTTTAAAGAGTCAAAATATTGATCAGGTTGACAATTTTTCATAGGGTTTCCTGAAGCGGGTGAGAACGCCAGTACCCCTTTGACCTCATCGCTATGTGCGCCCGCAAGTTTGATGGACAAAGTGGCACTGTAACTGCTTCCCCATAGGATTTTATCACCTGTAAAGCCTGAATCATTTACAAACTTCAAAGCGCCTTCTAAATCGGGATAAGCATCACAATAGGAATAACCATTAAAGGAAAAATCTTTATACGCGATGTTGGCGACAGTTCTGTTATAATGACCAAATAGCTGCCCTCCAAGTCGTTGATCTATGCTCAGTACATTGTATCCCAGAGAAGTAAGTTCTGGAATTATCGAGGTATATTCACCTTTGGCATTGGCACCACCTTGATGGAATAACAAAACAATACTTGACGACTTATCGAGTTCAAATAAATCGCCAAATATTTTTATGCTGTCTTGCGTGTAAAACTGCACTTCGTTCGGTCGTTGCACTTCAGAGGCCGTATCTGGATCCGTCTTTTGTTCAGCACAAGAGTATATACTGATGACCGTAACTACTAAAAACAGGAGTTTTTGCATTACTAAATTATTGTAAGGCTTCCCCTTTTTTAAGCCTGTCGATATTTGCCTGCACTCTATCTTTATTCACTTTTGCAGGAGCCAAAGCCAGTGCCTTATTCAAATACTTTAAAGCAGATTTTTTATCACCCTTTGCTTCATAAGCTCTTGCCAAGCCATAATTCACGGGCCAGGTGTTTCTGTGATTCGTAGCGTTCCATTTAAAAATTTCCATGGCTTTGTCTTTCATGCCAAGTGCAATTAACTGCCGGCCATAACCATGTACCTGAAAAACGGTACCATCTTTTAAAGATTCGTCCATTAATTTTAAGCCCTCGTCCTGTTTACCCATTTTATTTAAAATACCGGCTTTAATCTGTGCATTAGCAAAGGTCTTTTGGCTAAAAAATTGCCCTTGTCGAGCGGCATCAATCCATTGCAATGCTTCATTAAGGTCACCGCCATTATTCGAAGACCAATTAGCAGCCTGTTCCCAATTCAGGCGATTGAATCCGGCCTGACCTTGCATTTTCTTACGAATGTCTGCTAAGACAACACTGGTGACATCAACCCCAATTTTAAATGGTATTTGCTTCTTTTCCCAGATCAGGGCAGCAGTAGCTTCTTTTTGTTGAACATCGATAAATTCAAATGTCAAAAATTCCCTGTGAGGTACTTCTTCTGTTTTTACCGTTACTTTTAAGGCATCTTCTTCAGGATTGTAAAAGTAGCTTCCCCAGGCAGTATGGTTTTTTGAAAAAATTACATCAGCATTGCCATCTTCATGAATGACCATATGTAATCCATACTTACCGGCTTTTAAAGATTTACCTTCGACGGTTACATCGTTGGTGAATTTAATGATGGTGTTTTCATTTGCCCCGGCACGCCATGGTGATTCTTTCGCGGTCCCGAAACCAAGGTTGTTCATCCCGTAAGGCACTAGTTTCCCCCAAATTTCGCGTTCATTTACGCGAGGTCTTGAATAGGTAATGTAAATATCGGTAATACCTACCCGTTGTTTCACTGTTGCCATTTGACTACCTCTAGGGGTATTCAGCTGGGCTTCAATGGGCGCGCTCATAAATAGTAAAGTGGCAACAAAGAAAAGACATAGCAGATTTTTTCTGTAAAACTGTTTCATAATAGTTTGGTTTACATTAATAATTAATTTGAAATAATTTGGAATGAGGTTTGGTTTTGTAAGTGTCGTCAAGTTACCGAAACGAATAGGCGCTGCTAGTTATAGCTTTGTTAAAGTTTTTTTACGAATGTTAAAAAAGCTGTAAGGTTACAGGATGAATTGTGTATTTTTACACTTCTTAAAGTCTATGTATGATATTTATAGTTGATAGCGGTTCTACAAAATGCGATTGGATTGCCGTTGATAAGAATGGCATCCAATTATTTGAAAAGGTTCGAACAAAAGGTTTAAACCCTGCGATATTGAGTCCTGATGAATTACTGGGCCGTATTCAGGAGAGTGATAAACTCAGAATGCACAGAGAGGATGTAAAGGAATTATATTTTTATGGTGCTGGCTGCGGTACTGAAGGGCCCAAGCTGGCTTTAGAGCAGGTGTTGAAGAATTATTTTAAGAATGCAAAGGTTGTCGTCGAAGAAGATACCCTCGCAGCAGTATATTCGACGGTCAAAAATAATGAGCCTGCGGTGGTTTGTATTCTAGGTACCGGCTCTAATTGTACGTATTACGATGGTAATAAGACTCACCAGAAAGTGAAATCACTGGGCTATATTATTATGGATCATGCAAGTGGGAATTATTTCGGGAAACAGCTCATAAGAGACTTTTTTTTCGGCCATATGCCGGAATCTTTAAAGGTCTCATTTGATGAAAAATACAATCTGGACCCTGACTTCATTAAATACAATCTATATAAACAGCCCAATCCCAATGCCTATTTAGCTTCATTCGCCGAGTTCATGTTTTTGAACAAAGAAAGTGAGTATATACGTGATATGATCAAATTAGGATTTAAACGCTTTACGCGCAATATGATCTATCAATTTAAAGACAAATTAAATGAAGTTCCTGTACATTTTGCGGGCTCAATTGCCTTTCTTTCACAGGAGGAAATTAGAGAAGTAGCTGACGAAATGGGCTTCACCGTGGGTAATTTTGTAAAACGGCCTATTGATGGGCTGGTTGCATACCACACAAAAGAATTAGCTTGATTTCAAAGATTGTAAGAATTACTTTATAGCAATCATCGAAATCTCGACATTCACATTTTTAGGTAAACGAGCCACTTGCACAGTTTCTCGTGCCGGGGCAGTCGCATTGTCAAAATAAGAGCCATAGACTTCATTGATGGCAGCAAAATCATTCATATCTCCAATAAAAATGGAAGTTTTTACAACGTTATCGAAATTCATCTCGGCAGCCTCTAATACTGCTTTCATATTTTCCATGACCTGTCTAGTCTCGCTTTTTATGTCATCTAAAATCAAATTACCGGTATCAGGGTCTAAAGCAATTTGCCCCGAAGTATATAAGGTATTACCGTTTAAAATCGCCTGATTGTATGGGCCAATCGGAGCAGGTGCTTTTTGTGTTGTAATTACTTTTTTCATATCCGTCCTATGAGAATTTTTTAGTTATTTATACTTGAATCTTCTATAGTGTCTTGTTTTCAATCCGGGTTTTCGTTTATAAGATCCGTTATAGAGAATGCGTTTTAAAAAGGTACTTATCAAAATAATCTACGATCAGATATACGTCGTTGATCATATTTCAAGTCGCTCAATACGCCTGCTTTCACTCCAATAAAGAAATAGTAGGTCGTATTTCTCCCGAAAGGTATCCAATTAAAACTCATGCGCCAACTATCTAAATCACGTTCAAAATTTAAACTGGTCGGTGTGATCCCTTTACTTCTAAAATCATAACCGGAGGAAATACCAACATTCCATTTTGGGGAGAGCTCGACACTTCCTGAAAATTGCAAGGAATTGGTGGAAACCTCATTCTGTCGCCGGCTGTTTGAATAACCAAAGGTATGCCGAAAACTTAAATTCCAGGGGATGGTGGCCTGGTAGAGTTTTGCCAAGGTCGTCTTTTTTTCTCCGCCTAATCTACTTTGTCTCGTGGTTAGGTCACCCCCTAATAGATCTTTTGAATCTGCATTGTCACCTGGCGGCTGGTCTTGCTGTTCTTTGTCCTTATCCTTTTTATTTAGTTCTTCACTCGAGATAGAATAACTGGTGGATATACTGGCACTTGTCAATCGAAACAAACTACCTCCATTATTGATATTAAAGGTATTAATTCTTGAACCATTCGCATTTAAAGCATAAGGGTCAAGCCTTGCATTCATGGTCAGGTTTACTTTCTTATTGAATAGAGCGGTATTCGCGCTGGCACTTACTGGGCTCCAGTTTAACGAATCTGCTGCTATATTATAGCTGGTGGAAAAATTCAAACTATTTAATAATGTGATCTTTTCCGGTTCTGTTTCAGTAGAATCTTTAGGCATTACCTTCGCCTCGAACACATTATTTAGTCGTATGCCTATACTGCTAGAAAGGCCTCTGCTTGGCTGACCAAAAATACCTCCTTCGAAACGCGAAAATTCTTGAATATCTTCTGGGTCACTGCTTCGTTGAACCTCGTCGTAGAAATTACTAAAATCTGGCCTGTAACTATATGATATTGATGGCCTTAGCGTGTGTCTAATAGCTTTCAGGCGGCCCTTTTTAAAATTAAAGGTTCCGTAAATATTCGTAGAGGCTGAGATGCTAGCGGAATATTCCCGGAATGCATCAAAACCATTGATCGTATCGGTGACTACTTGATTTCCTTCTGGTAATGTGTCATCAAAGCGTTTGTCCACAGTTTTTAATACCCATACTTCACTATAATTCGCACTAGGTGAAATAGTGATATAATTTAAAGCTTTAATGTTCGTACTCATAGAGGCAGTATGGCGTACACCGTTACGAGCATCTTTAAACATGTCGGCTGTTAGAAATTCATCGTCTGTAGTGGTGATGCGATTTTGCAAGTCCATATTATAGGTCAGACCAATATTCTGGAAAGCATTTTTTTTCGTACCTGATTTCGGAGCAAACGGATAGATACGGTCCATACTTAACTGAAGGGAAGGCAGGTTCATGTCAATTCGCTCGGTATTCGTGTTTTGTGTATGGGTGAGCGACATGTTCATATTAAAAGGAGTACCTACAAACTTTTTGTAGTAAGAGATGGATGAGCTAAACGTGTTGGTGACATTTTGCGATTGGTTAATTTCGTTCAATGACTGCCTGAAATACTGACTGCTTCCCAGATTTACAGAGGCGGAGAAACGCGAATTCGGATTTGACTGTGCGTCCTGGCTATGGCTCCAGCGAAGGTAAAAGTTATTGGTTTTTGCAAAATCTGGAAATCCGCGCTGCCCAGTAATTAGATTTTCAAAACGCAAACTAAAATTTCCTCGGAATTTATAACGTAGCGCATAATTAGATTCTAAACGTAAGCCCCAGCTTCCGTTGGTATAGACGTCGCCGAGTACTGCTAAGTCTATATAGTCGCTAATCGCGAAATAATAACCGCCATTTTGTAAGAAAAACCCTTGTTCATTATTCTCACCCCAGGTAGGTAAAATCAGACCTGACTCGGCACGTTCTTTACTCAGCGGTGCATAGAAAAAGGGCAAAATAGCCGGAGTAGGTACTTCGGCCAAATACAATTGTGATAAACCACCTACTACTTTTTTGCCGGGTACGACTTTTATATTATTTGTGGCAATATGATAATCAGGTTTTTCTTTTTGCGAGGTGGTAAACCGTGCCCTGTTAATATAAAGGGTAGAGTCATTTTCACGTTTGGTAATATCACCGGTGATAATAACACCGGTTTGCTCAGTTTTGGTGTTATAAATAACAGCCTTTTCATTTCTGAAATTATAAACTAATGAATCTTGTTCGGATTCCTGTGCACCTTGCTTAAAAATAGGCTTTTGTGTATAATTACCCAGACTATCGACAATCCCTTTAGCATATGCGAGATTTTTACTATAGTCGATAATGATAATTCCAGCACGTAATTCAATATCCTGGTATAGCACTTCAGCATTGTTATAAAGTGTAGCGCGCTTATTGATAAAATCGTTAGAGATATAGTCGTCAGATTTTTTTTTAATGATGTCTTGAAGAAATTCTCTAGGCGTTTTTAATGTATCTACTTGTGTAGAATCTGTAGCTTTTACTGTCAACTTTTTGGCAGGTAAAACAGTATCTAATTGCTTAGAAGCCAGCGTATCTTTTTTGTTAATGTCCTGTGGATAAATTACCTGAACCGTGCTCAAAAAAACAAGTAAAACTAAAAGTATGTGCCTTAAATTTGTGTGCAATGCGATTAATACTATTTTTGTGTTCGTTTAAAAACGGCTCAGTTTTTGAGTTTACAAACTTACATATATTTTTTATGTGCATTCACTTAAAGGGAAGTTAAAAAAGGGGGGCTTTTTATTTTCATTTAAACGTAATAATTGAGACTAATGAAAAAAGCTTTAGTAATTTTATTTATAGTAGGAATGATAGGTTTTATGCCTGTCAAAATAAATGCTCAACAGCAGTTTAAAGTCGTGCTGGATGCCGGACATGGGGGTACGGATCCGGGGAATACCGGCAATGGCTATCTTGAAAAGGATATCGTACTTAAAATTGCCTTAGAAGTTGGCGATTTACTAGAAAAAGATAAGGATATAAAGGTTATTTATACCCGTAAAGATGATACTTTTATTGAATTGCACGAACGAGGCAGTATTGCCCATAAAGCTGAAGCGGATTTATTTGTTTCTATACATTGTGATTCTTTTGAACCTAATGCCAAAGTTTTTGGCGCGGGTACCTTTGTATTAGGATTGCATGAAAATGATCGAAATTTTGAAATTGCCAAAAAGGAAAACTCGGTAATACTTCTTGAGGATAACTACGAGCAAAAGTATGACGGATTCGACCCTAATTCTCCCGAGTCAGTCATAAGTATCATCATGATGCAAGAAGAATATCTCGACCAGAGCCTGGCACTTGCGAGCTTAATTCAGAATAAATTTGTGGGCGACCTGAATCGAAAAGACCGAAAGGTGAAGCAAGCGGGATTCCTGGTATTACGCAATACATTCATGCCAAGTGTTTTGGTAGAGTTAGGCTTTTTAACAAATAAAAAGGAAGGAGCTTTTCTAAATTCAAAAGTTGGCCAGCAAAAAATGGCCAAAGCTATTTATGATGCTATAAAGACTTATAAGAAACAGCATGACGCTAATACGGTAGTTGAGGTCAAACCAAAACCAAAAAAACCGATCGCTAAAGCAGAAAAGTCAAGGATATTTAAAGGTGTGGATTTTAAAGTGCAGATAGCGTCAGGCAGGAAAAGAGTAAGTACGGAGTCTTATAATTTCAAAGGCCTTAAGGGAGTTGAACGCATACGTATAGGTGCTCACCACAAATATTATTATGGTAAAACATCAGATTATACTGAAGTCAAAAAGGCACAAAAATTAGCCAAAGAAAAAGGGTATGTGGGTGCTTTCGTAGTGGCTTTTAGAGGTGGAAAAAAGATTTCTGTTCATGAAATTCTAAAAACTGAACAAAAGTAAACTACTCCTTTTCACTGCCAAAAATTATTAGTATTATTGCTTGACAAAAAAGCGAACGTTTGAAAATTTCGAGTGAATTAAAAACTGGCCTCATTGCATTGATTGCCTTGTCCATGTTTATCTGGGGTTTCAGTTATCTAAAGGGTGAAAAATTGCTTGATAATTCAAGATATTTTTATGCAGAGTATGACAACATACAAGGTTTGGAGTCCTCAAGCTTTGTAACGATCAATGGCCTTAAAGTTGGAAACATAGATAAAATTTATTTTCATCCACGAAAGACCGGAAAGCTGGTGGTGAGGTTTTCCGTTGATAATCCCATAAAATTCTCTAAAAATAGTACGGCTCAGATCTACAGCCCTGATTTCATCAGTGGTAAAGCAATTAAAATTGAAACGAATCATGATGGAGTAGAGATACAATCTGGTGATACGCTCAAAGCGTCTGTAGAACCTGGAATACTAGGAGTACTGAATGATAGAATGGCCCCTTTACAATCTAAAATTGAAAGCTTTTTCACAAGTGCCGATTCTGTTTTCAGAGAGTTAAAACCTGTATTAAAGGAAGGCGGAGATTTGAAGAAATCTTTAGCAAGCTTAAATTACACACTAGAAACTTTCAATAATACCGGAAAATCTTTGAACAATATGCTTGCAGAGAACGGCAAAATCGATTCTATACTCACAAATGCTACAACCGCATCTTCGAATTTGGCAAATATTTCAGATTCTCTCAACAATGCCAACTTAAAAGCTACAATCAGAAAGCTTGAATATACCGTGCAAAATTTCAATTCCGTACTTACAAAAGTAGATAATGGTGAGGGTTCTTTGGGAAAACTCCTTAAAGACGAAGGCTTGTACCAAAACCTTGAGGGTGCTACCAAAGAAATGGAAGAATTACTGCGAGAAATGAAATTGAATCCAAAGCGTTTTGTACATTTTTCATTGTTTGGAAAAAGACCGAAGCCCTATCAACCCGAACAAGATTCTGTGAAGTAAAAAGAGCACAAAATTTATTAAATTTAATTTTTTGAAAAGTAGTTAATAACTAATTTGCCTTAAGCTTTAAGGGTCAATTAGAATTGGTTAGTTTTACGCGTTTGCTAAAAAAATAATAGGAAAATTAAATGCAATATTTGCCAAATATACTTTTTGCGTTAGTGCTTATTGCCGGTATTGGATTTTTTACCAGAAACGTCAGGAAGCTCATTCGTAATATTAAATTAGGAAGGGCTATTGATCGTTCTGACAATGCGGCTCGACGATGGAAGAATATGGCATATATTGCGTTGGGTCAGTCAAAGATGGTTCGAAGGCCTATTTCTGGAATTTTACATGTTGTCGTTTACCTGGGCTTTATTATTATCAACATTGAGATACTTGAGATCATTATCGATGGCTTGCTGGGTACGCATAGAATATTCCAACCTATACTTGGTGATGGACTTTATGGTTTTTTAATAGGAACTTTTGAAGTATTAGCCTTCCTGGTTTTCGTTGCTGTAGTTGTATTCTGGCTGAGAAGAAATACTGTAAAAGTAAAACGTTTCTTAAATAAAGAAATGAAGGGATGGCCTTCCAACGACGGTAATAATATTCTTTATTTCGAGATTGTTTTAATGACACTTTTCGTTCTTATGAATGCAGCCGATACGTCATTTCAGCAAGCCGGTGTAGGAAATATTGTAAGTGGTTTTGTCGCTCCCTTATTTGATGGTATGGGCGCGGATACGATTCACCTTGTTGAGCGCACTTCCTGGTGGTTGCATATAATTGGCATATTGATATTCTTGAACTATCTTTACTATTCGAAGCATTTACATATTCTACTGGCATTTCCAAATACCTATTACGGAAACTTGAATCCACAAGGACAGTTTGATAATTTGGAGTCAGTCACGAACGAGGTAAAATTAATGTTGGACCCGAATGCGGATCCATATGCTACTCCGGCCGAAACCGAGACCGCTGAGGTACCCGAAAAATTTGGTGCAGAAGATGTCACGGATTTAAACCGGGTGCAATTATTGAATGCGTATACCTGTACAGAATGTGGACGTTGTACTTCGGTATGTCCGGCAAATCAGACAGGTAAAGAGCTGTCTCCGCGTGCCATTATGATGAAAACGCGAGACCGCCTGGAAGAGGTCGGTAAAAATATTGATAAAAACGGGGAATTTAAACCAGATGGCAAAACCTTGTTAGATTATATTTCAACTGAAGAGTTATGGGCTTGCACGAGCTGTAATGCCTGTGTTGAAGAGTGCCCCGTAAGCATAGACCCACTTTCAATTATTATGGATATGCGACGCTATCAGGTAATGGAAAAGTCAGCCGCCCCACAAGAATTGAATATGATGATGACCAATGTGGAGAATAATGGAGCGCCATGGCAATACAATCAAATGGATAGATTAAACTGGAAAGATGAAGAGTAAATTTAATAAAGAATTAGAAGAATTAAGAGACGAAAGAGGCGAACTAATAAGCCCGCAGCTACCCGAGGGTGTTAAGAACTACCTGATAGATATTGATGGTACTATCTGTGATGATATCCCAAATGAAGAACCTGAACGGATGCTGACAGCGCAAGTTTACCCAGATGCGTTGAAAACGATCAATAGATGGTATGAAAAAGGGCATGTAATCTGTTTTTTTACTTCACGTACCGAGGAACACAGAACCTATACAGAAATATGGTTGCGCGATAACGGATTCAAATATCACAGCCTGTTGATGGGAAAACCACGTGGGGGCAACTATCACTGGATAGATAATCACCTGGTAAAAGCTACCCGTTACAGAGGTAAGTTTACCGACCTGGTAAAAAAAGAAGTGACGATTGAAGTATTTGATGATGGTAAGCACAAATAAAAATTAAGATACCTAATATGAACGTACCAACTATGGCTGAATTGGCTGCTCAAGGTAAACAACCGGAAGTGTTGTTTTGGGTAGGCTGTGCCGGTAGTTTTGATGATCGAGCCAAGAAAATTACAAAAGCCTTTGTAAAAATATTAAATAAGGCTAATGTTGAATTCGCAGTGCTGGGTACCGAAGAAAGTTGTTCTGGTGATCCGGCAAAACGTTCGGGTAATGAGTTTTTATTTCAAATGCAGGCTATGACCAATATAGAAGTCATGAATGCTTATGAGGTCAAAAAGGTGGTTACTGCCTGTCCGCATTGCTTCAACACCTTAAAAAATGAGTATCCTGGCCTTGGCGGAACCTATGAAGTCCTGCATCATACACAGTTCCTGAAATCATTATTGGCTGATGGAAGGTTAACAATTGAAGGTGGTTCTTACAATGGAAAACGAATTACATTTCACGATCCCTGTTATTTGGGTCGGGCAAATGAGGTGTATGAGGCTCCAAGGGAATTGATCCGGAAACTGGAGGTTGAACTTATTGAAATGAAGCGCTGTAAGCGCAATGGACTATGCTGTGGTGCAGGTGGCGCTCAAATGTTCAAAGAACCCGAAAAAGGAATTAAAGATATCAATATAGAACGCACAGAAGATGCGCTGGAGGTGAAGCCAAATATTATTGCAACCGGTTGTCCGTTCTGCAATACAATGATGACAGATGGTATTAAAAACAAAGAGAAAGAACAGGAAATCGAAGTATTAGATATAGTTGAGCTTATTGCCAATGCCCAAGATTTATAAATAAATGTAGCCCCTGAACGATGCCATATATTAAAGACAAAAACCTGGTAAATATCTACGAAGAAGTAGACAAGGCCAATCAGACCATCAGTAAACTTACAGGTCTTCTTAGGGAAGAAGAAGAAAACAATTCTATCCTCAAAAAACACAGGGCGATGCTGGGTATCTTCGGCTTGCTGCTCTTGATTTTATTTCTATGGTCTTTCTTAGGTAAAGACAATCAGAAAACTGTAGATAAGCACTTGCAAAAAAATAACCTTGCGTTGATCGATGCCGATAGTCTTGAAGTTCTCAAGGATGCTGCCTTAGTTCAAGGCGATGATGCCGATTTCGTAAGTGGTGAAGACGGTGAGAACCTGGGATTGGCTGGCGAAACAATTGTTTACAGTGTTCAGATAGGTGCGTTCAGCAATTTTAAGGCCAAATTATTTTCTGAAGACCTGGCGCATATGAAGGAATTCCAGGAAGGCGGATTGAATAAATATGCCATTGGAAATTATATTACGTATGCTGAAGCAAAACAATTGAAAGAAGACCTAAGACAACTTGGTTTTAAAGATTGTTTTGTAATTGCACAGTCGTATGGTGAACCGGTAGATATTAAGGAAGCCCTGCAGCTCAGTGAAGAAACGGAGTATTTAAAATAATTGTATGCTACAAGCTTTCATAAAAGCTGCCCGTCTACGTACCTTACCTTTATCTGTTTCAGGAATACTTATTGGAAGTTCAATAGCATATTCCGAAGGTTATTCTGACTGGAACGTATTTACATTAGCCTTATTGACCACTATAGGATTTCAAGTGTTATCCAACTTTGCCAATGATTATGGCGATGGTGTAAAAGGTACCGATAACAAGGATAGAGTAGGTCCGCAACGCGCTGTGCAGAGCGGCGATATTTCACCTGGGCAAATGCTTCATGCCATTAAAGTAACCGGAATGATCGTGTTTCTGGTTGCAGTTTTGCTTATTTATAGTGCTTTCGGACTGAAAGAACACGCGAAGTATTTCTTCTTGTTTTTAATTTTGGGAATTGCCAGTATCGCTGCGGCTGTAAAATACACCATGGGTAACAAAGCGTATGGTTACAGTGGCTATGGCGACATTTTTGTATTTTTATTTTTTGGCTGGCTAAGTGTGGTCGGCAGTTATTTCCTATTTACCAAGCAACTCGATTTTACCATTTTTCTTCCTGCTACTTCCATAGGAATGTTGAGTGTAGGCGTCTTGAATCTTAATAATATGCGTGACCGTGAGTCTGATGAAAAGGCTGGTAAAAGAACGCTGGTGGTTAAAATAGGCGAGGAATTCGCCAAGTACTATCATTACTATCTATTAATAGGCTCCTTTTTATTGGCGCTCGTATATGTAAATTTTAAATATAGTGATCCGAAAGAATTCTTATTTGTTGTAGCTTACATTCCAATCGGTTTACATATACATACAGTTTACAAAAACAAAGATCCCAAAGACCTTGATCCTGAGCTCAAAAAACTGGCATTAAGTACCTTTCTTTTTGCTATTCTTCTCTCACTTGGGTTCATTTTATAATAGTTTTAGTAAATTTAATGTCCCCTTCTAGGGGCGTATCGGGTGTTTTTCACCTAAGAACCAACTAATTTAACAAACTAAACAATGAAAATCTCCTATCTGGGCCATGCTGCTTTGGCTCTTGAAGTAGCCGGTAAACATTTAGTTGTTGATCCGTTTATTTCAGGGAATGAATTGGCAAAGCATCTTGATGTCCATTCAATTAAGGCTGATTATATTTTAATTACCCATGCGCATCAAGACCATATTTTAGATGTCGAAACCATTGCAAAAAATACTAGTGCCAAGGTTATTTCCAACTATGAAATAGTCACCTATTACAACGCAAAGGGTATTGAGGGGCATCCTTTAAATCACGGAGGCTCATGGCCATTTGATTTCGGAAAAGTCACCTATGTGAATGCCATTCATACCAGCTCATTTCCTGATGGGAGTTATGGCGGTCAACCCGGAGGATTCCTGCTGGAAACCGAAGAAGGTAACGTCTATATCGCAGGTGATACGGCCCTAACTTTCGATATGAAACTGATTCCGCTTAAAGCGACTATTGATCTGGCAATTCTACCGATAGGGGATAATTTCACCATGGGTATCGACGATGCTGTGATAGCGTCTGATTTTATTGAATGCAATAAAGTTCTTGGCTATCACTATGATACTTTTGGGTATATCAAGATCAATCACATTGAAGCCAAATCGAAGTTTTCAGCAAAGAATAAAGAACTGATTCTTTTAGAGATCGGCAATCACATAACCATTTAAACCTTTATAAATGAACACATTACTTTACATTTTAGTCGGACTGGTACTTTTAATCGTAGTGCTTGCTTTAATTGCTCCGAAGAGTTATGCCGTTAGTCGAAGTATAACCGTTAACAAACCTATAGGCGAGGTTTACAATTATCTCAAATTAATGAAGAATCAAGACCATTGGAGCCCATGGCAGGAAAGAGACCCCGATATGAAAAAAACGTTTACCGGAAATGATGGTGAAGTTGGTTTTATTTCAGCCTGGGAAAGTGAACATAAACAAGTGGGTTCTGGTGAACAGGAAATTGTTGGGCTCAAAGAAAATGAAGAGATTACAACGCATCTACGGTTCTTGAAACCCTTTAAATCAGAATCTGATGCCTATTTGAGAGTCAATGAAGCCGATGGTGGTACCAAAGTAACCTGGGGGTTCTCTGGACATAATAAATTCCCTATGAGTATTTTTATGCTCTTCATGAATATGGATAAAGCCGTTGGGGCAGATTTTGAACAGGGGCTGGCAAAATTGAAAAGTGTTTTAGAAAACTAATACATCATGAAAAGAATTCTAAAAATAATCGGAGGATTACTAGCGTTACTAGTAATTATCTTTTTTGCAACGGGCCTCATTGTAAAAGAAACCACTTATGAAGTGTCTACAACGGTCAACAAACCTGTAGACGAGGTATTCAAAGTATTTAATGATCAAAGTAAACTAAAAGAATGGATACCTAGCGTTAAGCTGATTGAACCGATTGAAGAAAAAGAGGGTAAAGTTGGGAGTACCTATAAAATGGTGGTGGACAATCAAGGTAAAGACTTTGAGATGATCGAAAAAATTACGGCTTTTGAAGAAAATAAAAGAGTGGGCTTGGAGTTCGATGCCCAAGGTATGCTCAAAATTGATGATATTGTTTTTACTTCCGATGGAACGAGCACGATGATCACAAATAATGCTATTGCCAAAGGGACTGATTATTTCCATAAGTGCTTATTTCCTTATTTTAAAAGTGCTATGATAAAGACAGATCAGGCATCATTAGACAATTTTAAAAAAATGATTGAAAAAAGTTGATCGTATGAAAAGAAATATGGTAGGTTGGTTTGAAGTACCCGTTACAGATATGCCAAGGGCTGTCAAATTTTACAATGAAGTCTTTCAAATCGAGATTGCTGTTCATGAATTGGGCCCCTTAACTATGGGATGGTTTCCTTTTACTGAAGACCAAAATAGACCAGGAGCAGCAGGTTCATTAGTGTTGCACCGAGATTCGTACAAACCATCAGCAGATCACGGTGTCCTAATTTATTTTTCATCACGAACCGGAGATTTGGAAGATGAGTTAGGAAGAATTGAAGCCGCAGGAGGTAAAATTCTACAGCCAAAAACGCAAATCTCTGAAGATTATGGCTATATGGCGCTGTTTCTTGATTCTGAAGGTAATAGAGTGGCGCTGCATTCGAATAAATAAAAGTACCCTCGCTAGGAATCGAACCTAGATCTAAAGTTTAGGAAACTTCTATTCTATCCGTTGAACTACGAGGGCATGGTGGACAAAAATAATATATTTGTGCTTGCTAAGCCAATCAATTGATGAATGTCCACTACAAAAAACATACTTTAAATTTCAAACAGCCCGGAGGTACTTCGCGTGGTATTTTGCACACGAAGGAAACCTACTTCTTGATTATTGAAAATGAAGACAAACGAGGGATAGGTGAATGTGGACTCTTTCGTGGATTGAGCGCTGATGACCGACCAGATTATGAGGAAAAACTTCAATGGGTTTGTGATCACTTATCTAAAGGGCAAGAGTGGCTACTAAACGAAGCCTCTGGCTTCCCGTCGATACAGTTTGGGGTGGAGCAGGCATTTTTGTCTCTAGAGAGCAAGCATCCTTTTGAATTATTTCCATCAGAATTTACCGAAGGAAAAGGCTCCATTGAGATTAACGGATTGATCTGGATGGGTCATGAAGCTTTTATGAAACAACAGATCATCGAAAAGATTGAAACAGGTTTCACCACGGTAAAACTAAAAATTGGAGCACTGGATTTTGAAAAGGAGTTAAATCTCCTGAAATTCATACGCCAGGAATTTTCTGAAAAAGATATTGAACTCAGAGTAGATGCCAATGGAGCCTTCCATCCTAATGCGGCATTGGAGAAATTAAAACGATTATCAGCATTCGATCTGCATTCCATTGAACAGCCCATTCAACCGAAACAATGGCAAGATATGGCTGCTTTGTGCGAGCAAACGCCATTGCCAATTGCACTTGACGAAGAATTAATAGGAGTATTTAATACTTCCGATAAAGAAAAACTACTGGAAACAATCAGACCACAATATATTATTTTGAAACCTAGCTTAATCGGTGGCTTTTATGGGAGCAAAGAGTGGATCGAATTATCAAAAAAGCTGGATGTATCTTGGTGGATGACCTCGGCGTTAGAAAGTAATGTCGGCCTAAATGCCATAGCACAATTCACATATTCATTAAATACAACCCTACCTCAAGGTCTTGGCACGGGAGGTCTATTTACGAATAATTTTGAGTCTCCCCTTTATGTAAATCAGGGCAAACTTCATTATAGTCCCCAATCTAGCTGGAAATTCAATTTGTAACACGTATTTTTGGCCAATAACTTATAAGAATGGATTTTATACAACAAGCAAAAATAGGTAGAAATGATTGGTGGATGTATGTGTTGGCATTTATTGCGATGTTTTTTGGAATACAAATAGCAAGCATACCTTTACTTATTGCTGGTTATTTGGCCGTAGATGGTGATATGGAGCGATTGTTAGCCGATGCCAATAATAGCTTTTTGGGTATAGGAATTAATAAGAATCTATATCTGGCCATAATAATATTTACTTTTATAGCGGCGCTCGGGATCCTCTATTTGTTTGTAAGATATGTGCATAAAAGAGATTTTAAAAGCATCATAACAACACGATTCAAAATAGATTGGAAACGCTTTTGGTTTGCTTTTTTTCTCTGGGGAGGTATCGCTGTATTCAGTACTATTATCAGTATCTATTTAGCGCCCGAAGATTTCGTATGGAATTTTAAACCCATCCCATTTTTTATTTTACTGCTCATATCATTGGTATTATTACCTTTTCAAACGAGTACAGAAGAATTGGTATTTCGAGGCTATCTTATGCAAGGCTTAGGCTTGTTAGCCAAGAACAGATGGTTTCCTTTACTGATTACATCGGTAGCCTTTGGCCTTTTGCATGGAATGAATCCTGAGGTGCAAAAACTAGGCTGGGGAATTATGATTTTCTATATCGGAACAGGACTGTTCTATGGTATTTCAACCTTAATGGATGAAGGCATCGAATTGGCACTAGGTCTGCATGCCGTGAATAATATTGTTGCTGCGTTTTTAGTAACCACAGACTGGACAGTTTTTCAAACAGATGCCTTATATATTGACACGTCTAAGCCTGAATTAACCTGGAACGCCTACATACCGGTCTTTGTTTTGTATCCTTTGGTATTATTTATTTTTTCTAAAAAATATGGATGGTCCAGTTGGCAAAAAAAACTTGTAGGTAGGGTTGACGAGCCTGATTTAATTGCGAAAAGCTAAGAGTCTTCTCAAAGAAGTGAGCACCATTAATTTTCATAAAGACTTTACCCTTAACGGAAAAGGTTTCGATTCTGCAGATGACCTGATAGCGTATTCAAAAAAAGGTTCTCCAGGTATTCATGTTTTTTTAGTCGATTGGTTTGACAAGGATGATTTCATCACTGTAAAGACCTCCGGTTCAACAGGAAAACCAAAAGAGATTAAACTAAGAAAGAAGCACATGATTCATAGTGCCGAAGCTACGGGCACCTATTTTCATTTACCTGCAAAGACAACAGCGCTTTTATGCCTTCCATTGGATTATATAGCGGGAAAAATGATGCTGGTTCGCGCCTTAACTTTGGGATGGCATATGGATAGTAAAGCGCCTGATGCTTATCCACTTCAACATGTCGAGAAGATATATGACTTTGCAGCTATGGTTCCTATGCAAGTTTATAATTCATTAAATAAACTCTCGAAAATCAGGAAGTTGATCGTGGGCGGAGGGGCTGTTTCAAAGGAACTAGAGGCAAAATTACAAGGTGTTTCAACCCATGTATTTGCAACCTACGGAATGACCGAAACGATTACGCACGTAGCTGTGAAGAAACTAAATCATCGTCATGCTGAACTTGTTTCAGCATCACATCATTATAATACATTGCCCAATGTAACGGTCTCAAAAGATGACAGAGGGTGCTTAGTAATTCAAGCCCCCGAAGTAGCAGACGAGGTAGTTGCGACCAATGACCTTGTAGAGATCATATCATCTAAAGAATTTAAATGGCTGGGGCGTTACGATCATATTATCAACTCGGGTGGAATTAAATTAATACCTGAGCAAATAGAAAAAAAAATATCACCTATCATTAATCACAGGTTTTTGGTAGCCGGTATACCGGATGAAGTTTTGGGTGAAAAGCTGGTTATCGTAATAGAATCCGAAAAAAGTGATACTGTCATTCTAAACGAAGTGAAGAATCTATCTTCTTTAACCAAATATGAAATACCAAAAGAAATATATTTTATACCAAAGTTTATCGAAACAGAAACAAAAAAAATCCAACGCCAAAAGACGTTGGATTTACTAGTTAGAAAGAAGTAATTTTCTATTCGACTAAAACCCATTCACCGCGTTCAATAAGCGGAATGGCCTGTTTGTATTTTACCACTTTGCTTTCACCGCTCATTACATTCTTAATAGTTACACGCTCATTTCTACCGATCTTACGTTCGGTGCGAACAATAGTTTCTGTAACCTGCTGCTCTTGTGTTTGATTAGCGGAAGTACCTTCTGTCGGACTTCGATAATCAGCCTTGCTCACTTGTACTTTCTCACGTCTCTGCTCACGCGCTTGTGATACCTGGTTTGCATTTTGATTTGGTAATTCACCTTTAAATAAGAATGATAAGACTTCTTTATTGACGGTGTCGATCATCTTTTTGAATAGTTCAAAGGCCTCAAACTTATAGATCAATAATGGGTCTTTTTGCTCATACGTGGCATTTTGAACTGATTGCTTTAGTTCGTCCATCTGACGAAGGTGATCTTTCCAGGTTTCGTCAATGATGGCCAATGAAATATTTTTCTCAAAGTCGGTGACTAATTGCTTCCCCTGAGTGTCATAGGCTTCTTTCAAATTTGTGACCACGTTCAAGGTCTTCACACCATCAGTAAAAGGAACGGCAATACGTTCGTATTGATTGCCTTGCCTTTCATAAACATCTTTTATTACCGGATATACGGCTTCAGCATTTCTAGCAATTTTATCTTGATAATGTTTATAAACGACATCAAAAAGCGTATCGATCAATTCTTGTTCAGATTTACTTTCAAATTCTTCTTTCGAGAAAGGAGAAGTTGTTGAAGAGAACCTGATCAACTCAAATTCAAAATTTGAATAATCATTCGCAGCTTTATTCTCCAAAACAATACTTTCACAAGTATCATACACCATATTTACGATATCAACTTGAAGTCTTTCTCCGTAAAGGGCGTGACGGCGACGTTTGTAAACTACTTCACGCTGTGCATTCATAATATCATCATACTCCAACAACCGTTTACGAATACCAAAGTTGTTTTCTTCTACTTTTTTCTGCGCACGTTCGATCGATTTGGAGATCATAGAATGTTGAATTACCTCTCCTTCTTTAAGGCCCATTCTGTCCATCATCTTTGCCACTCTTTCAGAACCAAATAAACGCATTAGGTTATCCTCAAGGGATACATAGAATTGCGAAGATCCAATATCCCCTTGACGACCTGCTCGACCACGTAGCTGCCGGTCAACACGACGTGAATCATGGCGTTCCGTACCTACAATGGCCAATCCACCCGCATTTAAAACTTCTTTAGATAATTTAATATCGGTACCTCGACCAGCCATGTTAGTTGCAATAGTTACCACGCCAGGTTGACCTGCTTCAGCGACGATATCAGCTTCCTTTTTATGAAGTTTTGCGTTTAGTACATTGTGTTTAATCTTTCTAATATTTAGCATTCGCGATAACAGTTCAGAGATCTCTACAGAGGTTGTACCTACCAATACTGGACGACCGCCCTCTACTAATTCTACGATCTCTTCAATAACCGCATTGTATTTCTCGCGTGTGGTTTTGTAAATCTTGTCCTCACGGTCATCTCTAGCCAGCGGTTTGTTGGTCGGTATTTCAACCACGTCTAATTTGTAGATTTCCCAGAATTCACCTGCTTCTGTTACGGCAGTACCCGTCATACCAGATAACTTCTTATACATTCTAAAGTAATTCTGCAAGGTCACCGTAGCAAATGTCTGTGTCGCTGCTTCAATTTTTACATTTTCTTTCGCTTCTATTGCTTGATGCAATCCATCAGAATAACGGCGGCCATCCATGATACGGCCTGTTTGTTCGTCAACGATCTTAATCTTACCTTCCATTAAAACATACTCCACATCCCTTTCAAAAAGTGTATAGGCCTTTAAGAGCTGATTCATGGTATGAATACGCTCACTCTTAATGCTGAAATCACGGTAGAGGTCTTCTTTGGCCTTCGCTTTCTCATTGGTGTCCTCAATATCGTTTTCTATTTTGGCGACCTCTATACCTATATCCGGTAATACAAAGAAATTGTCCTCTTTGTTACTGCTTCCGCTTAGATATTCTATTCCTTTATCAGTCAGCTCAATAGAGTTATTCTTCTCGTCAATCACAAAATACAAGGCTTCGTCAATTTTTGGCATTTCACGATTGTTATCCTGCATATAGAAATTTTCGGTTTTCTGCAGTAACTGACGAACCCCTTCCTGACTTAAGAACTTAATCAACGCCTTATTTTTTGGTAAGCCTCTGAAAACACGAAGCAAATGGAAACCCCCATCTTTTGTATTGCCTTCAGCAATCATTTTCTTGGCATCAGCTAAAACACCTGTTAGGAATGTACGTTGCTTCTTAACGATATCATCGACTTTTGGCTTTAATTCGTTGAATTCATGACGGTCACCTTGTGGTGTGGCTCCTGAAATGATCAAGGGAGTACGTGCATCATCAATTAATACCGAATCAACTTCATCTATAATAGCGTAGTTATGTGGGCGTTGTACCAGATCATTTGGTGAATGTGCCATATTATCACGCAAGTAATCAAAACCGAACTCATTATTCGTTCCGTAGGTGATGTCTGCATTATATGCTTTCCTACGCGCGTCAGAATTTGGCTGGTGGTAATCAATACAATCTATTGTTAGTCCGTGAAACTGGAAGATAGGACCCATCCAGGCGGCATCACGTTTTGCTAAGTAATCATTAACTGTAACGACATGGACACCCTTTCCTGTCAAAGCATTGAGATAAATTGGTAGTGTGGCCACTAAAGTTTTACCTTCACCGGTCATCATTTCAGCGATCTTCCCTTGATGTAATACCGATCCACCAATTAACTGTACATCGTAATGGATCATATCCCATGTAATAGGCTTTCCGGCAGCATCCCAAGAATTACTCCAGATAGCATCATCGCCCTCAAGTGTGACATAATCATTGACCGCTAATTCTCGGTCATATGGAGTGGCAGTAACCTTTAGCGATTGATTTTCAACAAAACGTTTCGCTGTTTCTTTAACAACCGCAAATGCTTCCGGAAGAATATCGTTTAAAACAGCCTCTGAAACCTTATAGATATCATCGTTAAGCGCATCTATTTCTTTATAGATCTCTTCTTTACGATCAATATGTGCATTTTCGAGCTCACCTTTAAGTTCTGAGATCTTAGCTTCTGCTTCGCGTGTAGCTTCTTTGATCTTTTGCTTGAACTCAACGGTTTTATTTCTTAGTTGATCCAGTGATAAAGCACCTATTTCTTGATCATATGCTCGAACACTATCGACTACGGGCTGTAATTCTTTTAAGTCTTTTTTGCTTTTATCACCAACAAAAACCTTCAAGACAGAATTTAAAAGACTCATAATTATTTGTTCAAAATTTAAGTAAAAAGGCTAGAATTCAGCCTTTAATTTTAGCAACACAAATATACAGATTGTGTTACCCTATTTATAATATTATTCGTTAAATATGTCGTTTAACGGCATAAAAAAAGTCTCGATGTCGAGACTTTTAGATTTTTAGTATTCATCTTCGTTCCAGAGAAAATCCTCATCAGTAGGATAATCTGGCCAAATCTCTTGAATGATTTCATAAACCTCACCCTCATCTTCAATAGCTTGTAAATTTTCTACAACTTCAAGAGGTGCACCTGTTCTGATAGCGTAATCTATCAATTCATCTTTAGTGGCAGGCCAGGGCGCGTCACTCAAGTAAGATGCTAATTCTAATGTCCAGTACATAGCGTGTAATGTATAATTTAAATTTTTGCAAAAGTAATTTTTTTAAGCAAAAATGCAAGTTATTTGTAAATTATTTTTTCGATAAAAAAAGAACGTGTTTTTTTAATCTTTTTTAGACTATTCCTTCCTGGTTGGAATCCAAGGAATTTCTGAAGCCTCATTATCGACTGTCAATTTTCGTGCCAGCACAAAAAGATAGTCAGATAGTCGGTTGAAATACGATAGAATCAGCTCATCAACTGGTTCTTGTTCATTGAGATAAACGATCAATCGCTCAGCTCTTCGACACACACAGCGTGCTATATGACAGAATGACACGGTTTGATGCCCTCCCGGTAAGATAAAATTGGTCATTGGTTGGAGGAATTTCTCCATAAAATCAATTTCTTTTTCCAGGAATTCTATGTGCTCTGGTGAAACAGTATGGATGTTTAAGCGTTTTTTACCACTTTTTAATACCTCCTTTTCCGGAGGAGTGGCAAGCATAGCACCAATGGTAAAAATTTCATTTTGAATCTTTAATAAGGTCTCAGAAGTTCTAGTATCGATTTTCTGATCACGGATCAATCCGATAAACGAATTCAGTTCATCGGCGGTGCCATAGGCCTCAATACGTACATTATATTTAGGAACGCGCGTGCCTCCATAAAGTGCCGTAGTACCTTTATCGCCGGTTTTAGTATATATTTTCATGATGTGGAATTTATCAGATTATTGTTTCTAGCTTGCTAGTTTGATATTTTCAAATTCTAACTATTAAATGTTGTTTTGCCTGTTCTTTACGGAAGAATGCGAGACCCCATTGAAACGTATCAATGGAAACGGTTACTTTTGGATGCTCTTTAATATAGTTCCAGGCTTCACACATGCCTTTACTCCAGTAAATATCATCAAAAATAAACACAGAATCATTATGAATGTGTTTCAAGCATAGTTCAAAATACCTAATTGTTGGTTCTTTTTGATGGTTTCCGTCAATATAAATGAGATCAAAATTATTAGTTTCCAGAACTTTTGGAAGGGTTTTGTTAAACTCACCTATCTGAATAGCAACATTCTTAATTTTAAATTTTTCCAGTTGATTTTTTGCAATAGTAGCTGTCTCAGGACAACCTTCAAGAGAGAAAATTTCTGTTTTTGGATTCGCTAATGCTAAGCTGGAAGTAGCGATTCCTAAAGAAGTGCCTATTTCTAAAATGTTTTCAGAATTAAAATAGCGTACTAATCTGTAAAGCAACTGAGCCCTTTTTTTAGTAATTCCCGCATTCTGGGCAATGGAAGAAATAGTGCGCAGATTATTACGAAGTTTCTTCGAGCCTGCACCAAAATCTGTGACAGTAATCTTAGTTTTGTTCTTGAGTAATTCCTTAGAATAACTTTCTAGTTTTTTATAATCCGGGTAATTTTGTTTGTCATAGAAGCATTTAGTCGCTAAATCGTATACAAATGGCGAATGCAATCCATGTTGATTCGTAGATCTTAAGAGAAATTTGAGATATGATTTTACCTGATAAAACATCCTTTAAATAAAGGTTTCGAAAATAGCCAGAAATATTGTTTTAATAAACAATTAAAAATTATATTTGCCGTTGGTATAAAAATGACAATGAATGCGTAACATACTTGTACTTCTCTTAGTAATATTTTGTTTTCAATCATGTATTCCTAAAAAGGATCTTGTGTATTTTCAGGGAGAACTTTCAAAAGATGCGAAAACTGTACCGATTGAACCTTATAAACTACAAGTAAATGATATTTTGGATATACGCATAAAGGCAGACGATGAAAAGTTAGTAGCGATGTTTAGCCAACAAGAAGCAGGAACAACTCCGTTAGGCAATCAATTTAACGATCAAAGCATATATTTTACATCATATTCAATCGATAAACACGGTAATATTAGAATGCCATATCTTGGCGAGTTAAATGTATTAGGGTATACAGAAACTGAAGTACGGAAAAAAATAGAAGATGAATTAAAGAAATTCTTCAAAGATACTGCCGGTATTTTTGTAACGGTGAAATTGGCTGGTATTCGTTTTACTGTCATAGGAGAAGTGTCAAGAACGGGTACAATAGTTTTATACCAGAATCAAGTAAGTATTGTTGATGCGATCGCCAATGCAGGCGATATACCGGCCACGGGTAATCGCAAAAGAGTGGTTTTAATTAGAAAGAACAATGAGGGGACAAAGAAGTTTACGATTGACCTGACAGAAGCTTCGTCTCTAAATTCTGAATCCTTTTTGATTCAATCGAATGATATTATTTATGTAGAACCTCTAAAGCAAAAATCCTGGGGAACGGGAACTACCGGATTACAGACTTTAACGACATTACTATCGATAGCATCTTTAGTAACATCTGCGATCTTAATTTCTCGAAATTTATAAGTAATAAATGAAACAATTAGAAAAATTTGATATTGAAGATATAAAGTCTTTTGATGTTAAAGACTATGTATTGAAGGTAGTTTCTCATTGGAAACTATTTCTGGGGATGTTGCTACTTGGACTACTAATTGCTTTTTTTGTAAACAGAAGAAAACCTCGCGTATATAGCTTAAATAGTATTATTACCGTCAAGGAAGAGCAAAATCCACTGTTTACCTCAAGCACCAACATTGCTTTTAATTGGGGAGGGCCTAGTGATAAGGTGGAGACAATCATTACGATATTGAAATCTCGATCACATAATGAAAAAGTAGTCAAAAAACTGAAGTATTATATTCAGTATTTAGAAGAGGGAGCCTATAGATTGGAGGATGTCTATGGAAGAGTTCCCTTCGAGATAGAATTAGATTCTGGCAGTTATCAAATATTAAACGTTCCGCTGAAATTGGACTTTCTTGAGAATGACGAACTGCGTCTGACTGCTGATTTCGATGAACCCAATCATAGCCAAATAAATTACAAAGATAATTCACTGAAAAAGTTCGTTTCAAAAGAAAGAAGTTTTTCAAAAAAATTCACGCTTAGTGAACAAATTGAAACTTCATTTTGTGACTTTAGAATTCTGTTCAGTGATTTTGACAAGCAACTAAAAAATGAAACCTACTACGTAATTTTCAAAAGTTTTAATGGTACTGTAGGTAAATTTCGAAGTATTAACGCACGTACGAAGACGAAAGGAACCTCTTTAATTGAACTAGAACTAAAGGGTACCAATAAAAAGAAGATAGAAGATTACATCAACACCTCTGTAGAAGTTTTGGATTTTGACCAGCGTGACCAAAAAATTCAATATGCGAAAAAGACAAAACAATATATTGATACCGTCTTTGAGGACGCTTCAAGGAGCCTAAAAGATATTGAAAGGGATCTGGGAGATTATAAACGTAAAAACAATGTTTACGACTTAAGTGCTCAGGGAGGGGCCTTATTAACTGAAGTCACTGAACTCGACAGGATGCAACAACAAACCCAAGACAGGTTGCAGTATTTTAATAATCTTGAAAATTACATTCTTACAAATTCTGATGTGGGCGAAGATATTCCGGTCCCTGTTAATGTGGCCCTTGAAGATGCCAATATTACCAAGAATATTGGTGAGTTAGTTGAATTGTCGAAGCAGAAAAAGAATTTAGAGCAGACTGTTACACCAAATTTTCCAACATTAAGGACGATCAATGATAAAATTAATACGACGCGCAATGTAATTCTTGAAAATCTGACTAATTTAAAGGAAGCTACTCAAACCAATTTAGGCAACATAAGGAGACGTATTGGCTCCTATAACTCAAGATTAAATACCTTACCCAAAAAGGAGCAGGGGTTGATTAAATTTGAGCGGAATTATAATTTAACTGCGGCGAATTACGAATATTTAAAACAAAAGCAATATGAGGCGGGTACAGCCATAGCCGCTAATGTTTCAGATGTAAAGATACTTGACAAGGCCAAAGATATTGGTCAAAAACCTATTAGCCCCCGTCCAATGCTCAATTATCTAATAGCAGCTATGCTGAGCTTTGGCCTACCTTTTCTGTTTATTCTCGTAAAAGAAGCATTGAACAATAAGATTTTAACTGTTGAAGAACTAGAGAAAATTTTTAATATTCCGGTTTTAGGAGTAGTCGGTAGTGGTAAGATAGACAATTACCTGGCAGTTTTTAACAAACCAAAGTCTTCCTTAGCCGAATCTTTCAGAGCGTTGCGTTCAAATATTCAGTTTTTGTTTAAGAAGGGTGGAAATTCGAAAACGATCGTAGTAACCTCTTCTGTCAGTGGTGAAGGAAAAACCCTCACATCTATTACTGTGGCAACAGTTTTTGCCATGAGCGATAAGAAAACGATTCTTTTGGGATTAGACCTTCGAAAGCCAAAATTGCATGATGATTTTAATGTGTCTAATAATGTTGGAGTAGTCAATTATCTTATCGGCCAGAAAGAGGTTAGAGAGATTATTCAGGAAACCCAAGTTCCAAACCTTGATATAATTACCTGCGGACCCCTACCACCGAATCCGTCCGAACTACTTTTAAGTGATCAGACTAGTGATCTCATGGAATTCCTTAAAGAGAATTATGATTATATTATCATTGACACACCCCCTGTTGGATTAGTAGCAGACGCTTTTGAGCTTTTTAGATACGCCGATGCGGTAATGTACATAGTACGTCAAAATTATACGCAAAGAGGTATGCCAAAGATGATTGATGACAAATACAGAAATGGTGAAATAAAGAATATCAGCTTTGTTTTAAATGATTTTTCTGTGAAGAATAGTTATGGTTATGGTTATGGAGGTTATAACTATGGTTATGGTTATGGAGGTTACGGTAAATATGGCAACGGCTATCACGACAACGAAAAGCCCTCCTGGTTTAGACGCCTGTTCAAACAATCTCCTAATTAGAATGCTTAAAAAAGAGCAGCAGCTAGCTAAGAGATTATTTGATTTTTTGATTTCTTTAGTTGGCCTGGTAGTATGTATTGTACCAATACTTTTTTTAATCATATTAACCACCATAGTCACGAAAAAATTTGGTTTGTTTCGTCAGGAGCGTATTGGGCAACATGCGAAACCATTCACCATATATAAAATAAGAACAATGTATGATAAAGATTATGGCCATAAAGTCAGTAAAATCGGCCAGGTCTTGCGAACATCAAAGCTGGACGAATTACCGCAGCTATACAATGTCTTTAACGGAACAATGAGTCTCGTGGGTCCAAGACCTGACATCAGGGGTTATGCAGATGCACTAAAAGGTGAAGACAGAATAGTCCTAGCGGTAAAACCTGGGATTACAGGTCCGGCCACATTAAAATATAGAAATGAAGATGAGTTGTTGGCTAGTCAACCTAATCCACAAGAATATAACGACACTGTTATTTGGAAGGATAAGATTGCTATCAATAAGCAATATGTTGAAAATTGGTCATTTACAGGGGATATAAAATATATCATTCAAACAATTTTTAACTAAATTTGCCTCCTATCAAAAAATCATATGAAGAAACCTAAAATTGCTATTATTGGATTAGGCTATGTAGGCTTACCTTTAGCTGTAGAATTTGCTAAGAAATATCAGGTGGTTGGATTTGATATTAATAAACAAAGAATACAAGAATTACGGCAAAACAATGATGTTACTTTAGAGACAGAATCTTCTGAACTTGAAGCTGTTAATCTTTCCTCTTTTGATCAAATGGGCAGTATTGAACAGGGTTTATGGATTACTGACCAGCTTTCAGAAATAGTATCGGCTAATTTTTACGTGGTTACTGTTCCGACACCAGTCGATAAGAATAATCGCCCGGACCTTACACCGCTTTTCAAAGCCAGCGAATCCGTAGGTAAGGTTTTAAAAAAGGATGATATCGTGGTATATGAATCTACAGTATTTCCCGGAGCGACAGAAGAAGAATGTATACCTATTCTGGAGGAAGTATCCGGTCTTTCGTTTAATACTGATTTTTTTGCCGGCTATTCACCTGAAAGAATCAATCCTGGTGATAAAGAGCACACAGTAGCGAAAATCCTAAAGGTTACATCAGGTTCAACACCGGAAATCGCAAAGTATATAGATGACATCTATAAATCGGTTATTACGGCCGGCACACATTTGGCTCCATCTATTAAGGTTGCCGAAGCGGCAAAAGTAATTGAAAATTCACAGCGAGACATCAATATTGCATTTGTAAATGAATTGTCGAAAATTTTTCGCTTAATGGATATTGATACCAATGACGTCTTAGAGGCGGCGGGCACAAAGTGGAATTTTTTACCCTTTAAACCGGGGTTAGTTGGAGGACACTGCATCGGGGTGGACCCTTACTATTTGGCACAAAAAGCTACTGAATTAGGTTATAATCCCGAAATTATCCTTGCAGGTAGACGATTAAATGACAGTATGGGGCCCTTCGTAGCGCAAGAAACTGTAAAAATGATGATACGCAGGGGTATACAAGTGAAAGATGGCAATGCTTTGGTATTGGGAATCACTTTTAAAGAAGATTGCCCAGATATCAGAAATTCAAGAGTGATTGATATCATTGATGAATTGAAAACATATAATTTAAATGTCGATGTTTACGATCCGTGGGCTTCACCAGAAGAGGTAAAGCATGAATATGGAATCGATATTCTTAGAAATGCCAAGGAGGTCACGAAAAAATATGATTGCATTATAATTGCCGTTAACCATAAGGAATTCAAAGAGTTGAATTTGAATGATAATATTGCCGAAAATCATGTAATATTTGATGTGAAATCGACTTTACCCAAAGAACAATCTCATTGTAGATTGTAAAAGTTTAATTTGATAGATTCTGATTTTGGACGAATAAGTATGAAGAAAGTATTAGTTACAGGAGCTGCGGGATTTATAGGTTTTCACTTATCAAGACTATTGGCAAATAATGATTACGAAGTAGTTGGGATTGATAATATCAACGATTATTATGACCCAAATCTGAAGTTGATCAGATTAAGAGAGTTGAAGATTGATACCACGAATATTGAGTACAATATTCCTTTACGGGGTATCATAAAATTTATTAAACTCGACCTTCAGGACAAAGACAATATTCTCAACCTATTTGAACAAGAAAAGTTTGAGTACGTTATTAATTTAGCCGCTCAGGCCGGAGTTCGATATTCATTGGAAAATCCTCAGGCATATATTGACAGTAATATTACCGGTTTCTTAAATGTTTTAGAGGGATGTAGGCATTACCCCGTCAAGCACCTTGTCTATGCATCTTCGAGTTCAGTATATGGGTTGAGTGAACAAATTCCGTTTTCTGTGAACAACCATACAGACCATCCGATGGCAATGTATGCGGCGAGTAAAAAGGCAAATGAAATGATGGCACATTCATATTCGCATTTGTTTGATATTCCAAGCACAGGCTTACGCTTTTTTACCGTTTATGGCCCATGGGGAAGGCCAGATATGGCTTTACATATTTTCACAAAGGCCATCGTTGAAGACCGTGAGTTTAGCGTATTTAATTTTGGCGATATGAGTCGTGATTTTACCTATGTAGATGATATCGTAGAAAGTATTAGAAGGCTTATACCATTAGCGCCAAAAGCAGGTAATCCTGATTTTGATGCAAAAAACCCAGACCCCTCCATCAGTTCGGCTCCCTACAGAATTTTTAATATTGGTAATAACAGTCCGGTTGCCTTAATGGATTTCGTTCGTGCTATTGAGGATGCCATTGGGAAAAAAGGAAAAATCAAGCTAGAACCTATTCAGGCCGGTGATGTACCAAAGACATACGCAGACGTACAGAGCCTATTCGATTATACTCGATTTAAACCATCTACTAATATAGAAGATGGAGTAAAAGAGTTCGTTGATAAATATTTGGAGATATACTCAAGTAAGAATGCTTAAAGAAGAACTAAGGATCGCAATAAAAGCTGTTATTGAAGCAGGAGTAGAAATTCTTAAGGTTTATGAAAGTGATTTTGATCATGAACTTAAAGATGATAAATCTCCTCTTACATTGGCTGATAAGAAAGCAAATGATGTCATTAATTCATATTTACAGAAGACAAGTATTCCTATTATCAGTGAAGAGAATAAGCAGGTAAATTATGATGTTCGTAAAAATTGGACCTCATGTTGGATCGTTGATCCATTAGATGGTACCAAGGAATTTATAAAACGAAATGGTGAATTTACTGTCAACATTGCACTGGTTGAAAATGGTAAGCCCATACTGGGAATAATTTATGTGCCGGTGAAGAAAACACTTTATTTTGGTAATGTAAAAAGTAAGGCATCATTTAGGAAGGTACTTTCTGACCCAAAGGAATCAGTTGATGCGATTCTTGATGAAGCCGAACCGATACAATACAGAGCTGCTCAGTCGAATTTAATTCGAGTTGTCGCGAGTAGATCTCACATGAATCAGGAAACAGAGAATTTTATAGCCAATCTTACAGCAGAAAATAAAAAAGTGGAAATCATTTCCCAGGGAAGCTCCTTAAAATTTTGTCTTGTGGCTGAAGGTAATGCTGATATATATCCAAGGTTCGCCCCAACAATGGAGTGGGACACGGCAGCTGCTCAGGCAATTTGCAATGCCATTGGTGTTCATGTCATCTCACAAGAAACTAAGAAACCATTGATCTACAATAAAGAAAATTTATTGAACCCCTGGTTTTTGGTGTCAAAGAATTAACCGATGGTCACCTATAAAAAGGAATCACATATTCGCAGTGTTATAAAGGGCATCTCATGGAGGATTATTGCCACTGCAGATACTTTTCTGGTAGTATTGGCCATTACCTGCTTATTTGGTAAGTGCAGTGTAGAAAATGCCATAAAGATCGGTGTATTTGAATTTTTAATCAAATTTTTTGTTTATTACCTTCATGAGAGATTGTGGCAGCGCGCGTTCAAAGATGGCGTAGTGACAAAACGCGAAACCCTGTTTAAGACGGTATCTTGGCGTATCGTGGCAACCAGTATGACATTTGTGATTTCTGGGGCTGTTTTAAATTCCTTTAACGAAGTGGCATTATATATTGCGCTTACAGAATTATTTACGAAATTTGTCCTTTATTATATACATGAAAGGGTGTGGCTTCGTTTGCCATTAGGAAAAATCAGAAAGTTTTTCCTAGCTAAAAAATAAAATGAAAGAGAATATTATTCCCCATAGCTATAAGATTTCGAAAGAAGCACGCAATGAGAAGAACAAGCATAATTCTTTTCTTATTTGGTTTACGGGCTTATCAGGATCTGGTAAATCAACAATTGCTAATGCGCTAGAATCAAAGCTTTTTGATCACAATATTAAAACCTATACACTTGACGGTGACAATATCCGTAATGGAATAAACAATGACTTATCTTTTTCTCCCGAAGATAGAACGGAGAATATTCGTCGAATTGCAGAAGTTGCCAATCTCTTGGTTGATGCGGGTATCGTAACATTAGCGGCATTCGTATCTCCATACCGTAAGGATCGTGAAGGTATTAAAGAAATAGTTGGAGCTGCGAATTTTATCGAAATTTTTATCAATACGTCAATTGAGGAGTGTGAGAAAAGAGATGTAAAGGGGCTTTATAAAAAAGCAAGATCAGGTGAATTAAAGAATTTTACCGGAATTGATGCACCTTATGAAGCACCTTTACACCCGGAAATAGAAATTAAAACGGAACAATTTACGGTAGAAGAATCCGTTACAAAGATTATGGAAGTTATAAATGAAAAATTGAGCTATGAATAAGTATTATCTAAATTATTTAGATGAATTAGAATCAGAAGCGGTCTTCGTGATACGCGAAGTTTTCGCACAATTTAGAAACCCGGTAATTTTATTTTCTGGTGGAAAGGATTCGATAGTCCTGACACATTTAGCTAAAAAGGCATTTTATCCTAGCAAGGTACCCTTTGCACTAATGCATATTGATACCGGACATAACTTCCCTGAAACGATGGCGTTCAGAAATGATTTGGTAAAGAAGCTGGGTGTACAATTATTAGTTGGTTCTGTTCAGGAAGCGATCGATGACGGAAGAGTCCTGGAGGAACGCGGTAAGAATGCCACAAGAAATACCTTACAGATCACTACTTTATTAGATGCTATCGAAGAGAACCAGATTGATTGTGCCATCGGAGGCGGTAGGCGTGATGAAGAAAAAGCAAGGGCTAAAGAACGTTTCTTCTCTCATCGGGACGATTTTGGACAATGGACTCCCAAAAACCAACGTCCGGAACTTTGGAATTTATTCAATGGTCGCATGCATCAAGGAGAACACTTCAGAGTTTTTCCGATCAGTAACTGGACAGAAATGGATGTTTGGAATTATATTCAGCGTGAGCAGATTGAAATTCCATCATTGTATTTTGCCCATGAACGAGAAGTGGTCTGGAGAAACAATAGCTGGATACCGGTCTCAGAGTATCTTCCTAAAATTGAGGGTGAAGAAATACATACAAAAAAGATACGCTTTAGAACACTGGGAGATATAACAATTACCGG
>JAAUYH010136812.1_pt1 | contig 50148 bp, 43 predicted proteins | sample 7278061 | NCBI WGS metagenome assembly JAAUYH01 (sample SAMN14350203, study PRJNA611818) | marine sediment metagenome | isolation source: surface marine sediment (0.6m) | place: French Polynesia: Moorea | collected 2018-08
ATGGAGGAAGTATAAGACGGCTAGGGGGTAAGATTTCTTGCCTTTTAGACGCAACTTCCAATGAGATTGGAAGCCCCAACTATAATCTTTGATTTAGTTGGGGTAGTTCACTTTGACCATCACATTTGTAACCAATGACTTACAGCACCAGGGACAGGTAGTAAAATTAGGATTAAGAGGGTCAAAGAAAATAAACCCAGAAAATCCCGTTTATCATCTAATTCTGTGACATCATTAAGAGCAGGTTGATCGGCAATGGGCATTAAAAATAATAAAATTGCCCAAATTAAAAATTCGGGTCGAATCATCGCTAAAACTAACATAAAAATGCGAGTTAATTGACCGACAATCATGGCCGTTCTTTGCCCAAACATCGCATGAACAATATGACCTCCATCTAATTGACCCACAGGCATTAAATTTAAAGCAGTAATAATTAAACCAATATAACCAGCCACGGCTAAAGGATGAAGATGAAGGGCTTTGCCAGCAACAAAATCACTACCTAAAGCTACTTTAACTAAAATAGCAAACAAGAAAGAAAAACGAGGATCAAGGGCTTCAATATTGAGTAAAGAAGCATTTTCAGCCGTAGGCATAGGAACAATTTCGGATAGAGAAATTCCCCACAATAAAAGAGGAAGGGTAACAAAAAAACCAGCCAACGGACCAGCCAACGCCACATCAAATAACGCTTTGCGGTGGGGAACCGGGGATTTCATTTGAATAAAGGCTCCAAACGTTCCCAGGAAAAAAGGAATGGGAATGAAATAAGGTAACGTAGTCGCAATCTTGTAGCGAACAGCCGTTAAATAATGGCTCAATTCGTGAACCCCTAAAATAGCAATTAATCCTAAACTATAGGGCAATCCTTGTAATAATACCTTCGGATCGTTGTTCAATACGTCTTGGGACACTCCAGCCATGTCAATGGTACCAACAACAGTAGTGGTGAGTAGGGTTAATAATAATAAACCGAGAGCAAATAAGGGGCGTTTTAAGTCTGCTTTCGATTCATTGGGTTTAGCTTCCCCTTTTGACCAAGGATTAGGGACCAGAGCAAAAAAGGGCTTTCCTTGTAATCCTTCTTGAAAGAGAATTAAAAAGCGATCGCCGAAAACTTGTTCAATATTTTTTTTGATGGACTTATAGGCTTTTTCTGGGGCTGTGCGTAATTTCCCTCGACAGAGAATAGCTTGAGGACGATAATCTAGATTCTGTAAGTAATAGACTCCCCAAGGAAAACAATCTCGTAGGGATTTTTCTTCGGTAGCTGTGATAGGACGGACATTGTTAGTCTCTTGAGTGGATTCTTCTACGTCTTCAAGTTTGAGGGATGAGTCTGGGATGCTTGGTTTGGTTTGATCAGACGAAGGAATTCGGCCCAGTCGAATTAACCAGACATAGAGAACAAAACAGATGAGTAGAGGAGTGATTACCCAGATAAGGGGAATGGGTTGATCTTCTCCATTGATTTCATACCAAATTGTCCAAACCATCGCCGGCATCATCATCACTAACCAAATAATCCAAATAGGAGTACGAGTAATGGGCGCCACACTTTTCTGGGCGAGATAGTATGTAATTGCACCTAAAATAATTAATAGTAACCACATATTGATAGTTGAACTTGTGTGAAGGATGGTGTTTCCTTGGGATAATTAACCAATTAAGGAATAATACAGGGATAGCCTCTATTTTCTATTGTAGAGAAGTTGTTAACCTAAATGAATTTGTATACCGTTAAAAGTCCTAAACCTCCCCGCTCATTATTGGACGGACTCTTTGCCTTCCCTCCCAATCGAGAGACTTTAGGGGGAACCGCTTATTTCATTGTAGAAAAGTCTGGTAACATCTTGATAGACTGTCCTCCTTATTGTGATGATTATCTTCATTTTCTCGAGGAACAAGGAGGGGTCAGATGGTTGTTTTTAACCCATCGTGGGGGAATGAGTGCTTCTCTCAAATCATGGCAGACGACTTTAGAATGTGAAATAATTATCCAAGAACAAGAAGCTTATCTTTTACCAACGATTCGGGTTACCTCGTTTGAGCAGGAAATTATTATCAGTCAGACTCTAACGGGTATTTGGACTCCTGGCCATTCTACCGGTTCAGCTTGTTTATATTGGCAACAACCGGGTGGAGTATTGTTCACTGGACGACATTTACTGCCTGATCAACAGGGAAATCCTGTCCCCCTGAAGTTAGAGAAAACCTTCCATTGGGGTCGTCAACTTGAAAGTGTCAATCGATTATGCGATCGCTTTTCTCCTGCTACTCTCCATTATATCTGTCCTGGAGCTAATACGGGCTTTTTGAGGGGTAAAGGATTGATTGATCAAGCTTATGAACGTCTGATCCAAAATCAGATGTAGGAATAGCACTCAAAAAACAATCACAGTTTTGTTTTTTTTTGAATTTTTTTAATGTTTTTTGATAAACTGTAATATATAGAAACATTTTACTCATAAAAAACGTTAGGAGAGCAAGTTCCAATGGCAGGATTTTTTGGATTATTTAGCGGACGTAAAGCAAAATTTGTTGATGAAGCGGATACCACACCGGCTCAACCCCAGAAAAAGGAAGCATTTTTCTTAGACAACGATTCAGCCAAAACCCTTGGAGACACAGAGTTTATGCGTAAACCGATTACCATTAAGCGTACGTTTGCCAAGGGGGGAGAATTGGTTCAAGAAATTTCTTCCTTAGAGAAGAAAAAATCAGGGAGTAATGCTATTCCTTCTAACAAAGGGAAGGAAACTAAGACAACCCAAGGAACAGCATCCGTCAATTCAGACCGTCGTAAAGCCGATAATAGCATGGATATGTTCCGTAACATGGCTCGTAACATGAAAAAATAAAATAGAAAAAGAGGGTAGGGTGGGCAAATCAGAAATTTATCTACATTAGTCGTAGGATCAACTTTGCCCACCTGACAAAATTGGATTTTAATTTCTATTTATAGTAACTGGTTAACATCTAATAAAAAGAAAGAATTTTGCTCATTAAATTGAATAAAAGTAGAACTAATACAATGAATATTACCTTGTGTTAAATAGATAGCTGGTAAAGGAAGAAAAGCTGATTCTGCAACACGAATGATAGAAGGAGGTGAGTCTATGGGTAAACCAACCATTTGTTCATTTTCATGGTTGATAATCAGTAAAAAACGAGTTTGATCACTGTCTGGATGTGCGGAAAAAGTTTCTATGCCAAAAATACGACGAGCCACGTCGATCACCATTAATTCTTGGCCTTGATAATGAGTTAAACTAATCCCTTTGCCTTGAGGATCACCATAAATTTTACCTAACGGGACAACTTTTTGAATCTTGTTGATAGGTAAAGCAAACCATTCCTCTCCTAAAAGAAATGTAATGAGTTGTTGAGTATTTTCCTTAGCGTTACCGGCTAAAGTGCGAGAGCGACGATGAGAATAAATAGTCATAATAGAAAAATATCAAAATTACTTAATGTTCAATTAATTGTTTAATAGTGGTTAATAAATTCGTTTCTTTAAACGGCTTAGAAAAATAAGCAGAAGCCCCTAAATTCATGGCCAGTTGACGGTGTTTATCCCCACTACGAGACGTTAACATAATCACTGGTAATTGTTGCAACATGACATCAGATTTGAGATGAGATAAAAAACCATATCCATCCAGACGGGGCATTTCAATATCGCTAATTACCAATTGAACCGTCGCGCTTAAACCCCCTTGTAACTTTTCTAGGGCATCTTGACCATCTTTAGCCTGTTCGACCCGATAACCTGCTTTTTCTAGGGTTAACGCTAAGAAACGACGCACATTAATCGAATCATCCACAACCATGATGGACGTTGCCTCATTCTCGATAAATAGGGTTTCTAACTCCCCAATGGTGGGGAAAAGTTTACGGGTTAAAGAAGAAGGAGAAACGGGATCATTAAAAGATTCTAATAACTCCATCACATCCACCAAAGGAACCACTCGACCATCCCCCAAAATAGTACAACCACTAAACCCTTGAGGTAGTCCGATATTTCCTTGCACTTGTCGAATGGCCACTTCTTGTTCTCCCCAATAGCGATCAATCGGTATCCCCACATAATCATTCCCGTGAGCGATGATTAAAGCCGTTCGTTGATCAATAACGGGAGTCCCTTCCGTGGGAATCATTTGAGGCGATCGCGAAAAATCAAACCCTTGTTTTAAGTTAATCAAAGGAATCAGAGATCCATCCCAGTTAAGTACCTCTTTGCCCACACCCTTCATCAACATTTTAGGGTCAACAGGAATAATTTCTTCAATGACAGTATGGGGAAACGCCAATAACATCCCCGCACTTTCTACCAACACAACTCGAACCATAGACAGGGTAAAAGGAATGGTAATGGTAAAGGTTGTTCCCTTTTGCGGTTGGCTATAAACTTGAATGTCCCCTTGAATTTGACGTAAATTGGTGCGAACGATATCCATTCCCACGCCACGGCCAGATAAGTCGGTTACTTCAGTGGCGGTACTAAACCCAGGTTCAAAAATCAAGTCTAATAAATCTTCCTCTGTTGCTTGTTGCAAATCAGCCTCTTTGAGTCCCATGTCCAAAGCTTTGAGGCGAATTTTTTCCCAGTCAATGCCTTCCCCATCATCTTGTAGAGTAATCACGGTTTTATTGCCCCGGTAACCGGCTGTAATCTTAATGGTGCCGGTGGGGGTTTTTCCCCTAGCTTGACGAACCTCTGGGGTTTCAATCCCGTGATCAAAGGCGTTACGCAATAGATGTAACAAGGGATCATTTAACGCTTCTAACACCGCCCGATCTAATAATGTTTCACCCCCTTTAATCTTTAAATTAACCTGTTTACCATACTGCACCTCCATTTCCCGTAATCCTCTGGGAAATCGCCCCACCACGTCAGAAATAGGACGCATACGCAGTTGGGTGATGGTATTGTGCATCAATTGAGACGTACGGGAAAAACCCCGTGACGAACTTTCTGTCTCTTCTAAATTAAGTTGTAGATCACTGGTCACTTCTTGCAGTTGAACAATAGTATCCATCATTTGCTGGGAAACTAGATGAACATCACCATAACGGTCCATTTCTAAAGAATCGAACGTTTCTAAGAATGTATTGATTTGTCCGTTGTCTGTGCGGCTAACTTCCTGCTTCCCACTTTTGATTCCGTGATCATAATTATGGCGTAACTGTTGATTTGACTGTTCTAGGGTTTGGATGCGATCGCTCAACAGTTCAATCAAACGACGAAAACGTTTAAGCTGTAAATTTAAACCATTCCGTTCAATAGTCAACTCCCCAAACTGATCACCGAGGGTTTCTAATTGTTTGACAGGGACGCGAATGGTATTTTGTTCATGGTTATCTTGGGTTTCTTGATGCTCAGACGTAGCAGGGGTAACAATAAACTCCTCTGGAGGTGGAGCGGTTGAATCATTCAAACTAGCTAAAAATGTTTGGGCTTCTTGGGCAAATTCGTTGGTGCTGACATAAGATTTTAAGGTGTCTGAAGTCATAATAATCTCATTGGGTTCCCCTTGTTGCTGCAATTCTAAGGCCGCATTGACTTCCAGGGACATATCAGCAAACTGAGTCAGTTCTCCTGATAATAAAGACGATGGTTCTAAATTAGAAGGAATACCAAAGGATAAAGGAGCATCATCTAACTCTAATTCTTCAAACCCATTTTCCCAAGTGTCGTTTTCTTCTGTTGCCGTCAAACAAGAAAGATTAAGTTCTCTGGGGAGCATTTCCCGTTGTCCGGTTAAAACCATAGCCTGCGATCGCCGCCACCCTTCTAGGGCGATACTAGCGACGGTGGGGATAGCTTCGGGATAGGTTTCTATGGCTTGAATAATGGATTGACACAGGGCAGAAAACGAACTTAACTCCAACATTTGCCCCAACCCTTCCAATTCTTGGGCTGCAATCAAAAATTCTGCTTGTAAACAAGGCTGTTGAGGATCATTCAACACCGATTCTAACCGTTGTAAGCACCCTTCCACTTCCGATTCAAACATCAATAACACCATGTCCTGCTCTGCGTCTTCTGAGAGCAGATTCACCGCATCTTCTGGCTGCGGTTCACCCAATCGTTCATAAAGGGCATCCATCAGAGGATTAATCTGTTTTTCGAGCCACGTGGGATCAATTTCAACCCCTTGACGGTTCCATTGGGCAATTTGTTGTAAACGGTCTACACTGCTCAAAAATAGCCCTTCTAGCTGTTGATCAAGGGTGTGATTTCCCCCTGCTTTGAGGACTTTAAAAAAATCTTCTAAACGATGAGCAAGGGTTGAAAGGGTTGGAAAGCCCATCATGGCAGCCCCGCCTTTAATGGAATGGGCAGCCCTTAACAAGCCATCAATGGTTGAACGATTGAGTCCATGAGTTCCTAGCCCTAGTAATCCTGATTCTAGCTGATGTAAATAGTCTTGAGCTTCGGTGAGAAATTGTAGCCGAATTTGTTTTTCCTTATCTTGTGTCATAGCAGTGTTCTATTTGCATAGATTATGAACTTTCTCCCTTTGAGGCAGGAGGCAGGGGGAGCAGGGGGAGCAGGGGGAGCAGGGGGAGCAGGGGGAGACTGGGAGACTGGGAGACTGGGAGACTGGGAGACTGGGAGACTGGGAGAAATCATTGATAGATATTCCCCCCCCTCACCCCCCACACTCCCCACACCCCCCACACTTAACTCAGCTTGAAGGTATCAACAGACTCTTGTAATTGATTGGCGATTTGGGCTGTTTTTTGTAAGGAGTGGGACACTTCAATGGAGGAATAAGAGGTTTTCTGGGAAACTTGAGCCACTTCTTCCATTAATTGAGTCACCGATTTTGAGGTATCTGCTTGAGAAACCGTTGTTTGGGAAATGGACTGGAGGAGTTCATCAATGTGACGAGAAACGGCCACAATCCCCTGTAAACTTTCTTTGGTACTTTCGGCTAAATGGGTTCCTTCTACCACTTGGGCTGTCCCCACTTCCATTGCTTCGACGACGGCGGTGGTTTCCCGTTGAATGGTTTCGACAATTTTCTCAATTTCTTTGGTGGCGGCGGCTGACTGTGCCGCTAACTGTCCCACTTCTTCTGCTACCACGGCAAAACCTCGTCCTTCCTCTCCAGCGCGGGCTGCTTCAATACTGGCGTTAATGGCGAGTAAGTTGGTTTGTAGGGCGATTTGGTTAATCAGAGAAATGACTTTAGAAATTTGTTGGGAGGATTCCCCTAACCGTTTCACTTTTTTGGTGGTTTCGGCTACCGTATCCCGTAATTGGACAATACTATTAACCGTATTATCCATCGCGTCTCCACTGATTTGAGCCGTCTGAGAGGATTCCCTGGCAGCTTGGGCGGCAGCTTGAGCGTTGGCTGATACTTGTTGAATGGATTGGGCCATGGCTTCAACGGAGTTTAACACCTGTTGAATTTGTTGGGCTTGTCTTTGAGATTGTTGAGCTAATTCTTGAATGGATTGTTCATCTCCACTCAAGGATAGGTTAACTTGCTGGGTGGTTTGTTTCACCTGAGTAACAATATCGCGTAAACTTTCGATAATCGCGTTGAAAAAGTCGGCAACAATCCCAATATGTCCCTCAGAAATTTCAGCTCTCACTGTTAAGTTTCCTTTTGTCGCTTCTTCAATATCGCTGAGTAGTCGTATTAATTCGTTTTGCAGATGTTGTTGTTGTTGTCGCTCTTGTTCAGCAATCAATTGCTGTTGTTGGCTTTCTTGTTGGGCTTCTAATCGCTGACGGGTGGCTTCTTCTTGTTCAACTAACAGGGTTTGAATTTGCTCTACCATCTGATTGATATTAGACCCTAGAATGGCAATTTCATCGTTTCCTTGTACTTCAATACGGGTGTCTAATTCTCCCTCTCCAATTTTTTCAACAGCTTGGGCTGCTTTAATAATCGGTTGTGTCACGCGGTTGGCTAAATAGGCGGCTAATACAGCGACCCCTAATGCTGTGAGTAACGTTCCTAAGGTAAAGGTCAATAATAAGTAACGTTGGGGAGCAAAGACGGTACTGACTTTATCCGCTACGAGTATACTCCAGTCTTGGGTCGGTAAACCTTCAATATTTTGCAAAGGGGCATAAGCTACTACATATTTTTCTTGATTGATGGAACTGACATCAAACGCAACATCTGTTTTTTGATTTGTTTTTAATTCTGAAAAAGTAGGGAAAAATTGTTTGATCTCTTGATCAATTTCTTGGGGATTTTCAGAAACAAAAACTTTATTATTTTTATCAGAAACTAAATATTTAGGTTCGTCTTTATCTCCAACTTCTTGAGATCGATTTTTAATACTTGAACGAATTAAATTATCAATATAACTAGCATCTGTTCTGGTACGAATAACATAAAGGAGTTCCCCTGTTTGTTCATCAAATACAGGAGCAGCAACAAAAAATGAAGATAAAAATGTGGCTTTTGATATTCTGAGGGGATTAATGACAGGCTTGTTAGTTTCAACAACATCTTGCCAATAATCGATTTTACTGTAGTTAGGAATAGTAGCTTTTTTGTCTGGGGTTCTCGCTTCTAGAAGGGTATCTGCTGTTTTGGCATCAATGAGAACAATACTGTTCACTCCATCTTTGAGGAATTTCTCTAAGGCTTGCTCTTTTTCTTCTTTTGTTAGGGTTTGGAAAAGTTCAGAATTGGTTAAGATAGGCAGTTGAGATAAATCGATGACTTTTTGATAATTATTTTTAGCAAATTGGGTGAGGTCATTACTAACAGTTACAGCCCGAGTTTTTTGATACTTGAATTCTTGTTTAGTTAGGGATTTTTCAGTTAAATAGTAATTAATTCCACCAATGGCTAAGATCGGAACAATACCAACAGCTACGGCTAATAAAGTCGCTTTAGTTTTAAGTTTTAATCCTTGGGTGAAAGATGATTGTTTACTATTTTTAGGTTTGTCTTGCGAAGTTTTTGAGGAATTATTGATACTAGATTGATACTCGTTAACAGGGGAATATCCACTAATAATTATTTGCTCATTCTCTTGTTGATGAGTACCCAATTCATTTTCATTTTTCTCTTGACTTTTATCATAACCAATAGAATTAGATTCGTGGTTTTGCTTGCTGTCCATATAAAGTATCCTGGAGATTAAGATGTTAATATTGATAGCAGAACTCCCTTCCTATTCCCAAAAATCTCAGAACTTTAAGGTTTAAATCTTAACCATAAAGTTTCTAGTCATTATCGATAGGAATAATGAGTAACAACAAATGTTTGAATACTGATCCGCTATGTATACTATTCCCAAATCTTAAGTAAAAATAACAAAAATCCTTCAATATAATAATAAAGGTAATAAATCCATTATTTGGCAAATTTTACCTACAATTGTGATCACGCTCAATATTTATTTTTGTAAATATCACAGCTTTACTCATAAAAACTGGGCATAATAATCGTAACGCTACTTAACCACTATGATGAAAATGCTTTCAGAGACAGCTATTAACCAGTTTATCGTTAAGCTTCGACTACAAGCTATAATTGAGGGAATTGATGAAAAAGCTGCGTTGGGTTACGCTGCTGCTAGACTGCGCTTAGCAACAGGAGAAATTACTAAATATGAATATCACACTTTAATTGATGAACTTGATCAGACTTTTTCTATACAAAACTCATCAAAAACAGTGCAATCTCATCCCCTAAATTATTGGATTGAAGAACAAATTCATGAACTTAAAATAACTCAATTATCTTGAAGAAGATTATTGTCTTTGAAAATTGAGATAAAAAGGGTTAGGATTCAACAGAAAATATCTAAAAAAAAATTATCTTTCTAAAATTTCTGAATTAACCATTGACAGTTGTCTCAGTTGATCACGAATCACCATACTATCAATATCAGCAGTGGAACCAATATTCCTAGTTTCTAAATTAGGATCACTCTGTTTCATCGGTTTCAATAATCCTTGTCCACAACCAATTTGTAAAGCTTCTTCAATTCCTTGTGTTACTAATGTTCTGGAAATCGTGTTCCAGCGAACAGGTTGACTAATTTGTTGAATTAAATTCCGTTTTACTTGTTCAATATTAAAACTAAAAGTCAAGTCTATACTACAAAAAATAGGACTAGAAAAAGGTTGAAAATTCACAGCGTTTAACACCGCCTCAAATTCCTGTGCTGCGGTTTCTACTAAGGGTGTATGAAAGGCTGCATTCACTGATAAAGGAATAATACGCTTAATAGAAACCTGAGATAAAACAGAATCAATCGCTTCAGAAGTTCCTGAGAGAATAACATATTTTAAGTCATCATTGGCTAACCAAACATTCGGAGTATCCATCACCACTTGTTTGAGTTTTTCTGAGTTAAACCCGATTACAGTAACCATAGAACCTTTAGGTAAACGCGACATAATTTCTGCTCGTTTTTTAATCAGCTTTAAACCAGTTTCAAAATCATAAGCTCCCGCAGCGTATAAAGCGATATATTCCCCAAAACTATAACCAGAAACGACATTTGGTTGATAACCTGAACGCTTCAAAAAATCCGCCAAAAGTGTCATAAAAACATATAAACAGGGTTGAGCATACTGAGTATTAGATAATTGATGCTCGTCACTTTGCCATAGTTTAGAAATTGACCAACCTAGAATAGATTCTGCTTGTTGTAATCTCAATTGTGTTAAGGGAAACTCTAATAGTTCTCGTCCCATTCCTAACTTTTGAGAACCTTGTCCGGGAAAAACCCAAACAGTTCGATTTTTTTCTCTTTGTAAAGAAGATAATAACATAAGATGAAATTTTTGTAAAAAAAATGGTTGCTCCTAGATTTCTCTTAATTGTAAAGATACAAATTGTCAAAAGCTATCGTAAAAATACTGACTTTTTCCAAAAACTTACTCAGGGGTAGAAATTCAGTATTTTTACTAGCTATTAACCTTATTTTTTGCGACATTACTAATTATTCACCTTTAGCAAATCTGTAATTTCCGTGTTATTACATAACTTTTGGTAGAGTACAAAAAAACTCTATTAACGACAAGTTAATAAAAATTTATTTAATAATGATCAAGTGAACCTCAGTAACGAAGAATATACTGACTTATTTCCTAGAGAAAAATAACCATTCAACTTAGGGAGTGTTTATATTTTGACCGAGGCTTCTGCCTCGGAAGGCAGGAGGCTCCAGGGCAGGAGGCAGGAGGATTTTTCTTCATCCCTTCCCCCTCTATCTTACAAGCCCCGTCTGTCTTGGTGCGCTTTCCAATCCGCCGTGCGACGGCGGTTGGGTCGCACCGCTTTTAAGACGGAAGGGGTTTAGAGGGAGTACAAGCTCTCTCTAAACCAGAGACCTCCTGCCTCCTTTTGACCTCAGACCGTTTGTTGTAGAATAGGTGCATCTAAAATAGCTTCAGGGTCTAAAATAAGAAAAATTTGTCTATCTTGAGTAATATAACCCTGTAAATAAGAGGTTAAACTGGGTTCAATGCTGTTCAAAGGAGATTCTATTTTCTCTTGAGGAAAACGCATTACTCCCATCACTTTTTCAACAGCTAATGCTAAGGCTTTTTTTCCTGAGTGAATAATAGCAAGAGGATATTCTTGACTGTCTAATTTCAGTGAGGATAAATTAAGTAATTTCCCTAAATCTACCGCCCAAAAAATATGACTGCGTCGATTTAATAATCCTAAAAAAGTAGGGGGCATATTAGGCATAAAGGTCAAACGACTAGCAGGAATAATTAAAACTTCTTTCGTCGTTACCATGGGTAATAAAAGTTGTATGTTGCTGTCAATTTGCAAATGAAGATAGGGATCGCCGATTACTTTTTTGGCAGTTAAAGCTTGAGTTTCTATCATGGAAAAATCAGACAGTTATGTAATATTTTTCAGCCTCTAATTAAATGAATAATTAACAATTTTTAGAAGAGGCGATTATTAATTATTCATGATTAATTATTGATTATTCAACGGATCTGATGGCACGAACTAATTGCTCTTTACTAAAGGGTTTAGTAACATAAACATCAGCCCCTTGTTTCATGGCCCACATTCGATCCAAATCTTGATTTTTTGAAGTACACACGACAATAGGTAAATTTTCAGTCTCAGGATTTTTACGAATACTGCGACATAATTCTAACCCATTCATACCAGGCATGACTAAATCTGTGATAATCACATTGGGTTTATGTTGGTGAATTTTGCCCAGAGCATCTTTAGCATCAGTGGTGGTAATAACAGTGTAACCACTATCTTGCAAATACTGACGAATTAACTCCATTTCAGATACTGTGTCTTCTATAACTAAAACTTTAGACATGGGTAAATATCCTCAAAAAGAATCGTGTATATTGATAAGTTCAGAAAGTTTCTTAGTCTTAGGGTTCCCATAATTCTGAGAAAAATTTACATCAGCTTTATCCAATAACAATTCTTCGATCTTAACTTAAATAACGAAATACTATTTTTAATAAATCTGATTGAGTAAAGGGTTTAGTTAAGTAATCTGAAGCACCTGCAACCCTAGCTTTAGCACGATCAATTAACCCACGATTTCCTGTTACCATAATAATAGGGGTTGTTTTAAATAAGTGATGATTTCTAATCAATTGACAGAGGCGATAACCATCAATTCCAGGCATTCCTACATCTAATAAAATAATATCGGGTTTAAATCGAATTATCTGTAATAAGGCTTTTTTTGAATCATCAATAGAATGAATGACTAAGTTTTGTTTTTCAAGAAAACGATTGATTTCACTTAAAATTGTTGGGCTATCATCGATACATACTACTTTGTATTGCTGAGTTTTATGATTAGAAATCGTACTATTACTCAATTTTTTAGTCTCATAATTATCATTATGTTGATGAGATTCTGTCTTCGCTATGATGTGAGGTAGTTTATCAAAAGGAGCTTGAGGAGGATGAATAACAATGTTATTACTTTGGATAAATTTATAAATATATTGAGCAATTTTTAGATCATCTTGATTGGTTAAAACTGCTAGTTGCCGAAAATTAAACCCTCTGAGAAGTTTACTGAATTTTTTTATTTGTTCAGCAGATAATCGACTACTATTTTGATTTTGAGTAAAAAAGTAAGGTCTTTGTTCAGGGGAAGTAATTAAAGGGGATAAAGTTTTCCATCCCTTGAGTCTTTGTTGAGATTTAATTATATATTCTTGTAATTCAAATGTAACTAATGGAGTGAAATAATTAGGATTATTGATAATTTTATAGGTACCGTCAGTTAATAATAAAAATAAGTCTAATACTTCTTGGTTTAAGGATTGGATTAGTTTCCTTGCTTCTGATAGTTGTAAATAATTTTCTTGCATTAACCAACGAATTGCTTGATATTCAAAGGGTACATCATCAGGATTTTGAGTTTCCTGTTCAAAATTTAATCGTGCTTGATTTCGTACCCCTGCGGTTAAGGAAGAGACACTATAACTTAAGCGGCGTAAATGTCTTTCTAACCGTTCAAAACAATCAAGGGAATGGCTCGCATACACTAACTTTCCCTGATCAACATAAATTCGCCATGTTATTGAATTATGGTCAACAACTAAACACCCAGTCTCTTTACCTTGGTTAATTTCTTCTAATATATTAATTGGGGAAAATTGAGGTGACTCTTTCACTGAACATATGGATAGGGTTCGAGAATTTTTGACATTCATAACAATTAATGATTTAACAAAAAACTAACGTGTTCATTAAATCACAATAACTTCAAAGGTATTGGCCTGTGATTAATTGCAATTTAGCAAGATTCCATGAAAATCGTGCATATTATCTTGATTTTATCGTGTTTTATTACCAAATACTTCCGTATTTTTGCTGACATTTTTGTACTTTTCTTTAAGTAATATTATCAAATTCATCTTAACTTTAATAAACTATCCTTTCTCCCTCTGCTCCCTCTGCTCCCTCTGCTTCCCCTTGCCACACTCCCTCCATGATTAATTTATGATTGAGGATGTACCCTAAAAATAGTTGTCAAAAAACGGAAGGGATGTATGGTAAATAATAGGGACATCCCTGCATAAAATGGATTCAATAGGAAAGGAAAACTTATGGCAAAACAGCTAAAACTCGTAGGAACTGGTGAAATTATGCCCACAGCGTTACACGCAGAGATGCAGCGTTCCTATCTTGAGTATGCCATGAGTGTCATTGTGGGACGGGCTTTACCAGATGTTAGGGATGGACTCAAACCCGTTCATCGTCGCATTCTCTATGCCATGCATGAGTTAGGGTTAACCCCCGATCGCCCTTTCCGTAAATGCGCTCGTGTGGTGGGGGATGTATTGGGTAAATACCATCCTCACGGGGACCAAGCGGTCTATGATGCGTTGGTGCGGATGGTACAGGATTTTTCCAGTCGTTATCCCCTATTAGCGGGCCACGGTAACTTTGGATCGGTGGATAATGATCCCCCGGCAGCCATGCGTTACACAGAAACCCGACTGTCGCCTATCGCTGATCAAGCCATGTTGACAGAGATCAGTGAGGCGATCGTCGATTTCAGCAGTAATTTCGATAATTCTCAACAAGAACCGGTGGTTTTACCAGCGCAACTGCCTAATTTACTCCTTAATGGTTGTACGGGGATCGCAGTGGGAATGGCAACCAATATCCCTCCCCATAATTTAGGGGAATTGGTGGATGGATTAATTGCTTTAATCGATAATGCTGAGTTATCGGACGAAAAGTTACGAAAAATCATTCCCGGCCCCGATTTTCCCACCGGCGGGGAAATTATGCAAACTCAGGGCATTGAAGACGCTTATCGTCAGGGAAAAGGCATTATTCCAGTGCGTGGCGTGGTTCGCATTGAACGCATGGATGTGGGCAAAAAACGCCGTAAAGAAAGAACCGCCATTATTGTCACAGAATTGCCCTATCAGGTGAATAAGTCAGCTTGGATCGAAAAAATTGCCGATTTAGTCAACAATGGTAGGTTAGACGGCATTGCTGATATTAGGGACGAGAGCGATCGCACCGGAATGCGAGTGGTGATCGAGTTAAAACGGGATGCTGTGGCCAAAACAGTGCTTAGAGAATTATATAAAAAAACTGCTCTCCAACAAAATTTTGGGGCGATTATGTTAGCGTTGGTGGACAATCAACCCCGTCAATTATCCCTGCGTCAACTATTAGAAGAATTCCTCAAATTTCGAGAACACACTTTAACCCGCCAGTATAATCATGAGCTAGAAGAATGCCAAAATCGATTGCATCTTTTGGAAGGATTGTTAATTGCTTTAAATAATTTAGATCGGATGATTGATATTTTACGTCATGCGGCTGATGGTACCACTGCTAAAGTACAATTTCAACAAGAATTGAATTTAAGTGAAGCACAAGCGAATGGTATTTTAGCCATGCCCATGCGTCGTTTAACTGGTTTAGAACGACAAAAATTACAAGCAGAATACGATGAGTTAGCAGGGAGAATTAATGAGTTAGAAAATCTTTTAAATAATCGTCCCGAATTCTTAAAAGTTTTAAAGAAAGAACTGCGATCGCTAAAACGTAAATACGGTGATGAAAGACGGACTCGTATTGTTCAGCCTACTGCTCAAAAAAATCCTTCTCAAACAGCAAAAAAATCTCAAAAACAAAGCAATACTCAAGATAAAAATACCTCAGCATCCAAGGAAGAATTGGAAACAATTAGTCAACCTTTTAGCCTGTTTACTCCCCAAACCCCTCCGAAAAATGCCATCTTAGAAATGACTCATCAAGGAACGATTTGCTGGCGACTGCCTGATCATAAAGTTGCTGATAATCACGTACCAATTTATAGCGAATCGATTCAAGAAAGGGAACAATTTGTCGTTATTACTGATATTGGTAAAGCTTATCCTGTCAACGTTGCTGACGTTCCTCCCATTGATATTCAACCCATTGCTTTGCTGAGTTTATTACCCAAAAGCGCACAACGGGATAGTAAAAAAGTTGTTTCTCTTTTCTTTTTATCAGATAATACAGAAAATAAAGACGTATTATTATTGACCAATCAAGGGAAAATTAAACGAATTCAATTATCAGAATTGGAAGGATTAACCAATCGAGGTTTAGTTTTAATTAAACTAAAAGATCAGGATTCTTTAGACTTTATTTCTATCACCAAAGAAGGGGAAGAAGTGGCGATCGCTATGTCTAGTGGTCGGGTTTTGCGGTTCCCCGTTGTTGATGAAGTGATTTCTATAATGGGTCGTAATGCCCAAGGAAATCAAGCATTAAAATTACGCTACGGAGAAACCATTGTTGGTTGTGTAACCTTAGATGAAAAGAAAATAGTTTTATTAGTGTCTAAATTGGGCTATGGCAAGCGGTTAAATGTTACAGGATTACGTATGACAAAATTAGGAGATATTGGGACACAAGCCTTACAATTTGCTTATAAAAATGATAGTTTATTGGGAATGATTAAAGCAGAAGATTCTCAAAACATGACGTTATTAACGAATCAAAATAAAACCATAAAACTAGCAGCTAAAGATGTTAAAATTTGGGGCAAAGATGGTCAAGGCGATCGCTTAGCTCAATTATCCAATCAAGAAGTTATTGATTACGTGGTTTAAGGTTGGCTAAATCTCGGCTGAACTAGGGTAACCCAACGTCAGTAAGCTTAGCTATAATTAGATTAGATGGGTTATTTTCCAATAACCCAGGTTCTCCTTACTTTTTTTGAGGAGGTAATTAACCATGTCAAACCATTATGGTAATTATCTTACGATTGTGTTCCATTATTTCTTCTATTTAATTTTAGTGGGATTGCTTAGTTTTAGCCTGACCTACTTGTTAAATAACGATAAAAAAGATGGCATGAAAAGTAACCTAGAGAAAACAGGTAGTTTAGTCCTAAAACAAGCAGAAAATTCACCTTAATTCTGCAAGGGGACTGCAACCAACTAAAAAATTTGAAATGACAATTCAAGCAAAAACCATTGAAGACGCGGCTAAAGGAAGTCTATTAGGGGCTTGTGTGGGAGATGCTGCCGGTGCAGTGTTAGAGTTTATGGGAAGGAAACCTAATCTATCCCAAGTCAACCAGGCCATGACCATGCCAGGGGGTGGAAGGGTTGGGGTTGCCCCAGGGCAAATCACAGACGATGGGGAATTAACCTTATGTCTGGCACAAGCTTTAGCTAATAGTTCTACCTTTCCCCTAGAAACCATTGCCCAAAACTATAACCGATGGATTAATTCTGACCCATTTGATATAGGTTTCACCACCAGAAGTTCCCTAGGATGCCCCAAAACAGAACAAGAATTGAAGAAAAAAGGATATGCCGGGGTGATGAGTAAAGCAGCTAAAACTAACTGCTTGAGTTCAAAAGCCAATGGGAGTTTGATGCGGATAACCCCGTTGGGAATTTGGGGACATAAATTTGATGATAATCAATTAGCTAAATTTGCTCAACGTGATTCTCAACTGTCTCATCCCAATCGTAGTTGTTTAGACGCAGTTTCTTGTTATGTGATTGCCATTGCTAGTTTAATGCGAAATCTTGGCGATCGCGAACAGGCGTTTGCCCGGGCTAAACAATGGGCAAACGCTAATGCTAATCCAGAAGTTAAAGGTTGGTTAAAGGATGCTCAAAACAATGTGAATGTCCCTTATCATCCCCATATTGGCTTTGTTAAAATCGCCTTTACCCACGCTTTCCGTCATTTATTATTGGGAACCAACTATGTTGACGCGATCGCCGAAACATTGTTAGGGGGCGGCGACACCGATACCAACGCTTGTATTGTGGGAGGGTTGCTTGGGGCTGTTTGTGGGGCAGAAGCCATTCCTACCATGATGCAAAAACCTGTATTAAACTGTGATACAGCCAGTGGCATTCCTCGGCCACTCTTTCTACATCCAAACCAAATCCCCGATCTAGTAGAAGGATTAATTTCTGTTTAACTAGGTTATTTTTTTAAAGAAAAATTTTATGAAATCTTCTTATTGGCCCATTGAAAAGTTACCTGGATTAAACAAAGCGAACCAAGAACAGTTAAAATCTTTAGGCATCAATAATAGTCAAGATTTGCTCAAGTTAACTCAAACGAAAGCCCATAAACAACATTTGGCTAATCAATTAAAATGTCAACTACAATTAATTAATAAGTGGGTAGCGTTAGCCGATTTAGGTCGGGTTCCTAGTGTGGGATATGGTTATTGTGGACTGATTCTACATTCAGGTATTATATCCGTAAATCAGTTAGCTCAAACACCTGTGGGTTCTTTACATCGACAAATTCTTAAGCTACAAGTTGCCACGTTACAACAGAAAAATTTATGTCCTTCCCCTAATATGGTTCAAACTTGGATTAACGAAGCCAAAGTAATCATTAATAATGAATTGAAAAAAATATGATCAAGTAACAAAAAGCGCAATCTAGATATTTTCGCTAAAATCTAGGGAACCCGATGATCCACAGCAGCGATGAAACGTTTAATGCCCTTTCAGCCTCTCCATCAATTAACCCTAAGTCAGTCTCCTTGGCTCTCAATCCTCTGTTCTTTGCCCATCGCTACGGGGATCACTGTATTTACGCCTCAAACGTCTGTATTCGCACAGGCAATTCAAGCAGATGGAACCCTTCCCACCAACTCAATTGTGAACCAAGCAGGGAATAACTACACCATCAATGGGGGGACACAAAGCGGAGCTAATTTATTTCACAGTTTTTCGCAATTTTCTGTTCCTAACTTTGGAAGTGCCACGTTTAATAACGGAGCAGCGATCGCTAATATCATCAGTCGGGTCACAGGAAACAATATTTCGGATATTCAGGGAACCATTCGAGCCAATGGAGGGGCTAATTTATTTTTAATCAATCCCAATGGCATTACCTTTGGTCCTAATGCAACCTTAGATATTGGGGGGTCATTTATCGCCAGTACCGCCGATAGTGTTACATTTCTGGGAGGCGGTGAATTTAGTGCCACTAATCCTGGATCGTTCAATCCATTAATGACAATGACAGCCCCAATGGGACTACAAATGGGTTCTAACCCTGGAAATATCATCGTTCAAGGAAATGGTAATAATCTTGTCACTGATCCCACTAATTTTGAAATCAGACAACTTCCTACTCTGCCATTCGGTCCATTTGGTCCGGTTACCCTTACCGTTGATGCAGGAGAAACCCTAGCCTTAGTCGGGGGAAATATTACCTTTGATGGGGGCAATGTGGCCGCCCCTCAAGGACGGGTCGAATTAGGGGCATTTAGCAATGGCTTGGTCAATTTAACCACTCAAAACGGACAACTGCAACTAGCCCCTGCCGTCGCTGGCATTACCTATAATAATATTCAAATGAATAACGGTTCATCGGTCAATGTTAGTGACGACAGTGCCGGTAGCGTCCAGATTCAAGGGAGTAATTTAATCCTCAACAGTGGTTCCGTTATTTTAGCCAATACCACCGGCAACGGTACTGGGGGAGAAATTAATATTAGAACCACCGAATCAATCCAAGCAAGCGGTGTGGGTGAGCAACCCCCTAGTCCTCCGCCTCCCTTATTTGCTTACCGAATTTTTAGTGGTATTTTTGCCGATGTCAGTTCTGCGAGTGGACCGGGCGCCCAAGGGGGACAGATTAACCTACAAACTGGAACCTTGAGCCTAACGGACGGCGCACAAATTGGGGCCAATACCTTTGGGGCCGGACAAGCAGGACAGTTAAATATTAATAGCAATGCTGTACAAATTAGTGGAGAAAATATTTTAGGACCCAGTGGTTTATTTGCTGCGGTTGCGCCTGAAGCATCAGGCCCAGGGGGAACCATTAACCTGACAACGGGTAATCTCCAAATGCAAGACAGAGCCAGTATTAATGTGGGTACCTTTGGCAATGGGGATGGAGGAACCGCTAATATTAACGCCGCTCAAATCGAATTAATCGGCGTTTCTTCGCAAGATGGAGATCCCACCGGGATTTTTGGCACAGCGGAATCCAATGCCACAGGAAACGGTGGAACCGTAATCATCAATGCTGAAACCCTGCGGGTAAGAGATGGGGCGAATATCGGCTTAACGACCTTTGGTGATGGCAATGGAGGCACCGGCATCATTAAAGCGTCTAACATAGAACTAATCGGCACCGCCCCCGATGGAAGGCCAAGCGGAATTTTTAACAACGTGGAAGAAAATGCCACGGGGCAAGGGGGCAACCTTACCATTGATAGTCGCACCTTGACTTTAAGGGATGGGGCCAATATTGAAGTGAGTACCTTGAGTAGTGGTAATAGTGGCATGGCCACCATTAAAGCCACCGAGCTTAATATTGTGGGAACCTCTTCTCTGGGGAACCCTAGCGGAATTTTTAGTAACGTCGGCAGTAATGCCATCAGAGAAGGGGGAGGATTACGCGTAGATGCAGATAATCGTACCACCGGACAAGGAGGTAGATTACGAGTAGACGCAGAGAATTTACGATTAACAGACGGGGGACAAATCGGCAGTTTAACCTTTAGTGTGGGAAATGGCGGGATTTTGGATATCAACGCCTCCAATATCGAAATTGAAGGAACATCGGGGTCTCGTCCCAGTGGAATTGTCAGTCAAGTGGGTCGTGTCAATGACCTCAACGATCGCACGTTGGGTAATGGGGGTCAAATTAATATCAATACCAACCAGTTAAAACTCAGTGACGGTGGCATCATTAGCACCAATACCGCCGGGTTGGGTCGAGCGGGTAACATGACGATTAACGCTCAAAATGTGCAAGTGACTGGGGGAGTCAGACAAACCGCCAGTGGTTTATTTAGTGCGGTCACAGAAGGAGGGAGAGGCAATGGTGGCGACATTACCCTCAATACTCAAAGTCTCAGCGTTAAAGATGGGGGACAAATCGCTGCCAGTACCGCCGGCTCAGGTAATGGGGGGAATTTAACCATTACAGCGAGATTTATTGATCTTTCGGGTGAGTCTCCCTTAGGGGCCAGTGGTTTGTTTGCCAATGCCATTAACGGCACAGGAAATGGGGGCAATATTCGGGTTCAAACGGAAAATTTAACCATCCGTGACGGGGCTACCATTAATGTCGGTAATTTTCCCAGTCGTAATACTGGAGTAAGGGCGGGTCAAGGCGCACCCGGTAATATTGATATTGAGGCTAAATCGATTATTTTAAACTCCCAAGGCACTATTACAGCCGATACGGTAGCGGGAAGTCAAGGCAATATTACCCTCAATACCGATAGTCTGGAGCTAAACTGGATCAGTTCTATCAGCACAAATGCGAGAGGGGATGGCAGTGGTGGGAATATCACCATCAATACCAATAATTTAAACGTACAGGAAATGAGTTCCATTAGTGCCAATGCTCAAGGAGCAGGGTCAGCTGGAAATGTTACCATTGAAGGGCGATCTCAAAACCCTGAAATTAATCTCAGTCAAAGCGAGATTACGGCCACGGGAAATCAGGGAAATGTTCGTATTAGCAGTGAAAATTTACAGTTAGAGGATGGCAGTGTAATTAGTGCCAACGCTGAAGGGAATGGAGATGGGGGTAATGTTATCTTGATCAATGACCAAGCCATCACCCTCAATAGTAATAGTGTGATTAGTAGTAACGCCGAAGGAACCGGTCAAGGGGGAAATATTGACTTGGTTACGGGGACATTAAATGTGTTGGATAATAGTGAAATTGCCGCCAACGCCAGCGAAACCTCCGGGGGTAATATTTTGGTTCGAGTCACTTCCCCCAGAACCCTAACCCTAGACTCAGGAAAAATTACAGCCACAGGGGGACAAGGAAATATTACCCTAGATTCACCCATTACATTTTTACGAAATGGTAGTTTAATTAGTACCAACGGACTCGGGACTGAACCGGGGGGAAATATCATTATTCACACCAATTTTCTCTTAAGTTTTCCCACAGAAAATAATGACATCACCGCTAATGCTCAACAAAGTCGAGGGGGTCGCGTTATTATTAAATCTTTGGGGGTTTTTGGTATTGAATTTCGGGAATTTTTAACCCCTTTATCTGATATTACTGTCACCTCAGAATTGGGACCTGCGTTTGCTGGAGAAGTCAGTATTCGAGTTCCAGAAGGAGACCCCACGTCTGGCTTTACTAAATTACCCGAAAATACCATTGATCCTCGTGATCTTTTGGTGGTATCCTGTGCTGCAGATGAGGGTAATGTCTTTATTCGTACCGGAAAAGGAGGACTCCCGGATAATCCCGATCAAAGTTTAAGATGGCGGGTGATTTGGGAAGATTTACGGGACTTTATTGAACTGGATGATCCTGATTCTACCCCTTATTCTCCACAATCCGATAGTCAGAGAAGCCACCGTAATTGTACTGATTTTCAGTCCAGTCAGGGTTAATAGTTACGTAACTTTTTCTATAGGCAAACAGCAGAGACATCGGTTAAAAATGGGTATGACCTTCCATAGAAATTGCCCATGAATCATTAATCTAAGTAACAATCCCTTGAGCCTGAGTTCGGAGGGAATTTTTTTCAGCAAAAATATCTGAGTTATTGACTAATTTTTTACTTAAATCGTTAACATTAATTTGATCAAATCAATTATTTATGACATAAAGAGACAAGTTGATGATGCCCTTAACATCCTATGGTCTGGTTCCTACTGTGGTATTAGGACTGATGACAACTCTCCTGACGTTTAACCCTTCATTGCCGGCACAAAGCCAAACAGACCCCTTTTTAGTTACCCAACAAATCCCAGAAACTCAAGGAAAAACCCTCTTAAAACAGGGTAAACTTTTTTATCAACAAGGACAATATAACCAAGCGATCGCCCGTTGGCAAGATGCCCTCACCTCAGCTAGAGCCTCAGAGGACAGCCTATCTCAAGTTCTCAGTTTAAATTATTTATCCTTAGCCCATCAAGCTCTAGGACAATGGGAATCAGCGCAAACAACTATCAAAGATAGCTTAACCCTGATTCAATCCCTTCCCAGTGATACCCGTAATCTCAATTTAATTCATGGCCAAAGCTTAAACACTCAAGGCAGTTTATATTTAGGTTTGGGCCAAGGAAGAAAAGCCATAGACACCTGGAAACAAGCCAAAACATACTATCAACAAGGTGAAGATCAAATTGGGGTTTTAGGCACTGAAATTAACCAAGCTGAAGCCTTACAAACCCTAGGCTTTTATCGTCGTGCTTTAGACCAATTAACCACCATTAAACAACAACTCGAAACCCAACCCGATTCTATCCTCAAAGTTAAAGGGTTACAAAGTTTAGGCAGTGCGTTACAAGGCGTGGGGGACCTAGAAGAAGCTCAAACCGTTCTCCAAACCGCTTTAACCCTCAGCCAAACCCTCAATAGTCTCGATGATCAAGGAGCCACCTTACTCGCTTTAGGCAACGTTTATCAAGGCTTAAAACAACCCCAAACCGCCCTTGATTTTTACCAACAAGCCACCCAAACCGCCCTTAACCCCGGCCTCAAATTAGAAGCCCAACTCAATCAATTTCGCCTCTTAATCAAGGAAAATCAACCCCAAACCGCCCTAACCCGTCTGCCTACCCTTCAGCAGTCTCTACGGCAACTACCTTCCAGTCGTCGCACCGTTTACGCCTACGTTAACTTAGGGGAAAGCTTACTGCAATTATTGCCCACCGGAGCAGTATCACCCGAAACGGTTTTTGCTTCCTTAAACGAGGCAGTACAACAGGCCAAACAGTTAAACGATGACCGCGCTACGTCCTACGCCGTGGGAACCCTGGCCAAATTGTACGAACAACAACAACAATGGGCAACCGCTCAACCCTTAACCGAAGAAGCCTTGCAACTAGCGCAAACCGTGAAAGGGAACGAGATGACCTATCAATGGCAATGGCAACTGAGTCGGTTGATGAAAGTGCAAGGAAACCGTCAAGGAGCGATCGCCACCAATAAAGCAGCCGTTCAAACCTTACAAAGCATTCGCAACGATTTACTAGCCATCGATGCCGGGGTACAATTTTCCTTTCGAGAAAGTGTCGAACCGGTTTATCGAGATTTAGTGAGTTTATTGTTAACCCCAGACAGTCCTGGCCAAGCCATTCCCCAAAGAAATTTAGCGGAAGCCCGCGAGGTGATCGAATCCCTACAACTAGCCGAACTGGAAAACTTTTTCCGTGAAGCCTGTTTAGATGCCCAACCCCAACAAATCGATGACATTGATAGTAATGCGGCGGTTATCTATCCCGTCATCTTAGACGATCGCTTAGGAGTAATTGTTTCTTTGCCGGGTCAACCCCTCGATTATCATGAAGTTCAACAGCCCAAAACCGAAGTCGAAAACACCCTAGAAGAGCTATTACAAGCCTTAAATCCCGCCTTTTCTGATCAAATTCGCCTCAACCTCTCCCAACAAGTCTATAACTGGCTCATTGACCCCATTGAAACCCAGTTAGAGCAACAAGAGATCAAAACGTTGGTGTTTGTTCTTGATGGTATTCTACGGAATTTACCCATGGCCGCCCTTCACGATGGCCAACAGTATCTCATCGAAAAATATCAAGTGGCCTTGGCCCCAGGGCTACAATTAGTAGACCCCAGAAATTTAGACCCTGAATTGTTACAAGCGGTAGTAGCGGGTGTGAGTGAAGCCAATCTGGGATTTTCCGCTTTACCTGGGGTAGAAACAGAAGTACAAGAAATTGGCCAAGAGATCCCCACAGAACAGTTAATCAATCAAGAATTTACCCGTGGTGGCTTCCAAAATGCCCTAACCATCTCTCCGTTAGCGGTAGTGCATTTAGCCACTCATGGACAATTTAGTTCCAACCCCGATGAAACCTTCGTGCTTGCTTGGCAAGATACCATCAGGGTTCGGGACTTCCAAAAGATTCTGCGGACCCGTGAACAAGCTACCGAAAATCCGGTGGAGTTATTGGTCTTAAGTGCCTGTCAAACCGCCAGTGGTGATAAACAAGCTGCTTTAGGGTTAGCAGGAATGGCCGTTCGTTCGGGGGCCCGTAGTACCATCGCCACCCTTTGGTCTGTTAAAGACCAATCAACGGCACGATTGATGACCGATCTCTATCGTAATCTCAATCAAGCCAGTGTGGCTCAAGAAAACAAAGCGGAAGCCTTGCGTCAAGCACAGCTTTCCCTATTGCGCTCGCCTGAATTCTCCCATCCTTTTTATTGGTCGGCCTTTGTTTTAGTCGGTAATTGGCTGTAAACAAGGTTGATACTGCTTAACCTCCTTATTTAACTTTATGAAACCTCAAACTTTACAATCTGCTTTAGTATTCGGTGTGTTGTCTAGCACCCTGTTCCTTGATCCTTTGGGTTTGGTTCAGGCGCAACCCAGTCAGGGAGAACTGTTTGCCAGTAATGTGACTTTTGTTCCTCCTAACGGCGATCGCCCGAAAGATTCTCAAGGAGGTGCCTCCCGTGATGACGGCAAATGTCCTCAAGATGCTAAAAACACCGATCCTTATCTGACGGCAGTGGTTCCGGCTGATGTGCAACGGTTAACGGTACAATCTCAACCCAGTATTTTCGTGTATATTCCCCAAACGACGGCTAAAAAGGCATTTTTTAGCCTCAAAGATGACAAAAATGGCCAGCATTATCAAACGTTTTTACCCATCGATAAAAAAGGGGGTATTGTTAAAGTTAATTTACCGGCTAATGCCCCATCTTTAGTGGTGGGAAATGATTATCAATGGTCGTTTGTGATGTTATGTGGGGATAAATTGTTACCGGATGATCCTGCGGTAACGGGGACGATTCGTCGGGTTAATCCTGGGGCAAACGTTACCGGTCAGTGGCAAGATTGGCAGCAAAACCCTTCTTTAGAAACGGCTAACTTGTTAGGAAAAGCGGGGCTTTGGTATGATATGCTAACAGTATTAATGGCTCTCAAACTCGAACAACCCAATAACGTTCAATTAAGTAGCATTTGGTCTAGCGTCTTAAAAGCCAGCAACCTTGATAGTATCGCCACTCAGCCTGTTATTGCTCGTAAATAAGCTTGATTGAGCAATAATTATCACTTCCAGAGGCGTTTTTATAAGCGTCTCTTTTATCAATTATTTGTTGGATCTTAAAAGTTATATTCGTTATTCTTTGTTCTCTATTTTCCATTATAAAAAATAAAAGATATTTAAGATTTAGATAGTCTAATGTCAAGATTATTAGAAAAACTTGGTTCAAAATTAGCAACGTTTTATGAAAAATGGCAAGCGGTATTAATTACTGCCCCTAGTATCACTGCGATTGTAATCGGAGTCAATCATTTAGGGGTATTACAGATATTAGAATGGGCAGCTTATGACCAGTTTTTTCGTTTTCGTCCAGAGGAAGAAATTTCTCAAAGAATTACCCTGGTTACCATTGATGAAAGTGATTTAACAGAGTTAGATCAATGGCCGCTATCCGATGAAACTATTGCCAAAACATTAAACATTATTAAAGAAGAAAACCCCAGAATTATTGCCTTAGATATTTATCGGGATTTAGTGGTAGAACCGGGTCATGATCAATTAGTAGAAGTATTTGAGTCAACACCGAACTTAATTGGGGTGGAAAAAGTCAGTGGTCGTCCTGTTGCACCTTCCCCTATTTTAGCAGAAAAAAAACAAGTTGCTTTAGCTGATTTAGTGGTTGATCCTGATAGTAAAGTTCGTCGAGCTTTATTATCGCTTCAACGGCCTGATGGAGAGATTCAAACCTCTTTAGGTACTCAAGCAGCATTAGATTATCTAGCGCAAGAAGACATTACCTTAACGCCGGTAATCGACGAAAAAGGAGAAGAAAATAATGCTAAATTACAGTTAGGAAAAGCGGTCTTTGAACCTTTACATAGTAATGACGGTGCTTATATTAATGCTGACAGTGGAGGATATCAAGTTCTTTTAAATTATCGAGGATTAGAAGATAAATTTGATACAATTTCGTTACGAGACTTATTAAAAAATAATTTTAATCGTAATTTGATTCGCGGAAGAGTTATTTTTATTGGCTCCGTCGCTGAAAGTTTAAACGATCAATTTTATACTCCATTTAGTAGTATTTTAAGTGACCATCCCTTACGCACAGGAGGGGTAGTGATTCACGCTAATATTAGCAGTAAAATTTTGAGTGCTGCTCTCGATGGACGACCATTAATCCGAGTTATTTCTAATGAATTAGAATGGACATTTATTTTCATTTCTTCTGTAATGGGAGCGATCGTTGGTTGGGAAATGGTTGTTAATCGGACTCGTCAACATAAAGTGTATTCTTTCACCAGTGTATTATTAATTAGTATCCTAATCCCTGGTATTTTCTTAGTGGGAGGATGTTATTTTATTTTTCTAAATGGTTGGTGGGTACCAGTTATTGCTCCAGCATTGGCTATGTTTTTATCTGCTTTTTCGGTTCCTATTTATCAGAATTTTACTTGGCAGAAAATTGCCTATATTGATAGTTTGACAGGGCTGCATAATCGCCGTTATTTTGATAGTTATTTAGCTCAAATCTGGGAAGAACATAAAGAAAAAAAGATGCCGTTATCTATTATTCTATGCGATGTGGATTATTTTAAATTGTATAACGATCATTACGGCCATCCCGAAGGCGATAAATGTTTACAAGAAGTCGCCCAAGGAATTCTCAGTGCAGTGCGAAAAACGGATTTAGCGGCTCGTTTTGGTGGGGAAGAATTTGTTATCGTCTTACCTAATGCTAATCCTGCGGTTGCGATGATTGCTGCGGGACGAGTTTGTGAAACCATTCGCTCCTTACAGTTAGAACATGAAACCTCTCGCGTTAGTGATTATGTAACCGTTAGTTGCGGTTCAGCTAGTATGGTTCCTGATCGATCATTTTCACCCAAAAACCTAGTTGATCAAGCCGATATCGCCCTCTATAAAGCTAAAGAAGCCGGTCGAGATGGTGCTTATCCTAATTGAAGAAGGCAGGAGGCAGGGGGAGCAGGGGGAGCAGAGGGAGCAGGGGGAGCAGAGGGAGCAGGGGAGCAGGGGAGCAGGGGAGCAGGGGAAGCAGGGGGAGCAGGGGAGCAGGGGGAGCAGGGGAGCAGGGGGAGCAGAGGGAGCAGAGGGAGCAGGGGAGCAGGGGAAGAAAGAATATTACTCTACGATGATAAGCGAATTTGGTATGACTTCTGTTCTATATTCCCATATCAACGGTAAACAAAATTCCATTTTCTTGCCAGTTTTGTTCTTGAGTTTCTACATCCGTTAATTGCCAAGCAAAGTCAATACGGGCGTTAAAATTATCACTAATGCGCCACAAAACCCCTAAACCCACCGATGCTAAGGTATCAGGACTAATTTCGGGTCGTCCATTGTTCCAAGCGGTTCCAATATTAAAAAAAGGAACTAACTGAACCACCATCGACTCTTCGTCCCACTCGAACACTGGATAACGCAGTTCCATATTGGTAAAAAAGCCATTATCCGTTAAGCGTAAATTTTGACGATACCCTTTAACGCTTCCCAGTCCCCCTAACGCAAATTGTTCCATGGGAATAATCGGACGGTCGGCCACTTGAATATTGGTTTGCACTAAAAATAAGGTTTCAGGGGCTAAGATACGAACCCATTGGGCCTGGCCTCGCCAGATAAAATAGGTGGTTTCAGCTACATTCGGATTAAAAGCTGCGTCAAAGGGTTCGGTGGTTCCCAACGCGTCCACCCCAAAACTTAACTCTGATCGCGCCGAAATTACTTGTTTTTGGTCTCGTTCGGTCCATTCTTGAAAAAAGCGGACGGTGGTGATAAAGGTTCGTCCATTTTCATCAGACCCATTGGTAATAGGAAACCCTCTCCCTAAAATCCCTAAATCGGTTTGATTTTTTTGGTGATCGAAGGTGAGTCCCACCGCTAACTCTTGGGTGGGGTTTTGGATCACCGGTTGACGGACGGTAAACCAATATTTATCGTAATTTGAGGTAATATTTAATTCATCTAGGGGCGGTTGAATGATCCAACTGGGGAGAGAACGATAACCGGCGGTAAGGGTGCCATTATAAGCGTTGAAGGGGTAAGTATAACTCAGTTCCACATCGTTACTACCGTCACTGTTGCGAAAGGCAATATTAAAGCGATCGCCGTTTCCTGTGATATTCCGTTCGGTGATGGTTCCCCCCCGACGAAACGACCCCACACTGGGAACCCTTCCATTATCCAGGGTGACACGAAAATCAAAGGTATCGGCGGTGACAACGTTTACTTTTAAAATATTGGTCCCTGGAGTAAGGCCACTGGCCAATTCTGATTGAATATTATCGATAACGGGATCGAGTTGTAATAATTGTAGAGCTTCTAATAAACGGGGAACGTTAAGGGGGGTATGGGAAGCGATCTGAATGCGATCGCGGATATAACTTTCGTTTAATCGTCCTTGAACCGTAATTTCAATATCTTCTAAACTCCCTTCTAAAATTTCAACGGTAACCACCCCATTTTCTACGCTTTGTTCAGGAATATAGGCCCCAGAGGTATAGTAACCATTATCGATATAATATTGGGTGATGGTGCTGGCCGCTGCGGTGAGTTCCCCGTAAGAAATAGGGCGATCGAGAAAGCTTTGGGTAAGAGCAGCGAGCGTTTCGTCACTAAACACCGTACTCCCCACAAAGTTAAACTGTTTCACCATCACCGTTCCTTCAATGGGAGGGTTAACGGGAGAGGTTTCTAAGGGGGTAGGAGTGGGGGGTTGGATCTCTTCTAAAGAGGGTAACGGAGGGGGAACAGTGGGAACTGAGGGTTCTTGAGAAGGAGGGGAAAGAACCCCTTGGGCCAGGGTTGAAGGGGTTTGAGGCAAAGTTAACCCAAGAAATCCTATGACACTAAGGGAGAGAATAGGGACAAAAGATAGGGAACTGTTAGGATTTTGGTGTTGTTTTTCCATAATTACCGCTTGTTTCGGATAATTTTGTTTATGGGTTAACTGCGACTATTAGCTTTAGCCAGACTTTAAAACGATAAATTAATCACATTATGACAATCTTTCTCTAATTGCACCATGATTAGACAAATTTTAACAGCCCTTAACCCTTACTATCTCGTTGAAAAAGTAATAAGTGCTTAAACAAAATTAGTTGCACGGTGGGCAATGCCCAATAAAAAGCTAAAACTCTTATCTAGAGCTTATTGCCGGCATTTCCCACCCTACCGTTTTTATGTAATTAATTTTGTGTGTTTACTTAACCCCAAACCGAAAACCCTTAACACAGAACTAACGTTGTTATGTTTTGCTTATTTCAGGGAATTATAAAAGTGTAGGCTCAACAATTAGATGCTCTTAGTTTCATTAACACTATCTGATAGATTATAGGGGGGAACCATTATGGATCAGCAAAAAATACTCGGTTATTTCATTGAAGAAGCAAAAGAACATTTAGAAACCCTAGAAACGGGACTTTTAGAACTATCTGCGGTAGTGGAAGATCAAGAACGACTGAATGAGATGTTTCGGGCAGCCCACTCCATTAAAGGGGGAGCCGCTATGTTAGGGTATAGTAGCATTCAAAAAATTGCTCACCGCTTAGAAGATGCGTTTAAAATTCTCAGAGAAAATAAGATTACGACGGATCAAAAGTTAGAATCTTTGTTTTTAAAGGGCTATGATGTTTTACAAAATTTAATCGAAAAACTCCAAGGAACCTTTGGTTTAAATACAGAAGAAGCCGATCAAATTGTTCAGGAAGCCGAACCTTCTTTTGTGGAACTCCAAGCTTATCTTAATAAAATTCTCAATGAAGATGAGAGTCTCAGTGATGAAGATGTTTTTGCTCAGGTTAAAGGTTTCTTGACCCAAATGTTATCTTTATTTCAAGAGAAAGCAAACACTAAAAATCGCAAAAGTTTACAACAAATATGTAGGCAGTTAGGTAAGCTGTTTCCTGATGTTGATAGTTGGCAACATTTAACTCAAATCGCGTCAGAGGCCATTGCTAATTCTCAACATTCTTATGCTACCCTAGCTCCTGTGATTATTAAAGAATTAAAGCAAAATAGTGATTATATTGAACTACAACAAGAAGAAAAAATTGAAGTAAGTGAAGCTTTAAAACAATTAGCTTCAGCAAAATCACCTTATGTTTTAGTTAGTTTAGATCCGAGTCATATTGCTCAGACGTTACGCAATGTTTTAAATCCTCAACAGTTATCTCAAGTGGCTCAAGCTTTAACTTAATTTTAATTAATAGTAAATTGTTATTTCTTGATAGTCATTGCGAGGGTGTAAAGCATTACTAGAGTCTGATTTCTAGTTGTTATCCCCCGAAGCAATCTCTATTGTTTTTGGTGGATGTTGTTAAAGATTGCTTCGGAGGCAGAATTAAGCCTCAAACTCAACTGCCAAAAAGGTTCTGCCTCCTCGCAATGACCGTTTACTTTTGCTTCATTTGACACGAATAGTTCATGATTCTTCCCATTAATTTTTTATTAGTTTTAAGGGTTCATCTCCTATCCTATGTTAATATTCTGAAACTAAAATGAGGCTAGAATGAGGTCAATAAATTATGAAATTTGCCCTTGTGAGTGATGATTTTCAGACCATTACAGGAAAAACCGGTCGCGCTCGAAAATTCTTAGTATATGAAGCAACTCAAAATGCACAACCAACTTTACTTGAAAAATTAGAAGTTCCTCAGAGTCAACCCACATTCCATGATCTCCATGATGATGATATTACCCCCCATCCTTTAGACCAGAGTATTCTAATTACAGGGGAAGCAGGAGTTGGCTTAAAAGAGCGTTTAAGTCGTCGTGGCATTACCGTTTATATTACCTCAGAAACCGATCCCATCGCAGCCATTGATGGCGTTATTAACGAGAATCTCCCCACTTTAGCACCCACTCCTCATAAAGAAGATGGAAGTTGCCTGAACCATTAATTTGTTGGTAAATCTATTATTTTTTCTGTGGGGATAATTGATCATTTATCCCTACTTATAAGTTGGGTGAAACGTTAAGTTTTTACCCCTTAATAACCGCAAACTATTGTTGAGTTTCATAACATTTTGTTCATTCCTTTAATATTAACGCAATCAACATGATTACAAAATATATCAGATTTTAAAATATTTTCTATTTTTTGGTGCAATTCTAACTGTTTCAAAAGTTGGTTAATAAGCTAACATAAAAATAGGGAAATCCATAACCTGTAGAGTAAATCTACTTATTGATCGTTTAATGGAGGAAAAAGTGTACTACGAAGAACAATTAGAAACGCTCATTCATGAAGCACCTCAGCACGGTGTCCCTATCCCAGTGATGGAAAAAGCGGTGGCCCCAACCCTGAAATTTTTTGCCAGTCAGCTTCAACATGAAAAATATTATGTCTTACATGGCAAAAATCGTTCTTGGTTAGTCACCACATTAAGTAACCGCAAAAATCCTAAAGAAGAGAAACGGGTTATTTATGCGTTTGCTACCAAAAAAGATGCTGAGACCTTTCAAGGTATTATTAATCCTGAAATTCGTATTATTTCTGTTCCTGTGACTCATTTATTGTTTCAGTTGTTCTCTGTAGAATCTATTGATAGTATTATTTTTCGGGATCTTCCGGGCAACAAAGAGCAGCAAACCGAAATTTCTCGTGCTAAACTGCAAAATGTAATTCAGCAACAATTACGCCGTTTAAAATTAACCCCTCCCAAAATTAAAAATATTCCCCCGAATCTTGCTTAAGTTTATTTCAATTTCCTGTTTCTATGTTAGATTCTCGTCCACCCTCAACTCTATTAAACTATTATAGTTCCTATTATTGTCCTGTCTGTCGTCATGGAGAGATTGCCACTTTACCTTTGATGGAAGCATTTTCTTGCAATTTTTGTTGTCATATTTTCACAGCTAATCTTGATAAGCAAGCAATTACTATTGTTGATAGTCAACTCCCCTTGACTTGGTATTGGACGGGAAAACGCTGGCAAAATATTCGTTCTGTTCAAACCTTTCAATGGGGTTATCGTTTCTTGGCCTTAGGTTTTCTTGTTCTCCCAACCTTAATTGTAGCAGCCGGCGTGTATCTTTTTCCTGTGTTACCTGATAGTCCTTTGGGTTGGTTAGGGTGGTTTTGGGTAGGATTAACGTTTATCTCTCATCTGAGTTGTTTACTTTGGTTAGTTCTAGAATATTATCAGTTTCCTTTATCTCTATATTTTGAAGCGTTAAGGAATAATTTATTATCCCGTTTACCTTCATTGAATCATTTGCATAACTAATTTATTAGGAAAATTGCCACTATGGATCAGTTTATGGAAGCAGCCATTGCTGAAGCGAAACAAGGGTTAAAAGCGGGAGGAATCCCTATTGGTTCGGTATTAGTTAAAAATAATCTAATTATTGGTAGAGGACACAATAAACGAGTCCAAAATAATGATCCTGTTACCCACGCAGAAATCGATTGTTTACGCAATGCTGGACGAATTGGTAATTATTATGATACGGTGCTATATTCGACTTTAATGCCTTGTTATCTCTGTGCTGGTGCTGTGGTTCAATTTAAGATTAAAAAGGTCATTTCAGGAGAGTCTAAAACCTTTCCAGGGGCCAAAGAATTTATGGAGTCTCATGGGGTGGAAGTGATTGATTGGGACTTAAGAGAATGTAAAGAATTAATGAAACAATTTATTGAAAATAACCCTAGATTATGGGATGAAGATATTGGTAACTAATCCTCTATCATCAAACTATTTGTTAACAAAAGTTAATTTGTTAACAATAAGAAAATTGAATGAACTTAGCAAAAATATAAACTGAATCTTAAAAAAAACACAGCGTTAAACCTAACACAGTTTAAACGGACAACAATAAGAGATAATAGGAAGTACGTCTCAATTTTGGTCAGTGTCAAGGATTAGAAATACACGACCTAAGTCCAATAACAAATTAGATAAATTTCAGATGCGAACCCATTATTGTAACCACTTAAACGCAACGGATATTAAGAAAACTGTCACCCTCTTTGGATGGGTTGATCGCCGTCGGGATCACGGTGGCGTGATTTTTATTGACCTACGCGATCGCACGGGCATCGTGCAGATTGTCAGCGATCCCCAACGTACTCCTACATCCTATCCTATCGCTGAGACGTTACGCAACGAGTATGTGGTCAAAATTATTGGACAAGTTAGTAAGCGTCCCCCTGAGTCTTTAAACCCCAAAATTGCGACTGGAGAAGTAGAAATTTATGCGGAGTCCATTGAGTTATTAAATGGGGTGAATAAACAATTACCTTTTGTGGTTTCTAGTTTGGAAGCAGAGTTAGTTAAGGAAGAAACTCGTCTCAAATATCGCTATTTAGATTTAAGACGTGATCGCATGGCCAAAAATTTACAATTACGTCATGCTGTGGTTAAAGCAATGCGTCGTTATCTCGAAGACGAACAGCAGTTTATGGAAATAGAAACCCCTATCCTAACTCGTTCAACCCCTGAAGGAGCGAGAGATTATTTAGTACCTTCTAGAGTGAACCCAGGACAGTGGTATGCCTTACCTCAGTCTCCTCAATTATTTAAACAATTATTGATGGTTTCAGGCTGCGATCGTTACTATCAAATTGCACGATGTTTTCGAGATGAAGACTTACGGGCCGATAGACAGCCTGAATTTACTCAACTGGATATGGAAATGAGTTTCATGTCTGAAGATGAAATTTTAGACTTGAATGAAGGATTAGTTTGTTCTATTTTTAAAGCCGTTAAAAATATAGATTTACCCCGTCCTTTTCCTCGCTTAACTTATCAAGATGCAATGGAAAAATACGGCAATGATCGCCCGGATACTCGCTTTGATTTAACTTTAGTTGATGTATCTGATATTGTTAAAGATAGTGGGTTTAAGGTGTTCTCAGGGGCGGTAAAAAATGGGGGGAAAGTGAAAGTTTTACCCATTCCTGGGGGCAATGATGTTATCTCTAACGTTCAGATTAAACCAGGGGGTGACTTATTTAAAGAAGCGACGGATGCAGGGGCAAAAGGAATTGCTTATATTCGGGTAAAAGAAAATAATAAACTAGATACAATTGGTGCCATTAAAGATAATTTAACTGAGGAACAAAAAGAAGAATTATTGGCAAGAACTGGTGCAAAACCTGGCTATTTATTATTATTTGGTGCAGGGGATACGGACACAGTTAATAAGTCGTTATCTCGCTTAAGATTAGTGGTTGGACAGCGCATGGATTTAATTGATCCTGACAAGATTAACTTGCTTTGGATCACAGAATTTCCCATGTTTGAATGGAACGCTGATGAGAAAAGATTAGAGGCATTACACCATCCTTTTACCGCTCCTAATTTAGCAGATTTAGATGATTTAGCCACCGCAAGAGCGCAAGCTTATGACTTAGTTTATAATGGAGTAGAAATTGGCGGGGGAAGCCTACGGATTTATCAGAAAGAAATCCAAGAAAAAGTCTTTAAAACCATTGGTTTATCCCTAGAAGAAGCTTATAACAAATTTGGCTTTTTACTAGAAGCATTTGAATATGGAACCCCTCCTCATGGGGGTATTGCTTACGGGTTAGATCGTCTGGTTATGTTATTAGCAGGAGAGGACTCTATCCGTGATGTTATTGCTTTTCCTAAGACACAACAAGCCAGTTGTTTATTGACAGAAGCTCCGGCTTCAGTTGATAGCAAACAGTTAAAAGAATTACAGGTAAAATCAACTTATAAGCCGAAAGTTAAAGAAGATTAAAGTTATCAATTAATGTAGGGTAGGCAATGCTTACCTTACTGTTTCTATCTCATTTTGTTGGGTTTCGTTCCTCTACCCAACCTACACACTGATTATAAATCTGATTAAATGTAATATGGTTAATATAGTGGAGAAAAAAACATGATGGAAATGCAACCCTTGAATTTACCCCAGGATATTGAACAAAACCTTGCCTTTCTTGCTAGAGAAACCGGGCGGGATAAAGATGATCTGGTGCAGGAAGCCATCTATAGGGGAATAGAGGATTTGATGGAAGATATGAAAGACATCAGAGATGCCAAAAAAGTTTTAGCAAGTTCCAGCAGACAGTGGACTCTTGAAGAGGTGGAGGCAGAACTTGACTTGGAAGGTCATATTTAAGGATGAAGCCCTCCAACAACTGAGGAAACTTAACCCCACCATTCAAAATCGAATCACAAATTATCTGAAGATGCGCCTTGCTACTGATGAAAATCCTCGAAGATTTGGCAAAGGTTTAACGGTAGACATGAAAGGATTGTGGCGTTACCGTGTTGACGACTACCGCATTATCTGTTTGATAGAAGACGAAGCTTTAACCGTCCTAGTGCTAAAAATAGGTCATCGTCGCAAAGTTTATAAATGATATTGAGGGGAGTTTCATTATTTTGAGGGTTTATATCAGAAATTAATACTTTTTTAAATATTTGGAAAATTTTATGAATTTTGAGCTTAATCACAGTAATAAATTAGAATTTATTGAAAGGGAGTTACAAGAAAGAGAAAATAATAATAATTTCAGACAATTAAATAGTATTTATCCAAAAGATGCGGTTACTGTTGTCAAAAATGGCAAAACTTTAATCAATTTTAGCTCAAATGATTATTTAGGACTCTCAAAAAATCCTAAAATTATTGCAGCTTCTCAAGACTATCTTAACCAGTATGGAAACGGATCAACTGCATCCCGTTTAGTGGCAGGAACTTATGATATTCATGAAAAATTAGAGAAAAAATTAGCAAAACTCTGTAATAAAGAGTCTGCACTGTTATTTAACACTGGATTTCAAGCAAATACGACAATTATTCCTACTTTAGTCGATCATAAATCTTTAGTGTTATGCGATCGCTTGGTTCATAATAGCATCTTACAAGGCATTCTCTTAAGTAAAGCCCAATGGAAACGCTATCAACACAACGATTTAAGTCATCTGGATAGATTACTCAAAAAAGCTATTTTACAAGGCTATAATCGCATTTTAATCGTCACTGAGACGGTTTTTAGTATGGAAGGAGATAGAAGTGATGTAGATGCTTTGATTCAACTTTCTCAACAATACAATACACTTCTTTACCTCGATGATGCCCATGCTTTAGGTATCATGGGAGAGAACGGGATGGGATTGACTGCAAACAAGCTAGGAATTGACATCAGTTTGGGAACATTTGGCAAAGCAATCGGCAGTTTTGGTGCTTTTATTGCTACCTCTAAACTGATACGTGATTATCTGATTAATTGTTGTCCAGGGTTTATTTATACAACCGCTTTACCTCCTGCTGTTATTGCGTCTATTGAAGCTGCTGTTGATATGATTCCTAGTTTAGATCAACAAAGAAATTATTTATTGCACCAGATTGATTATGTACAAAAAAAGCTGAAAAATTTAGGCTATCAAGTTTTTGGTTCACATTCTCCTATTATTCCTATAATTATTGGTGACGAAAAAAAGACGTTGAATCTATCAGAATATTTAGAAAATCATGGTATTTTAGCGACTGCAATTAGACCGCCAACTGTTCCAAAAAATACCTCAAGGATTCGTTTAGTTTTATCTAGTCAACATCAGCCTGAACATATCGATTATCTTGTTTCGTTACTGCGAAATTATCATGAAAATTAAAGGAGAAATTATCGCTTATCATGGTTGGGGTTTTGATAGAAACTGCTGGATAGAATGGCACAAAATTTTATCAAGTAATTTTAAATTTAAAATTTATGATAGAGGTTATTTCCAAGATGAAAATAATCCAAAATTTGGAGATAATAATCTAATTAAAATTATTTTTGCTCATTCTTTTGGGTTACATTTATGTCCTCTAGAACAACTAAAACATACAAAAATTTTAATACTCTTTAATAGTTTTTCTGAATTTCATCCTAACAATGAAAAGCAAAGAAAAAAATCAAAATATGCTTTACAGTTAATGATAGATGAGTTTAAAAATAATCCTCAAAAAGTTTTAGAATCATTTTATAAAAAATGTTATTATCCCTTTCCTTATATCTCTAAAAATTATAGTTTTGTCAACTGGGAAAAATTAGAACAAGATTTAAGTTTATTAAATACATCGATTGTCAATATAAATATTCTTAAACAAATACCTAAAATTTATATAATCCAAGGTTCAAAAGATCGAATTTTTAAGCCAGCTTATGCTCAAGAATTTGTCAATCAATTAAATCAGAATACTAAATATTTTAGTATAGAGGGAGTTGGTCATACTTTACCTTTTACTAATATCAACTCTTGTTTACCTATTGTTAACCAAGTATTAGGAGAAATCGACAATTATGGTACTAATTCAATTAACTAAGTCTGAACAAAAAGAGAAAATAGCCAAAAATTTTAGTAGAGGAGTTATCAACTACTTATCTCATTCTCAAGTTCAAAAACAATGTGCTGAAAATCTGTTAAAATTATCAGAGAAATATGCTAACTCTATCCCTGATGGGTCAATTTTAGAAATTGGTTGCGGAACAGGTTTCGTTACTCAGGGACTGATTCAACAGTTTCCTAATCATTATTTGGATATTATTGATATTTCAGAAGAAATGCTCAATTATTGTGCCAATAATTTAGAAATTTGTGAACATCAAAAAAACTCAATTCAGTTTCGACAAATAGATGGAGAAACGATCAAACCAGATAACCATACATACTCTGCTATTATTAGTAGTTTTACTGTGCAGTGGTTTGACGATATTGTTAATAGTTTAAATCGCCTAATTAATAGTTTAAAACCTCAAGGATGCTTATTACTTGCTTTTCCTAATGATCGAAGTTTTCCTGAATGGAAAAAAATGTGTCATCAATTAAATTTACCTTTCACTAGAAATCAATTACCAAATACAATAGAATTAATACAAAAACTATCAATTCCGCCTCATAAGATTTATATATATGAAGAAAAAATTACCATACAATATAACAATGCAGCCGATTTTTTTAGAAGTCTTAAGATTATTGGTGCAGGATGTAATTTGAAACAAGAAAAGCTATCAACTCCTCAAATGAAGCAGTTAATTAGTTACTGGAATAATCAATGCTATCCTAATCAAATAGAAGTGACTTATGATGTAAATTTTTTAATCATAAAAGTCTAAGAAAATTATTGATGAGCAGGAGGTCATTTATATTCTATGATAAACTACAAAGATTACTGATATTCAATGTTTTTAGGGTTAATGTTATGCCTTGGTTTGTAAAAATTGAAACAGGAATTGTCAACAAAAAAGTCTTTGATCAATATGTTCCTGCTCATAAAAAATATGTCCAAGAATTAATTGATCAAGGACATAAAGCAAAAACAGGATATTGGGGAGACTATGGGGGAGGAATGTTGTTATTTCAAGCAGCTTCTTTAGAGGAAGCAGAAGCTATTGTTAAAAAAGATCCCCTCATTGTCAATAATTGTGTGGATTATGAATTGCATCAATGGTGTATTGTTGTTGAATAAACTAAAAGTCTAAAACTCAACCTTTTTTCTTCTTTTGAGACTGATTAAGTTTACGTTTAAATTGTGTCCCAAAAGCAATCGCTGTTGCGGTTCCTAAGATAGTTAAAGGTTCAGGTACTGCTGAAATCATAACATCATCAACAGCTAGAGGAATGACCCCATCAGCGAAAGAGGTAGGGGTGTATAACTGCAAGTCATCAAACGTTACTCCAGATAAAGATAGGGTAGAGGATAAATATTGACCTGCTCGATCAAATGGATCAAAATCTGATATTAATACTGAGGTTCTAGCCACGAACTCTCCTTGAAAAAAGGCATCTAAGACTAGAGAATTATCGGGTGCAGGAAAGGGGGAACCAAAATTAGGATTTATAGTCAATACATCCAAACTTACGCTATCCGAAACTTGGCTAGGTGTAATCATCATTGAACCAAAAGATCCAATCAGCGCATTTTCTGTATTAGGGCTGCCAAAAGTCAAATAATTGGGAATAGAAAAAAACGGTTCAAATTGAGTATTGGATTGAACCAAAAATTGGGGTTGCTCAAATCTGTTTCCACCAATTAAATTTGAAAAGGTAACACCATTATCCGTAACAGAGAACCCTGCAAAACCTGAGTCTAAGTTATCAAAGTTAGCAACCGCAGCTAAAGAGGGAGTGGCGAAACCGAAGCTTGAAATAACGCCGAAGGCTACAATTTTGTGGTGCCAAGTAACAGAATTAATTTTAAGAAAAGAAAGATTAAAAACCAAGGGTCTTTTTCTCCAAAATACTAGAAAATTTCATGGTTTAAGATAGCACTTTTAAGGCTAGGTTTGCTAGGCTAAAGCACAGAATTGATGTAATAAAAAAGTCTTTATATTTTCTTAAACTAAAATTAATAACTTATTGATATTTTAATTAATGGGACTTGAGCTTACTTCAAGTCCAAATATAACCAAAACTAGCTTGATATAAGGCAAATAAGGTTTAAACAAAACCTAGTTGCGTTCTCTTACTACGATGTCAAGACATCCATAGTTATCTCTAAATGATCCTGAATCTTGGTATTCATTCATCACAAAGTTCATAGATTCAGAAGGCTCTAAAGTTACAGATATTGTGCCAGGTAAACGAATGTAAGTGTTTGGTCTATATGAAGTTCTATACATCAAAGCACCTGGTTTAACTCTAGAGTCAAGTAGCCAATTGGGGTGATCAACGTCTCCATAAGGAGAGCCTTCAGGCCCATGTTGATTCCTTTCGCCACCTGCTGACCAACGCCCACTGGCACTTACTGTATATCGAGTTCGGTTCCCTGTTTTGTTTGTGAACCATATACCGTTGAAAGCTTCTGTAGCACATAGTCTATCTCTCCAGACTAAAGAAGCTGAAGAGGATACAGGAAAAAATAATTGTAATAGCATGAATCCACTAATCAAGCCAACATTACAATTTTTGACAAAGAACCTTAAAGTATCATATCCATGAGTCGTAGTAATCATTTGATTTCCCTCCTGATGTTTGAACTAAACTCACCTAATAACTAGACTAAACCTTCGTTGTTAGAGAAGGCTTGCAGCTTCTTGTGGTTTTTGCGAGTTATTGATATTTTTGAATTAAAAGTTTACAATTTTTTGTTGATCAAAAACTTTATATCTTTGCAATAAATTCTCGTGGTGTTACCCCAGTCAGTTTTTTAAAGTGATAATTAAAATGGCTTTGGTGAGCGAAACCACAAGCATAAGCAATGTCACTAATGCTCAGGTTTCCTTCCCGTAGCATCCGTTTAGCCTTTTCCACTCGCTGTTGAATCACATATTGATGAGGACTTAAGCCCATTGATTGTTTAAAAATACGGCAGAAATGATAACGACTAATCCCTAAATAATTGGCAATTGTTTCTAAGGAAAGGTTTTCTGTTAAATGAGCTTCAATATAGTTAATTCCTTGATTTATTTTATAATTAGCTAGTTTATTTTTTGTCTCCAAAATAGAGCGATGTCCCCTGGGGTGAGTTGAGTAATGTTTGAGAAGATGAACACTCAAAAAACTAGCGGCTGACTCTACATATAATTTACTATCAAAAGCATTCGTTTCTAATTGCTTCAATATAGCAATTACAATTTGATAGATGAGGGGATCAGATATGAAATGGCAATTTTTCAAGGTTACGCAGTCGGGATCAATCAATTCGTGAGCAACTTGAGCCACAAAGTCAGGTTCTAACATTAAATGAACAGGTTCAAGTGTTTGCGTCCAACAAAATTTATGAAGTGTTTGAGATGGCGCAAAGGAAATATCTCCGACACGAAAAGTTGCTCCTTTAACGGGGTTACTGATGACATCTTCAGTATAAGATAGTTGCCTAAACAATGTAATAACGTGCTGGTGCCCAGAAAACTCTGGTGTTTCATAAGGGGGGGTTTTATGAACTTCGAGATAAATACCATTCCAGTTAGTCTGATGACTGCTCAACAAACGAGTGGGAGCTTGATAAACTTTCTCAGGAAATTCATCTTCGTCAGCATAATTTACTTGTAAGGGAATCTCTTGTTTCATTCCATAATAATCAAGTCAATATCTTTATGGTAATACGGATAAAGAGCATCTACCAAACAATATCAATAGATGCTCTTAAAAAATATTACAAAACAAACTTAACTATCCTTCTTGTAACCAACGGGCAGCATCTTTGGCATGATAAGTTAAGATTAAATCAGCCCCCGCACGCTTGAAACTGGTTAACGTTTCTAAAGTCACTTTCTTCTCATCAACCCAACCCTTTAACGCAGCCGCTTTCACCATTGAATATTCCCCCGAAACATTGTACGCAGCAACGGGAAGATCGGTCATTTCTTTGACGCGCCAAATAATATCCATGTAGGATAAAGCCGGTTTAACCATCAACATATCGGCACCCTCTGCTATATCGAGATCCACCTCTTTTAACGCTTCCCTGGCATTTCCAGGGTCCATCTGATAAGTACGGCGATCGCCAAATTGAGGCGCAGAGTCCGCAGCATCCCGAAATGGTCCATAATAAGCTGAGGCATATTTAGCCGCATAGGATAAAATAGGAATGTCATTGTATCCTGCCTCGTCTAATCCCTCTCGGATCGCTTGTACAAACCCATCCATCATGCCAGACGGTGCAATAATATCAGCACCAGCGTTAGCTTGAGAAACAGCCGTTTTCTTCAATAATTCTAACGTGGGATCGTTTAATACCCTTCCCGTCAAGTCTCCTGTCTCTAAATAACCACAGTGACCATGACTGGTATACTCACATAAACAAGTATCTACAATCACCACCAGATCAGGAATCGCTTCTTTGACTGCTGTAGCCGCTTTTTGGACGATACCATGATCATGCCAAGCCCCAGTTGCCTCTGTGTCCTTATCTTCAGGAATACCAAATAAAATAACCGCAGGAATACCCAGATCATAGACTTCCTTGGCCTCATCCACGATCTTATCAATGGATAGCTGGTAAACCCCTGGCATAGATGTCACTTCCTTCGCTACACTCCTACCAGGAACCGCAAATAAAGGGTAAATTAGATCATTAGTGGTCAAAATGGTTTCACGTACCATGCGCCGTAATTGAGCATTTTGACGTAAACGACGGGGACGGTTAATAGGAAACATAAGCATCAATACATAACGACTAGCTTAATTACTGTACAGCGATCGCCTTCCCTTCACAGCAAAATAGAGTCAATGCTCAATGATTTGTAACGTTGTGAAAATTTGAAACTTTGTATTATAATGTGGATAGACTACATGGGGCCGCAACGGCTTCGACAGGTTGGCGAAATCCGAACTGTGATACAAGCCGAGAGTGAGTCTCCTCTCGTAAATCCAAGGCTCAAAAAAATAGTAACTGCGAACAACATCGTAAGCTTCAAGCGCGTAGCAGTAGCTGCGTAGAACTCTCTCATAGAGTCGCTTATCTCTGATCTGACTCCGTTAAAGACTCAGAGATACCAACCCCAACGGATGCCCTTAATAGCTACCTCTGGTTGGCTATCAAGCTAAGACTACACCAGAGCATCCCACCGTTCGGGATAAGGAACGGTTCCCGTCCTGAGGATCAGAAGGACTAAGCTTGTGAAGGAGCGGTAGGTCAATACCCAGTCTGGACAGCAGTTCGACTCTGCTCGGCTCCATTTTAATAACTTCACAGGGGGTGGACGATGATGAACATCAGTCCATCCTAGAAGCATACCAAAACGCCCAGAAAACTAATACAGCAAACAGAGAAGTACCAAGGGCGATCGCTAGATTGTGAAATGCTTGAGAGTCAATAAGAGTCATTTTTGCAAGTAGATGAGAAACGTTACAGACAAGTTGGCATAAGCCTTAGTTACAAATATAATAAGTATTTCTTGAATGGATAAAAGTTTCTAATTGAAACTTAACTGACTGCCAATAAAATAACAGAGCAACACAATAATATCATATCATTAATATTGTAAGTTTTCTACATAAGAATAATTAATCTAACTTTCATTAAACACTTTATATTACACCGTTGTAACAAAATCATCATGATTGTTACAGTGCAGAAAGTCATTAATTTTTTCAACCATTAATAAACTGAAGTTTAACATTCTTTTTAAGATATTATATTTTCCTTAAGAATTATCAAGTTGTTACTGAAATCACTAAAAATAAAAGTAATTTAAGTTACTGAATATATAGCAATGGGTGAGAAAAAGCGCATTGGAATTCTTACCAGTGGTGGGGACTGTGCCGGGTTAAATGCCGTTATTCGTGCAGTGGTGCATCATGCCATCGGAACCTATGATTGGGAGGTCATCGGTATCAAAGAAGCCACGCAAGGATTAATGAGTGATCCCCCTCGGTTTATCCAATTTGAGTTAGATAAATTAGACAATTTGTTGTTAATGGGAGGCACTATTTTAGGCACTACCAATAAAGGTGATCCCTTTGCGTTTCCCATGAACGACGGAACCCTACGCGATCGTTCCTCAGAAATTATTAATGGTTATCATAAGTTAGGACTAGATGCCTTAATTGGTATTGGAGGGGATGGCAGTTTAGCCATTTTACGCCGTTTAGCACAACAAGGGGGCATTAACCTCATAGGTATTCCCAAAACCATCGATAACGATGTCGGTGCAACAGAAGTCTCCATTGGCTTTGATACTGCCACCAATATTGCCACAGAAGCCCTTGATCGCCTTCATTTTACCGCAGCCAGCCATAACCGTGTCATGATTTTAGAAGTGATGGGAAGAGACGCAGGTCATATTGCTTTAGCTGCTGGTATTGCCGGGGGTGCAGATGTCATTCTTATTCCTGAAATTCCTTATAAAATCGAGAAAGTTTGCCAAAAAATCCGTCAACGACAAGAAAGAGGTAAACATTTTTGTTTAGTAATGGTATCCGAAGCCGTACGAACGGAAGTCGGGGATCAAGTTACGGAATTAAAGCAATTTGGAGAAGATCGTTTAGGGGGTATTGGCAAACACATCGCCGAACAAATCGGGGCTAAAACTGGGGCAGAAACCCGTGTAACCGTGCTTGGACATATTCAACGGGGAGGGATACCATCCCCCGTGGATCGCCTTTTGGGATCGGCGTTTGGGGTAGCTGCGGTAGATTTAATTGCCGAAGGAAAGTTTGATCAGATGGTGGCCTGGCAAAATCGCCAGATTGTCAGCGTTCCCATTGCCCAAGCCATCCAAACCTATCGGACGGTTGATCCGGAGGAAACCTTAGTGAAGACAGCGAGGGGGTTAGGTATTTGTTTAGGAGATTAACCTAATTTTCTGAGGACAAATAGGTAATTTTCGGGGTTTAACTCGCCTAAACCCTATTTTTGGCGAAAAAGATCCCTAGATAAGCAAAAACTCCGACGGGACTACCCGCGGAGATCAAAATGGTTACTTTAAATAATGACACAAAAGGAAAAAAAAGGATACATTCTTTAACAATATTTTAATAAAAACGTTAGTCTATTGATATGAAAACTACTATTAGAAGCCCCAACTATACCGATAGGTTAGTTGGGGTAGTTCACAAGTATTAAATTTTATGGTTTCATACTCTATTTTTTAGGTTTAATCTTGATCTATTTTTTCTGAAGAGTCAAAAACGTTGTGATCATCTTGATGATGGGGTCGTTGAGGATTGATTTTACTTTTTTCTGATAAATTAATTGGTTTTTTCGCCCAAGAGAAACGACTAGGAATTGGGGTACGAGGTACCGATTGTAATCCTTGTAACATTTCTGATAAATGAAGTCCTTCAGGTTTAGCTTCTTTAAGTTTATGCCAAACAGAACGAGACATCAATAAGGTATTTTCTATGGGATTTGCCCCTAATTTTTCTAGGTATTCTTCTCGTTCATGTTGATAGTCTGCTGACACCAATTCTAAACTTTGACTAGGAAATTTTTCAACAATTTGTGCCATTTGTGACAACAACTTTGGATAAAGCCAAGTATAAGCAGGATGAACAATTAACTGTGCTTGGTGAGGTTGAGAACCGTTTTTTGAAAGGGTTAACCTAAAATAACCGATCGCCGCTTTTCTTTGGGGTTCAAAAACATATCCTTTAGCTACTTCTTTTTGATGGAACCATTGTTGCCATTTAGAACATAATCCCATTAAAAAACGAGTCTTAAAATCTTGGGGATTGCGATCAAACACCTGCCTTAATAGAGGGGGCATCGAAACACAATCTAACTGATATAATAAATGAGCATCCGCATTACTCACTGGCAGTAAATTGGGTAACTCTGAATTCTGTTGCGCTAAGGTTCGTAATAAGTCAGAATCTAATAACCAATAGGTTAATTGGGCTAAAGGTTGAAAACCATTTTGGCGATATAAAGCTAAGGTATTTTTTTCATTAATATTAACTTCTAACACCCAAGTTCTTGCTTCCCAGACGTTTTCCAAACAATAACGTAAGAGCTGAGAACCCACTCCTTTAGGATTAGTTAATAGCTCTGGTTCCCCTTGACCGCAAGCCACCCTAACCCGTTCGACGCGCCAGGTACTCCGTCCCATGTTGAAAGGGGAAATATGAATAAATCCTTTTAAGCGTTGTTCAGAGGGTTGGGGTAACTGAGCCACATAAACACGAAAATGATCTTGAAAGCTGTTAGGGAACCAGCTAAGAAACTTGAGGAGTCCAAACCAACGTCTAACTTGTTGCAGTTGTTCTTGAAAAGAAACGGTATTTTTACCAATATAGTCAGTTTTAGTGGTAATGGCTTCTAACCAGTCAAGATCCCGATATTGGACGGGACGAATTAATGCTTTAGGATAGTTATCAGAAGATGGTGTCATGAATCGCACTGGGAAGTGGGTCGCCTACTCTCTATCTTAACCATTTTTAGGGATGTATTGTTTAATGTCTCTATTGAAGATAGGCCATATCGAACCAGTGATCCCTTGACCTTTAGGATTGATTGAGTTTGAATAAAGAAGATTAGAGGTAAATACATATTCACATTTAACCAAGATAACTTATGATTAACAGCGAGTAGCTCATAAAATCTCTCGATTATAAACTTGTTTACTTTATCTTAAATTTTAATTATCAGGATATGCGCATCCTCATTTACTCGTATAATTATCATCCCGAACCCATTGGTATCGCCCCTTTAATGACAGAGTTAGCCGAAGGGTTAGTGAAAAGGGGACATACCGTGCGAGTGGTTACAGCCATGCCCTGGTATCCTAATAGTGAGATTTCTTCAGAGTATAAAGGTAAATTGTATTTAACGGAAAATCTCAACGGTGTGAGGGTTCAAAGGAGTTTTGTCTGGATTTCTCGCAAAAGAAATTTTAAAAATCGGGCTTTATTTGAGATTAGTTTTGTTATTTTAAGTTTTTTCCAGTTTTTAAGCGGTTCTCGTCCTGATGTGATTTTTCTAACCATTCCTGGCTTACCGGTCTGTGTTCCAGCAGCTATTCTCAGTTGGTTATATCGAACCCCCATTGTTTTAAATTTACAAGATATTTTACCAGATGCAGCCGTTCACGTGGGACTAATTCGCAATCCTAAAATGATTCGACTGTTTCAATGGTTAGAAAATTTTGCTTACTCTACAGCAACAAAAATCAGTGTCATTAGTGATGGCTTTACTGAAAACCTTTTAGGGAAAAAAGTTCCTCAAGAAAAAATAGTAGAAATCCCCAATTGGGTCGATGTTAACTTTATTAAACCTCTTGACCAAGAAAATAATTACTTTCGCAAAGAAAACAATTTAGAAGGTAAATTTGTTGTTCTTTATTCAGGTAATATCGCTTTAACTCAACCGTTGGAAATTTTAATCGATGCAGCAGTTAAGTTAAGTCATATTGACGACATTGCTGTTGTTATTGTAGGTAAACAAGAAGCATTAGAAAAATTAGAAAGAGAATGTCATCGGAAAAAAACCAAGAATGTCATTTTAAAACCGTTTCAACCGAGACATAAATTACCAGAAATGTTAGCAGCAGCTAATGTGGGTATGGTGATGCAGAAACACAATGTGATTTCTTTTAATATGCCCTCAAAAATCCAAGTCTTATTGGCCAGTGGGAGGGCAATTATTGCTTCGGTTCCTGCTAACGGGACGGCAGCCAGGGCCATTGAAAAAAGTGGTGGGGGTTTAGTGGTTCCCCCAGAAGATTCTGAAGCGTTAGCCTCAGCAATAGAACATTTATACTCAAACCCTCAATTGGTTAAGTCTTTGGGAGAAAAAGGTCGGGGCTATGCTAAACAAGTGTATAATTTTGAGTTTATTTTAGATAGGTACGAAGAATTATTATTATCAATGCAAAAGCCTATTAAAAAACTCAGTCAACTCTTATAATGTTGATCATTCACCGTTATCTTGAGTAACTTGTTTAACCTTTTTTTTAGGGAACTGACGGCGACGACTATACCAGGTTCCTCCTCCGACTAAAATGCCGGTTAAAGCCAAGGAGACTAATAAGGGCATAATATCCCCTTCAGAAAGGGACTGAAACCCAGCGCCCATCATCACAAACGGTAAAATACCGGGCAGGGTTCCGATGGTTGTCCCTACAAAATAATCTCGGAACCGAATAGAAGTGAGTCCAGCAGCAAAGTTAACAATACCATAGGGAATAATGGGCATCAAACGAATGGCTATCATATAGAATAAGCCCCCGTGATACATTTCCCCATCAATCGCTTCCCATTTTCCGGCGAGTTTGCGACTCATGTAGTCTCGGCCAATGGTACGAGTAAACAGAAAGGCCATAACCGCAGCTAACAAAGCAGCAAGGGTTGTCCAGAGGGTTCCCCACCACATACCAAATAAGACACCACCGGTGAGGTTAAGGGGGGTAGAAGGTAGGATAAATAGGGTGGCAATGGTATAGAGAATCATGTAGAGAATGGGGGCCCAAATGCCCATTTCTGCTAACCAAACTTGCAAGTTTTCGGGGTCAAGTTCCCGTAAAAGAACAATACCAATAATGGTTACGGCAATACAAAAGACGAGTAAGAGGATGATTCCTGATTTTTGTCTGGACACTGGATTAAGTTTCCTGGCGATACTTTTAAGTCCCTAGGGTATCATAAGATGTTTAAATTGGTTTTATTAAATCTTCAATGAGAATTTTACTACCAATAAAAATCAAGGTTAAGCCCCCAATTATTTCAATTTTCTGGTTAAAAATACCACCAAACCGATGACCGATAAAAACCCCAAGGAAGGATAAGGAAAATGTAATTAAACCAATCACGGTACAAGGTAATAAAATAGAGGTTTTTAGTAAAGATAATCCTAAACCGGCTGCTAAAGCATCAATACTGGTGGCAATGGCTAAAGCTAATAAAGTATAAGTATCTAAGGGATTAAATTTTTCATCTTCATCGATATTTTTGTAGGCTTCATAAATCATTTTACTACCAATTCCAAATAAGAGAATAAAGGCAATCCAATGATCAATATTAGTCATAATTTCTCGAAAAGATAAACCCATCAGCCAACCAATTAAGGGCATGATAGCTTGAAAAATACCAAAAAATAGGGCAATTTTTAGAGCTTTGTTCAACTTTATTCTTTGAATGACAAAACCACTACTTAAGGACACAGCAAACGCATCAGCAGCTAACCCTAAACCTAAAAAAGTTGTATTAATCAATTCCATTTTTCGATGATTAAAATGATTATAACTTTTATAGTTTAACCGATTGCATGACTTTAAGTTCTCATATTTATTTCATTATTAAGAATTTAATAGCATTCAGGATTTAACAGTGTTCAGGATTTAACAGTGTTAAATCCCTACAAGGATGTATTTGTAGGGACATAATACTATTATGTCCTTGTTTAATTATGGTTGAATAAAGTTCGCACTAAAGATTGAATTTTTCTTGAAGTCGTTGACTAATTAATTCAATTTGTTGATCAGGGTTCAAGTTATCTAATTCATCAACTCCAATTATTACTTTTTTAGGTTGTTGCTGTTTACGATCTCAATAGGCATAAAACGCTTCTTGATTATCTTTATTTTCAATCAAATATTGTTTAAGTTCCTGATCGCTCATTTGGGTATAGTTAATAGATTTCATTAAAATACTTCTCCATTAGGTGTAATCACAATTTCAATATTTTCTTCGTTCCCTGCTAAGATAAACAAGTTAATATAAATGTGATGGTTTTAAGTATCTACCTTTTCCACCTTCAGTATGGCTCTCCCGTAGTTATGGTTATAAGTCGAGCTTATGTAAAAAGACAAGCTAATAGTTTTTCTCTCATTAATTGAAAATTTTTAAACCCATAACTCTGTCGAAGAATTA